>Ga0233356_1000068_pt1 | contig 29059 bp, 26 predicted proteins | sample GEONSFMMS_FD_180700 | JGI IMG/M metagenome (GOLD analysis project Ga0233356, IMG submission 180700) | Soil microbial communities from Shasta-Trinity National Forest, California, United States - GEON-SFM-MS | ecosystem: Environmental > Terrestrial > Soil > Temperate forest > Bulk soil | place...
CCGCACTGGCGCCGCGGCAAAGACACCGTCAGCGCCGGCACGCACGGCGCGCGCGCTTTCGCCGTCGGCCAGTCGGCCGCCTTCAGCCAATCGCTCGACAACCTGGCCCGTCACGCGCGCGGCGAAAAATGGCCCGAGTTCTCCGACATGAGCTGCGTCACTTGTCACCACTCCCTCGACGGCAGCGGATCGCGCCAGGAACGCGGCTGGCCCGGCCGCGCCGGACTGCCGTCCTGGAGTCCGCAGCATTGGGTCGTCCTCCGCCTCCTCGTCGGCCGCGCCAACCCCTCGGCACGTGCGCAGCTCGACAGCAGCGTGCAACTGATCGCCTCGCGCGTCTCGCGCATGAACGATACAAGTGGCGTCGCGCAAGCCGCCACGGACGCGAAGCGCATCATCGACGGCGTCACCCCGCAGATCGCCGCTCTGAGCTGGCGTGACGACGACGTCCGCGCCCTCATGCGCACGATCGCCGGCGATACCGACTTCCTCCTCACCGCCGACGTCTACTCCGCCGAGCAGACCGCCCTCGCCCTGCAAAGCCTCGCCTCGGCACTCACCCGCAGCAACCCGCGCCTGCTCAAGAGTCCGATGACCGAGGCAATCGACGCACTGTTCGAGGAGATCAAGAACCGTGAGAGGTACGAGCCGTCGAAGTTCGTACAGAAGCTCGCGGCATTGCGCGCAGCGCTGTAACCAGTGCGCGTGACACGGTCGCCGATCAGCGCACCACGTCGAAAGCGAGCCGCCGTCCCGGCCCGAAGCGGAAGATGGCAAAGTCCGCGTCATAGCTGGCCGCGCGCCGGATACCCAAACGTTGCATGACGGCGAAGCTGGTGCAGTCGACGATGGAAAAGTCCTGATCGCTCCAAGCCACCGCAATCTGCCGGGCGACCTCCACGTCGGCACCGGTCACGGATTCGATCATCGCCACGCTGGCCAGCCGTTCCCAAAAGGCGAGCGCAGGCTTCCTTCCGATTCGGTGGCGCAAGAGGGTCCACGTCTCGATCAGAATGTGATCCGTTGTGACCAGCTCGTCTGGGGCCGAGAGGGCCGCCTTGGCCCTCTCATGACTTCGGTCCGCGCGATCAGCGGCGGCGTACCAGGCAGAGGTGTCGACGAAGAGACTCAACGGCGCCTGGTTCGACCCGAGCGTACGCTCACGCTCCGTGGTACAGAGAATGCCTCGGCAATCATTGCATCCTTGTTCTCGGCAACGTCACTTGCGATCGAGCGGCCGAGGGCGAAAAGGATCGATGGATCGGTGGCTTTCCCCGGAGAGGGCAGATCACGGGCAACGAGGCTGCGGATGTATTCGGCGAACGATACCCCCAGCTCTGCCGCGCGTTTGCGTGCGCGCCGATGCAGCTCGTTATCGAGGGTAATCTGGGCTCGCAACATCATGATGGCGCTATCATACAGGGCCAATCCGGTAACGTCGAACCCGGCATTTTCCTTGCTTTCCGTAGTGCGGAGAACATGAACATGCCTGCCAGAAAACGCGAGTTGATTGAACCGAATCCCGGAGACAAGCGCTACGTCCGCCGCGACGATCAGGGACGCTTCAACGAATCTGATGACGTGAGCCGTTCGCTGTCGCAGGACGTCCGCAAAAAAGCCTCCACGGTTTCGAAGCACGGTCAGGGCGACCGCGGCGACCGGAAGTAAAGAGTCGCCGGCCGCGGCGCGGTTGGCTTATCATCATCGCCTCCATGCGTCGTGTGTCACTGGCGTTTGCACTTCTCGCGTTCGCGTCGTTCGCGCGCGCGGAGTCGCTGCGTGTCGTCGCGCCGGCGAGTGGCGCCACGCTGCGCGGCGGCTCGTTTGCGGAGTTGCGGTGGACTTCCGCTCGCTTGCCGCCGGCGGCCGAGGAGTGGGAAGCGTTTCTGTCGGTGGATGGTGGGAAGTACTACGCCTTCCGCGTCACGCCGCATCTCGACATCAAGCTACGGAGCTTCACGTTCGTCGTCCCGAACGTTGACACCCGCAATGCGCGGATTCTGATCCGCACCGGCGATGAAGTACACGAGTTGCATTTCGAGAGCCGCGACTCGTTCTCGATCGTGCGCGATGCGAAGGCGGAAGAGTCGCTGCCGCGCGTGCTGGAGTCTGCACGCGGCGAAGCGGCGCGTGACGGCGATCCCGTTGTCCTGGCGTGGGCGGACGGCGCGCGCGATGGATCGGACGTTACGCGGCAATCGTCGACGCCGATTCCCTATCCAACTCTCGACGATTCAACGATCGTCGCCACCGCGACCTTCGTAGCGGTGCCGCCGGGCGCGAACCTCCTCTTCACTCCTGTCCCGACTTCGCGGTTGCGCGTCGTAGTGCGGCCCACACATCTGCAGAAGGCCGAGCCGCTTCCGATCGCCGTCGATCTCCTTCTGGCCTGCCGGCGCAGGAACATCTAGTTCCGCTTCACGCGCCCCGGCCCATCCACAACCAATCGAAGGAGAGGACGATGAAGACGTATGTCTCATCACTATTGCTGTTCGTACTTTTGCTATTGATCGCGGTGCCGCTCGCCGCGCAGTCCCCCAACACCGCCACGATGGTCGTTGTCGTAGTCGACCAGAGCGGCGCCATCGTGCCGGATGCGCACGTTTCCGTCGTGAACAACGCCACGAGCGCCGTGCGCGAAGCAACCTCCGGCAGCGATGGCCGCGCTACCATTCCCGCGCTGCCACTGACCGGCAGCTATTCCGTCCGAGTCTCCAAATCCGGCTTCGGCAACGAGGAGCGGAACGACATCAGCCTTCGTTCCGGCGAGACCGCGACGCTCAAGGTCAGCCTCCTCGTCGGAACCGGCGCCTCCGAAGTGACCGTATTCGGTACGGCGGAAGGCGTGCGCGCCGATCCGCAGATCGGCCGCCGCCTCGACACGAAACTGATCGACGAGACGCCCATCCTCGGACGCAAGATGTCGTCGCTGCCGCTACTCAACTCCGCCTTCCGGCAGGGGAAGGGGACGGGCGATCTCTTCGTCAACCAGACCTACTTCGTCACCGGCGCCGGTTCGCGCCGTACGACCACCTTCACGCTCGACGGCGCGAATGACGACGAGGCGTGGGGGCGGCAGACGATGATCGCCACCATCCCGCTCGGCGCCATCCAGGAAGTGACGGTGCTGTCGAACGCCTTCTCCGCTGAATACGGATGGACGGCCGGTCCGGCGCTGAACATCGTCACGAAGTCAGGCACCAACAACATGCACGGCGAGTTTCTCTACATGAACCGCCTCGGCAGCGTGCAGGCCAAAACTTTCTCGACCAGCGGTTTCTGCGCGCCGTCAGTCGCAACGTGCGTAACTCCGTCAACGCTGGCCGCCATCAATCCGGTCGACGTCCCCGATGCGCTGAATCAATACTCCGGCTCCCTCGGCGGTCCGATCGTGTCAGACAAAACGTTTTTCTTTCTCACCGGCGACTACACGAGTCAGGATCGTACGACCTTCCTCTCGCCGACTCTGCCCTCATTTCTCCTGCCCGCGAACGGCGACCTCGCCTACACCGGCCACTATCGCCAGTCGCTCGTCAACGGACGCCTCGATCACCAGCTCACGTCGAATCAGACGCTGATGCTGCGCGCGAACCTCGACCGCTTCTACGACGACAACCCGCAGGACGCCGTCGGCGGCACGAATGCGCCGAGCGTGGCCCGCAAGTACTCGCGTGGATCGTGGACGGGCCAGATGAATCACACGGCCGTGCTGACGCCGGACCTCTTCAACGAAGCGCGCATTGCGTACCTTCACGGCGGCCCGGTCACGAAGTGGGAAGCGCAGACTCTCTCCACGACCTACACACGCTCGGGCTCCGTGCCGTTCACGATCGGGCAGTCGCGCGTCTCCGATCTCTTCGGCCGTCAGTCGCAGTTCTCCGACACGTTGTCGTGGTCGCACGGCAAGCACTACGTCCGCGCCGGCGGCAACGTGATCAATCACACCTCGGGCGGCTTCGGCAGCGAGCCGGGCACCGCGCTCCTCGGCACGTTCACATTCAAAAACACGACGACCAAGCCGTTCGATCAACTGACGTTGGCCGACGTGCAGTCGTACACGCAGCCGATCAACTTCGGTATCAGCAACTACAAGCTCACGCAGCGGCTCTACACCGGCTTCGTGCAGGACAGCATCCACGTCACCGACAATCTCAACGTCGACGCCGGCCTCCGCTACGACCGGCAGACCCTGACCGATGCGAAGAAAAACTTCGAGCCGCGCATCGGCTTCGGCTGGCATCCGAATGGCGATCCGCGCCTGGCCATCCGCGGCGGTTACGGCATGTACTACACGCAGATCCAGTCCAATCTCATCGCCGGCTATCTCGTCAACGGCCTGGACGGATTGACGACCTACACCGCGACGCCGGGACAGCTCGGCTTTCCGACCTGCCTGACCGGATCGTGTCTCCCGCTGTCCTTCGATCCCAAGACGCTGCCCGCTTCGCAACTTCCGGCGCGCGACATCGTCATCCAGGCCGGGCGCCGCTCGTTTTACGAAGCGCAGTTCACAAAGTACGGCCTCAATTTCGATAAGCTGCCGTTCTACCCGGACGAGCTGGTGAATCCGAAGAGCCAGGTGATCTCGATCGGCGCCGAGCGCGAATTCGGTAAAGGGCTCTTCATCGGATCCGACTTCGTCCACCAGCACTGGACCGATCTCGTTCGCAACGTCGATCTGAACGCGCCGTCCGCGTTCGACCGTACCGCGCCGGGACAGACCCGAAGCGTCGCTGCCGCGAATACCACCCGTCCCATCCTTCCCGTCAACGGTGGCGTGCGCCAGGTCAACGTGCTCATGAACCTCGGCGAGGCCGACTACAACGGACTGCAGACGCAGATCAGCTACCGCGGCAGCTCGCGCTTCTACGCCGCGCTGAGCTACACGCTCTCGAAGGCGACGAACACCACGGAGCCCGACGGCAACGGCGTCAACCCGAACCAGAGCATCATTTCCCGCCTCGGCGACGAAGAGCGCGGACCGAGCCTGCTCGATCAGCGCCACCGCGCGGTCCTCATGCTCACCTACCAGCTGCCCTTCAACATCACCGCCGGCACGCTGATGCAATACGCCTCGGCACGTCCATTCAGCGCCACGACCGGCATCGACAACAACGGCGACGGCGCCAACAACGACCGCCCGGTCGTCAACGGCGCGGTGATGCCGAAGTCCGCATTCCGAGGAACGGCGACCTCGGATGTGGCGGCCTTTGTCGAAGGGCGCATCAAGCAATCGTCCTTCGGCACCATCCTGTTGCGCGTCGAAGGATTCAACCTCCTCAACCACGGCAACTACCTCGGCCGCGGCCAGACGGTCTACGGCGACGGCACCGCCCCGCTCTCCACCTTCGGCCAACTGGTTGCTGTCGGTACGGCGACGAATGCCATCCCCGCCTTCGCGAATGTCGATCCCCCGCGCATGTTCCAGTTGCAAGTGCGGTTCGTTTTCTGAGTGCCGTCAGGCATTCGCTATTCGCGATTCGCGAATAGCGAATGTCGACGAAGTAAATAGGGCACGCGCTCGAACGGCTTGTGAAGGCGTAAAATGCGCGGACATCATGTCCGTCACGATATATCTGCCCGAGGACATTTCGGCTGCTCTCACTGAGCTGTGGGATGACGTCCCGCGGCGCTCGCTCGAAGCGATTGCGGTCGAGGCATATCGCACGGAAGCCCTGAACGAAAGCCAGATTCGCCGCTTGCTGGGTTTTGAAACGCGATTTCAGGTGCATGCTCTCCTCAAAGAACACAAGGTGCCACTGCGGTACTCGTCAGCCGATCTGCAAGCGGATCTGTCGGTGCATCGCGAACTCGTTTGACTGCGTCCTTCTACTGCACGTAGAACGGGCGCGTGAACTTCGTGTAGAGATCCTCGACTTTGTGTACGACGAACAGGCCGATCGGACTAGGCGCGAACGTGTAGCCGGGCGCTGGATACGGCGAACACGCGCCGTTGTCGCCCCACTGCGAGTGGAAGATCGTGCCGGGAGGCGGATTGACGCGTGACGGCGTCGGATCGGTCACCCAGAGCCACGCCTGCGTTGCGCTGAACTGGCCGGGTGAGCCGACCGGAAGCACCATCGCGTAACGCTTCGTCAGCGGCGGGTTGTAGATCATCGCGTAGGCCGTGTTGCCGCTGCAGTCGGGCGTGGTGAACAGCATCGAGCTGCCGCCGGTGGCTTGCAGTCCGAGGATGTATTCGGGACCGACGGAGAGCGGCACGGTGTCGCCGCCGGCGAGGCGGTAGCTGACGAACGCATTCAACTGAATGCTACCGAAGCGGTCGTCGTATCGAATCACCTCGCCGAGCTCTTTGCCTTTTGCATCGACCACTACCGGCGTGCAGCAGCGCATCGGCGGACGCACCGGCTGCGCTACCGGCTTCTGCGCAAGAAGAATCGACGGGACGATGCTGAGCGCGACGAACCACAGGCGTTGATGACGCATTCGACGGCCTCCTCTGAAGATGTGCGAGGAGTTTACCAGTGGCTTACAGGGTTTCGACGATCGTTATTTGACGGGACAGCGAAACGGGTCTACCTTTCGCAAATCCGTCCAAAACAGAATCGAAGAACCTGGGTGGCAAGGGAGGGGAGGATGACCGTTAGGTTTTTCCCCGGAAGCAAGAAGCAGAAAACGAGCCTCATCGAAGGCTTTCTTACGCAACATCACGTCGCACACGAACTGGCGCGTCCCGAAGAACTGGCGTCGAAGACGTTTCACCTCGGCACCGATCCCGCGGTCGAAGTCGATGGACGCCTCTTCGTCGATCCGAATGTCGACGCGCTGAAGAAAATCCTGAACGTCGACTAAGCCGCCGGCGCAGGAAACATCGCTGCCGCTTCGCGCTCGATGGTGCTCTTGATGCGCGACTCGAACGGTCTGGCGATCAGTGGCAGCTTGCCGTCGACGATGATGTCCGTGTCGGTGACCTCGACCGATCCGTTGGCCTTGAAACCTTTCGCCGATCCAGAAAAGACCAGACGGTCGCCTTCCCAGTGCTGATTGATGTCGCTGAGGTAGTGCCCGTGCTGGCTGAGAAGATCCTGCAGGCGCGCATCGATGATGCGGCGCGCGTTGATTCTGTCGGTGTGATGGGGAATGACGATTCGCATTGGCCCTCCGGCGCGGCGTTGTATCACACCGCTTGCCATCGATCCCGTGCCGAGGTAGCCTCGGTGCGGGACTTCCGCGTGGTCGCTACCCGCCATGCTTTCCAAGGTATGGAGTGCCGCGACCCTCGGGATTGATGCAGTACGAATCGTCGTCGAAGTCGATGCTCGGATCGCTGAGCAGCCCGGCTTCACTCTGGTCGGACTTCCGGACGCCGCCGCGCGCGAAGCGTATCCGCGCGTCCGGTCCGCCCTTCGCCACTGCGGCTACTGGCTGCCGCAGCGCCATTTCACCGTAAACCTCTCGCCTGCCGACGTGAAGAAGGAAGGGTCGGCCTTCGACCTTCCGATTGCCATCGGCATTCTCGTCGTCGCCGAGTTTCTGCCGCCGGAAGCGGTCGTCGGCCGCGTTTTCGTTGGCGAGTTATCGCTCGACGGCGCCCTCGTTCCGGTGCGCGGCACGCTCGCCATCTCCGCCTCCTTCGCGCGCGACGCCGACCTGCGCGAGCTGATCGTGCCCGCCGGCAACGCCAGCGAGGCCGCCGCCGTGCAATCGGTTCGCGTCGCCGGCGTCAATCACCTGCCTGAACTGCTTCGGCATCTGATGGGCGACAACGTCGTCGCTCGCGCCGTGTCGACGCCGGCGGCCGAGCTGCCCGCCGAATCGCCGGACTACTCCGACGTCCGCGGCCAGTTGCAGGCCAAGCGCGCGCTGGAGATCGCCGCGGCGGGCGGCCATAACATCCTGATGATCGGACCGCCCGGATCCGGCAAGACGATGCTGGCCCGCCGCCTGCCATCGATCCTGCCGCACCTCACCCTCGAGGAGTCGATCACCACGACGAAGATTCATTCCGTCGCCGGCACGCTCCCGCCGGGCAGCGGACTGATTCTGCGCCGTCCGTTTCGCGCACCGCATCACACCATCTCCACTGCCGGTCTTGTCGGAGGTGCGTCGTTACCCCGTCCGGGCGAAGTGAGTCTCGCGCATCACGGCGTGTTGTTCCTCGACGAGCTGGCCGAGTTCCGCCACGCGACGCTGGAGGTGTTGCGCCAGCCGATGGAGGATGGCCACGTCACGATCGCTCGCGTCCAGCGGACGCTGACGTTCCCATGCCGCTTCACGCTTGCCGCCGCGCTGAATCCCTGAGGTTGCGGTGCTCTTTTGACAGGAGTTCTGCAGAAGAAGGAAGGTAACAGAGTTCTAAGGAGATATCGCCGTCTCCGACCACGATTCTATCGGTGATGTTTTCGATGACCCGCCGCTTTTCTTCAAAAGGAAGGGATGGCCATCTTGAGTAGAGGTCTTGGGCCTCTGCTACGACATCGGATGAGGAAAGGTAGTTGATCTTCAGGAAATCGATCTCTCCCTGAAGACGAGGAATCTCATCTCCTAGCTGCTTCAGTCTCTCTTCGATCGGACGATGCCTTGCTCCGAAGGAATCTGCGGAGAGCTTGTCGGCGAGATAGAGCTGATACAGCTTCTCGGCTTCAGTACGGAGCTTCGCCTGTTCCGCTTCCATCGAAGCGAGGAGTTCTCCCTTCTCCTTCAAAGTGGAGTCGGCGGACTGGAGGTGTTCCGCGATCTGCTCCGGCGAGAAAAAGAAGTCCCGAAGCTGGGAGTGGAATACGTTCTCAAGATCGGTGATCGGAATCTTGTTCTTCGGTGACTTCTTGCAGGAGAAGCACACGTACTTCGGCGTATTCGCGGGCACGTACATCTTGCCGCCGCAGTCGCAGTAGACGACGCCGGCGAAGAGCTGGACGGCCTTTTTCGCGGGCGGCTTGCGGGTGGAACGGCGTTCGGTCAAGGCCGCATTCACTCGGTTCCAGAGGTCATCGGAGACGATCGGCGGTACGGGATGGAACATCCATTCCGACTCCGGCTTCAGGTGCCAGTGCTTCTTGTCGCCGAGGCTCTTCGCGTAGTTGACGCGGTGACGTCCGGCCGGGGTGGAGTCCGTAAGGAGCCGGTTTACGGTCGTGTAGCCGAACTTCGCGCCTTTGCGCATACGGTGGCCCGCGTCGTTCAGAAGTCGGCAGACGGTGCGGATGCGCCCGTGCTCCGCGAAAAGTTCGTACATCCTGCGCACGACCGGCGCCTCCTTCGGGTCGGGCACGAGCTCGTGGCCCTCGTAGCGGTAGCCGAAGGGAGCCGCGCCACCGAGCTTCTTGCCGAGCTTCGCGCGGACGGAGACGGAGGCCGCGACGCGGGAGCCGATCTCTTCGCGCTCCCAAGTCGCCATCGCCGCGATCATGGTGTAGAAGAGGCGTCCCGCAGGAGTCGAGGTATCGATGGCTTCCTGGAGCGAGATAAGGTCCGCTCCCGCGTCTTTGAAAAGGTCGGCGAAGTCGAGGAGTTCTCTAGTGTTGCGCGCCAACCTCGCGAGCTTCGAGAAGATGAGTCCCGTGATCCGGCCGGCGCGCATGTCTTTGAGCATCCGCTTCGTCTCCGGATGGTCCATGACCGACTTCCCGGAGACGCCGGCGAGGTTGTAGACATCGACCACGGTCCAGCCGCGGGAGTCTGCGTACATGCGCGCTCGCGCCTCGTGATGCTCGGGGCTTTCCCCGCGGGCTTGGTCGTCCGTCGATACCCGAATCCAGATGCCGACCCGCTTCGATTCCTCTGCACGCGGTGCGGTTTTCATCGTTCCACCTCAACCGATATTTTACCGCCGCGTGCAAGTAATCTACGAACCGTGGAGATGAGAGAAGAGGGTGTCATTCGTCGAGCTTCTTCACGGAGCGGGCGATGACTTCGGTGACGGCTCGCTGGCGCGCCTTCGCATCTTCGTCGGTCGGTTTCTTGTAGCTCACCTTCACCTTGTATCCGCCAACCTGTTCTTCGGACGGAGGCGGCGGCGTCTGCGCGGTGAGGTAGGTCAGAAACTCCTCGGGCAGGAGGAAATCGACCCGCGCGCGTTCGGAGTCGAGAAGCGCGGGGCGCACCACCTTCGCGATTGCGTCGAGCCGTCTGCGTTCCGACGCGAGCACGACGACGCGCGAGTAGCCCGCCGCGAGACACTTCGCGACGTTGCCGCTTTCATAAGCGGTCGTCGAGGTCACGGAAATCTCGACGGCGATCGAGCCGTCCGCGCGGTCAAGCGCTACATCCACGCTGCCGCCCGTTGCGGTGGGTTTCTCGATGGTCGCGCGGTAGCCCTGCGCCTCGGCGAAGCGCTTCACGAGCTCCTGCATATACTTGTGCTGCGCGCCGCCGCGCCCGAGCGTCTGCTCCTCTGGCGCTTTGCGCGGTGTGGGTTCAGCGCGAGGGGGTGGCGGAGGAGCTGGCGACGGAGGTGTGCTCGATACTGGAGGTGGGTCGCTGTCGTCTCGCGCATCCTTTGACTCACGAGCCTCTTCATTCCGGAGATCACCGATATCCGATGGTGTCGCCCGCTTCCCATAATGTTCGCGCGAGACCGCGACAATCTGCTCGCGGCGTCTCAGCGCGTCTGCGTGATCGACTGGCTTCGCCAGCTCCACCATTACGTTGAAATCATGATCCGCACGCCCGAAGCGGACGATCGCCTCGCCGATCGCGAGGGTGCGCAGGTCTTCCGCCGAGAACTCCGCAAATCCATCGGACAGAGCCCGGGCATCGGCGTCTCCGACGCGGAAGACAATCCGCGTTCCGGCGTTCGCGAGGAGTGCGGAGAGAACCTCGCTGTCGCGTCGCTCCACTGACCGCAGGTCTTGGTGGGCTAAGAGCAAACCAACCCCGAATTTGCGTCCGCCTGAGAGGAGCGAGGCCATGGAAGGAGTGACGAAGTTCTGGAACTCGTCGACCGCAAGCAGGAAATCACGGCGCGAACCGGGCGCGAGCTCCTGCCGCCCGATCGCTGCCTGATGGAACTTGGCGACCAGGAAGCTGCCCAGAAGGGCGGCGTTCTCTTCGCCGATCGCGCCTTGCGCGAGCTTGGCGAGAAAAATGCCGCCGCGGTCCATGAGCGCCCGAAAGTCGATCCGATTCTCCCTTTGCTCCACCATCCGGCGAATGAGCTTCGGCCGGAGAAAGCTATCCAGACGGGTAAGGATCGGTCCCTGTGGTTGTCCGCGGAGGAGAGGAAACTCCTTTTTCCAGTAGTAGACCGTCTCCTCGTCCTGCACGCCTTTTAAGAAGTCGGTTCGAAAGCCGGGATCGACCAGGAAACGACGCAGGTCAACGACGGTGCCGCCCCGCTCGGACTCAAGGATCGCCTGGATCGCGTTCGCGAGCACGGCATGCATTTGGTCGCCCCACGAAGTGGAGAGGCGACGGAAGATGCCGACCAGGTCCGATCCGAGAAGCGTCTTCTCCAGCTCCGAGTGAGCCGCCAGCACGTTGAATCCGACTGGGTACTCGACGTCCGACGGATCAAAAAGCGCGATGTCGTTCAGGCGCGCAGGCGGGAGGCGCGCGAGGAGATCCTCTACCAGGTCACCATGCGGATCGAGCAGCGCGAATCCGTCGCCGCGCTCGGCCGAACGAAGGAGAAGCTGGAGCAAGAGGTTTGTTTTGCCGCTGCCAGAGGCGCCGACGATGTGCACATGCCGGCGCTGCCACTCGCGCGCGAGATACACCGTTCGGTGCGTCCCGGCATGGCTATTGGTGCCGAGGAGGAGGCCGGTAGCGGAGGTCTCCGGTGCGGCTTTCGTGCGGCGGGTGAGGCGGCCGACGAGCGCGCGCGAGTGCACGCGCGCGGATGGTGGATGGACGATCGCGGCAAGCTCGTCAAGCCCCAGGAGCATGCCGCTCCGGCGTGACTGCCGCTCGATGAAATCCGAGGCAAGCTCCTCGTAGTCGTTGGTCAGGAGCGTGAAGCTGTTGCGGTCTACCGCGCCAAATTGCTCCAGCGCGCCTCCTATGCGTTGGGCGCGCGCCTGCGCGGCTTCGTCCGTAGCCGCGCCAACCGCGATGCGTAGGACCACGCCGAAGAGCGGTTCGAGCGCCTTCCTCTTGCCGAGGGCGGCGATATGCGGCGCATTCTCGAAAAAGCTGCCGCCTTCGCCATCCGTTACCGCCCGTATGATGCTCTCCGCCCAAGCGTGGTCTGCTCTCTCGAAAAGCACCTGTATCGCCGCCATGTCGTCGACCGAGGTTCCTTCGAGCGCTGTGATAACGAGCGCTAGCGGGTCGGATCGCCTGCTGGGTATCGCTACGGGCAGAACAAACTCTCGCCGGAGCGCGAGCTCAAAGACCGCGATGCATTCTTGGTAGAAGACGTTCTCGATCACGTCCTCCGCTCGCACGAGAACCAATCCGGGGAACGAGGCTTGGGTCGACGCCACCAAGCTCGCTTCGCCGCCTTGGCGGACCCCGATCTGGAGAACGATCCCGTGTTCGGTGGCCACTAACTCGAAGGCTACCGGCCAGGGAAATGTCCGCAGCGAGAGAAGCCAAGCCGCGATTGCATCCTCGCTGGCGTCAAGATCCTGCGGAAGCGCCATCTGGAAACTGACCAGGCCGGGCGCTCCTCGCAAATATCTCGGCTGCGGTCGAACGGCTGCTTCGGTGCGCTTGGTGAGCTGCGCTGATGGAGCTGTCGGGACTCTCCATTGAAAGAGATCTCCCAGGTACCCGAGAAGGGTCGGTCTGCGGCCATCGTCCGGCAGATCCTGGTAAAGCGCGTAGTGGCCGTCGAACGAGCGAAAAGGGGGCTCAAGATGGACAGGCGCGTCCCAGAGCGCATAGCCGCGTCCCCACATCTCCCAGTCGTAGAACTGAGTTAAGAGTTCCTCTTCGATGTTCGGTGTCATTCGATCGGGCTAGAGAAGACGCTTTCTTGTCTCCGGCACCCGATTCCCGCCAAACGGTTGGCCGGTGCCTTTGGTGATCTCGTCGACCGTTTCCAGCACCGCTTGATGCACCGCCTCCCGGAAAATAATCGCGGTGTCCTCCTTGTAGTAGGTGGTCTTCCGGAAGAAGGAACCGAGGAACGGCAAGAAGACCGTCACGCAACCGGACAAACAGCCCGGTTTGTCGAGCAGCCACCAGGAGACGAAGAAGTCGATGCCAAAAGGCGCCGCGCAGATGTCGAAGGAAAGCTCGCCGCGCTCGATCCGAAGGTAGTCGCGGCTGTGGCTCATGAGGCCCCCCTCAGAGAGTGCGATGCGGGACATTCTGAGATCCGGGATCTTGCGGTGGCTGATCGCCGCGATCAGCCGCTCATAGAACTCTTGAGTGGAAAAAGAAAAAGTATCGAGGCGGGTGTACCAGTGGGCGAGGACGACCGATTCCGAGTCAGCCACGGCATTCCTCCGAATTGACGATTTCCAGGCGAGCAAAGCGCATGCGAGCACCTCTTAGAGTTTTGGACGACCGGCCCGCGGGAATGCTGTGAAGACCGCATGACACTCCTCCGGAATGGCGAGGTGGTGCTATGTTCTTCCGGTACTCTCCGCTGACCGCGTAGAAGGTAGGGCGGCGGGAGGTTGATCGTCGAGAGGAACGAGCACAAATCGTGGCGAAAACACCCGAAGACCGGAAATGGACAGAGGCGGACGGATTAAGACTGCGGCAGAAACGCGCGGAGAAGGGGTTGTCCCAAAAGGCAGCCGCGATGCTGCTCAAAGTAACGGATGACACGCTCCGGAACTGGGAAAGCGGGTCGACGGTACCGAGAGAGGAGTCTCTCGCCGCGCTCGCGCAGTTCTGCGACGTGCCCTTAGCGGATCTTTTCGGCACGCCGGCCGAGTCGTTGCCGGTCATAACGGAAGCTCAGAGACCAGCCGAAACAAATATTCATCCCCCCACGCGGGATTCGAACCGGAAGATGCAGATTGCGCTCGCGCTAGGCGCGGCACTCCTCATCGTAATAGCGACCTGGGCTCTTCTGGTGCATCGGCGAGCGACGAGCTTCTATGAACTGAAGCCACTGGCTAACGGCGTGGCAGCAATCAGCCGCTCGGGCAAAGTTCTCTGGCAAACCATAGGGGTTGATCCCATCGTCGCGAATCGCTGGGCGCTGGTGCGGATGCCGGGCGGCACGAAAATGATCGCATGCGTGCTATCGCGCGCGGGAGACTTCTCTTTGGAAACCGTGTCCGTCTTGTCGTTCATCGACCCGGACGCGAGACAGTTCCAAGTCGTGAAGACCGTCAGGTTGCCGGCCACCGCCAATTTCTTTCCCGACTACTCTCGCCGCTACGAACTCGCCTATATAAACGCCGTCGACTTGGACGGCGACGGCATTGATGAGATTTTGGCGACCTATCAGCAGGTACCGGAATGCGTTTCCTTCACAGTCCTTTACGAGCCGCGCAACGATCATGCGCGGGTGATTTTCGTGCAAACGGGAGCGCACCACTTCACCGGAACCTACGACATCGACGGCGACGGGCAGCGCGATCTCCTGTTCCTCGGCATCAACAACGGCTATAACTGGGTGAATACTCTTGCCGCGGTTCGGATTGACCCATGGATCGGCAGCGTATCTCGGAATGACGACGGACCCTTGTTCTCGCCCGATTCAATCAAATATGTCCCGAACGAATCGGAATTGCTGTTTTACGCTCTGCTTCCTAGGGGCGGGGTACCTGACGAACCGCGCGCGGTCGAATGGGATGGCAAGCAAAGAGTCGTCTCAGTCCACCTCCTAAACGGGCGGACGGTGAAGTTGACGCCGAATGGTTTTCCAGGGGACGGCAGAAGTTCAATCCCTGAACAGCAGCGCGACCAATTCCGGCGGCAAGCGTACCAACACGACCGAGAAAGCCGTCGATTGCTTCTGGCAGACCGCCCTGCCGAAGCCGTGGCAGAGAGTCAGGCCGCCCTAGCCGCGGCCGGACATTCCGCTGAAGCCATTCTCGGCGAGACAATGCAGCGAGGGCTGGGAAAGGCGCTCATTGCCGCGGGACACACACAGGAAGGCGAGGCGCTGCTGCGCGGCCTGGCTGCGCATTCGGAGAACGCCTCAGAGATCTACTACGACGCCGCGGTCGCTTTTCACCTGCGGGGCGACTTGGATCGCGCCGTCGCCTTCTACGAGATGGGCATCGGTCGAGGAGGAAGCCCGGAAGGTGGCAAGGACAAGCACGAGGTCATTCAAAACGAGGTACTCGCGCTGGTGGAACGGAATGCATGGCCCGAGGCGTTTGCGGCCATCCAGCGCTTCCACGACCGATATCCAGGGATTGATGATTGGCCGATATACGAAGAATTTGTCCGCTGGCGTCGTGGCGATATTCCGCGTATCGAAAGAATCGTTTTCCACGCAAAACCAACTGATCTGCAGCGGGATTGGGGACTTGAGTTTCGCGACGCCACAGGCGAGGATCCTAAGATGCTGCTCGCCTTAGTAGATGCGCTCATCGCAGAAGGAAACCAACCGCCGGCAATACTGCTCTCGTTGAAAGCGAAGCTCCTGTGGCGACTAGGTCGACTTCCGGAGGCGTCGAAAGCGGCTGCCGATGCTTGGCAGCGCACGGTGTGGGATGCTAGGATCAGCATTATTGCGCGTACCCATCTAGTTGTTGTTAGGAGTCGATACGAGGCGATCAGCGGTGATCGTATCGCTAATCACGAATAGTATTTGTGATCTCTTGTCGCCGATCTCCCACTTGGACCATTGACACCCAGTCCCTAGGTCTTAGAATAGCAATATAATGCCTCGTCGTACTACCATCTATGAACGCCTGAAATGGCAGTGGCGCCGTTACCAAACAAGGCGCGCACACCTATGGTCGCATCGTATCACTACTGATGAACACATCCGACGTGGATCGTACGCATCGGGCGATCGCGTGCTGGAGGGAATTGAAGATTGGTTCCGGTCGCAAGTTCCACGCCATATTGACCAATTACTCGATGAGTTGGTGCATGCAAGTAGTCGGATCGAACGCTCCGCGGCAGCACAGCTGCTCTGCTGGTGTAGCGGACGGTATGATGATCGCGTAATACCGGCTCTTATAGAAGCGTTTGGTGATCGGAGCCATTTGGTGCACAATTCGGCGGGCCGCGCTCTGTTCCCCAAGTTGTGCCGTCAGCGCGCGGTGAACATCAGACCTCTCGTAGGCCTTCTTCAACACAAACATCCACTCTGTCAGAATAAGGCTGCTGGAATTATGGCAGTCTTGCGTCTTACTCCTAGTCAGAGGAGGTATATTGGCAAGCAGCACGGAAAACTGTTATACGCGCTCGCCCTCGGTGGACGCCCGCATTATGTCCGTCGTGCCTCGACGGCCCTAGCTCTCGCGCTTGCCGGTGTGGCCGTCTACAAGGAGATCGACTAGGGCCTCCGTAATACGCAAGCCAGTACGCTCCTCAATCCACAGCCATTGTCCGGCAGGATTTATCTCAAGGAACACATAGTCTCCATCAGGTGTCACTACCATATCGATCGCGCCGAAGTGCAATCCGAGGTGATTCACTAGCGCGACACAGCGAAGTTTTACGGTGTCTGGAAGGTCCGTTGCGGAATATGGAATTTGCACAGCGTAATTGCGCCAATCGACCCTTGTTTCTGGAGAGTCTTGTGAATCTATTCGGCACGCGAATACCAAGGTACCGACTACCGTGATTCGAAGCTCGTATGCTTTGGGAACGTATTCCTGCAGGAGGCTTGGACAGTGCCGAACTCTTTGCAGTTCTGTCAAATGAGACGTATTGACGACACTTGTCCGCATTATGCTGACCTGACTACCTCGCTGAATCGCGCCACGATGAATGGCTTTCGTGATGACCTCGGATACCTCCGCGCAGAATGCCGCCGCGTCTTTAGGGTTATTGGTGACAATCGTGCGCGGTGTTTTGAAGCCTATGGAGGCAGCGATACGCAGCTGTCGCAGTTTGTTTTCAGCGTCCCGAATGAATGTATAGGGACTGATCCAGCGTTTGTCGGCCAGGGCGTCCCACAATCCGATGAGCGATGCCTTCGACTCATCGGCAACGAACGCTGCGATTTCGGGTGATAAGCTGCTATCCAGCCCAAACGAGGCGGGACGCCGGAGGAGAACCGAGGTCACCTCTGAAAAATCTATACTTTCTGCGGGTACTTGTCTCGAAATACGCGTCGACTTACTGTTTCGTTGGCGCTCTAAAGTCCAGACTTCCTCAGCGGGGTAGGCATCAACATTGAGACGGACTGAAGCGACATCGCGCACCGCGAGCCGGTTGGCGATCGCGTCGGCATGAATGTCTCGTGAATTTGAAATAAGAAGAACGGTATTTAGCATGGTCGCTCGCTATGCGCGAGGCGCCATGCGACGCCTCGCGCGTTACGTCACATCAGTCAAATGCCGTTATTGTTTCTTGGCCGCTACCGCCGATTGATTCGGCATCGTTGATCGAGCCATCGCGCGTTTCGGCGAACAGCAACAGAAACGGCTCGTACGGCGGCGCATCAATTTCTTTTCGCATGATATGTCTCCTTTCTGCCGGCCCCGGCTTGTTCACCCTGGGGAGGGTCGCATCAGACCGGAAGGTTAGCAACAGGAACGGCTCCGAATCGAGGTGATTTAGGGCGAAGGATGTATCCCAGACCTGATATGACAAACCGGGTGGCGACCCGAGGTCGCATCTGCCAAGTGCAAGAAAGGGCAGTTTGCATCACGCCGCGGTAACGGAGGTCCGCAGGGGTGAAAGTTCGATATTCGTAGTCGAGGCGGTGTGTTCTAGCGGCTCCGGAGTTCTAGCGCAGGCAGCTTTGTGGAAACTCGCAGCCGATCACTAGCACGAGCCAAAACAGCACGCGGCTTCACCTGGGTCGCACGGCTCCAGACCTAGTCGCGCCTTCTCGCGTCAGTGCTGCTGAGCGCTTAACTAGATGCGAGACCAGTTGACGTTTTTGGGTACCCTACCTATCCCCAGTTATTGTTAGCGATCTCCCGGGAGGACCTCGTGCGCTCCCAGTTTGCGTAGCGGCGCTTGTTCGTCACGGCGGCGTACACCATCGTCGACTTGATGTTGCGGTGACCGAGCCAATCCTGGACATCAGCGACGTCCCAGCCTGTGTTCATGAGGTGCACGGCCATTGAATGTCGCAGCACGTGTGGATGGCGGTGGCGGGCTGGCAACTCCGCCGCCTCGGCATACTGCCGGAAGAGATGGTAGATCATCGAGGGCGAGAGCGGATGGGCGTCTCCGCTCTGTCGCCCCACGAAAAGGTACGGATTCTCGTCGTCACCGCGCTCATTGAGGTAGGCCCAAAGAAGCCGGCGTGTCACTGGGTGTACCGGGTACTCGCCAGACACGCCGCCTTTGGCGCGGGTGATCCAGATGCGGCCGTCCCGCAGGTAGTCGCGGCGGAGGGCTGCCGCCTCCAGGCGTCGCAGGCCGTAGCGATACATCGCATCGAAAAGAAGCAGATCGCGGTGAGCATCTGCCGGGATCGCGGCGAAGAACCGCTCCACCTCAGCCGTCGTGCAGTACGCGATCACCCGGCCAGCGGCGGGTTGGAGTAGGTGCATCTTCATCAGTTGTCCTTCGGAGGAGGCCATCTTGACGCTTTTACCCATTTTCGTGAACTGAAGGGGTCCATGTACGAGGCTTCCGGACCTTTGTTGAACGATAGAGCAGCAGTCCGCCACCTGTAAAGCCAGCTATTCCATCAGGCGAGGAGTCAGTATGTCGTCCCCTAACTTCACCCGCTTCGCTATTTCGCTCGGGATAGCGTACTGCCTTGCGACGGGAACCCTCGTTGCGGCGGATCTGACGCGGGGGACCGCCCAGCGCGTGCTGCAGCAGCAGATTTCTGCAAGCGCCAACACCCTTGGTCCCGGCAATACGTTCTTTGCGAAGCCTGAATTCGCCTCCCTCCGAAACAAAGTCATATATGACGTTCGCATCGAGGTTACAGGGGTTCATCAGCTGTCTGCGACGGAAGCCGCCGCTGAATGGCATCTGATTGCGACGTCTCACAAGCCAGCGACTGCCGAGTGGGTCGCTGCCTTCGAGCGGTTCCGCGCGCGAGTCGCAGCGAACAGAACGACCCACGGCGCGATGACCGAGTACACCGACCCGAGCGACGGCCAAAGGTTTGTCGCAGTCGCTACTACCAGAAAAGTGACGATTTTCGACAGCTTGGACTGGAAGAAACTCGAGCCTGTGTACGAACGAATGAAAACCATCGTGACGCAGGGGTCTTGGACGACGCCTACTGCTACGGCCAAATTGAGCCTGTATGACGATGGTTGGCGCGTTGCTAAATCGCAGTAAGAGAGCATGCCCGTCACCCGACGCACCTTTTCCGAGGTATTTTTAGCGGCAGCCGCGGGTTCGGCTCTGCCGGACAAGCTTTTCGGTAGCTTGAGGATCCCAAGAGCCTCAGGTCAGATCGGTGGTGGTGCTAACTGGGAGATCGATACACTCAGGTCACCTTCCCTCCGGCTAGTGCTCGGAGGCAAAACTCATCAAGCGCTTGGCTCCCAGTTCAAGCCCCGCGACAAAGGCTTTCTTCGCACTTTCACGTTGCCCGGCGCGGAATCGACGTCGTTTCTCACCGTGCATGACGGCATCGCTCTCGGCGTGATCTATGCGCCGGACGGCACGATGCTGATGGTCGAGCGCTCGCCGCATGAGCGGCGGCTCAGCCGCGCGGAGCGTATGCGCGAGTTTAGTTGCGGCACGCGAGAGGGAGCAGTTTCTGAAGGCGCCAAGAGAGAGATCAAAGCGGCGGCACTGGCCGAAGCGGCAGTTGCTCCGCCTTCGCGGCGCCGCCCTTCGCTGCCTGAGCCAAAGACTCAGATCAAGCTTCTTGAACTCTATACCGCCGACGCCTTGGCGGGAGCAGGGAGCGCCGACCAGATGGAAGTGCTGATCAAAGCTGCCGTAGACCAGCATAATCTGGCGGTAAACGACAGCGATGTCCGTAATACGCAATTCGTGATTACTGGCATGGCGCTGACGCCTTACATGCCCAAAAACAGCGCAGGCGAGGACCTTTCCTGGCTCACTGCGGACGCGAACACCGCCCTCTTGCGGCGGCAGGCAGGTGCCGATGCAGTGGTCTTGTGGACGGATATCGGCAGCGATGCGGCGTGGTGCCCGGGCGATGACGCGAGCTTTGTGCCTGGCCTGGGCTTCGCGCTATGCTCTCGCTTCGGCGCCCTGGAACAGTTCGGGCACGCCCACGAAGTCGGGCACCTATGCGGGCTGAACCACAACGCGGAAAACATCTTCGGGATTGCTTCTCCCGCTTACCCGTACGCCCGGGGTTATGAAAATACTGCCATGAAGCGGCAGACCATCATGAGCAAGTATTCCGATTCGAGCGGCCTCTTTTATACCCAGATTCCGCGGTACTCGAATCCGGATATGTCGTACAAAGGGTTTGCGACGGGAGCGTCGATGGCGAATAATGCGAGGATGCTCCGGGAGAAGGCCTGGGCGGTTTCTCAGTATCATCTGCAGTTGGGCTAATGCTAGGCGTCCGCGGAAATCGCATTTTGAGGGCCTCATTACCTGGCCGGATCTGTAATCCGGCTAGCCCTCAGGCGCCGAGCAAGCCGAAGTCACGCGCATCACGCCCCTTCGCTCCATGACGCGGCGAATGACCGCTCCGCGGCACTTTGCTTCAGGTCACTGGTCGGCGAGGTCTACCAGCCCCTCCGCGTGAGCTATATCGTCGAGATCTCGGCGGGAGCAACATCAAGCCGACACGGGCGGTTCTGTTGGTCAAACCTTCACGTCACGTGTGTCGGCGAGGGTCATCGCGCGATCTGCATCGAGTCCCTCTTGCTAGGGAAACCTCCATCCCGCGGTTCCCATGCTCACTTGGCCAGCGTGACCTTGTCGAGGTCAACCCACTTCTCAGTATCGGTATCCCAGACCTCGATTTTCGTAATCGGATGGATCTCCCAGAGCGTGCTGCGGTACTTCTTGAGGTGGTTCGTGTGCTGGGGGTCGAAGAGCAGCCAGCCGCTGATCCTCACGGGCACATCAACGTTCAGCCAGGGCATCAGGTTCTTCTTCGTCCAGCCTGGATGACCTTTCTTGATGCGCGGCGTCGGTTCGACGACGACGCTTGATGCCTCCCCGTCGCCGGGATGCTCGACGAGCGCGATGTGCCAGTCGGTGGCCTGCTCACCTGTCCATGAGCAATTGCATGACTCCTTGTTCCCGGCTTGGGGCTTGATCGCGACCACGTATCCCACGGTTTCCACGGCGGCGCCCTCGAACTTGGCGACGGCGGCGAGTTGTTCCGCGGTGAAGTTCTCGCGGCTCTTCGGCGACGGCTTCGGATACTCCAGAGCGGCGATCGCGTTCCAGGTGATGTCGTGGTACGAGGCGGGTATGTCCACGCGGTTTTTCCTGACGTTGGTGCCCTTGTCGCGTTTGTCTCCACCACCATCCGGACCGCAGGTTTTTCCTTCGAGCTTGAACGTTCCGGAAGGCGGGTCTGGCTTCTCCCAAGCGGGGGAGATCGTTGTCGAGGCGGCAGCTTCGGTGGCGGCAGCTTGCGGCAGCAGAGCTCCCGCCGGCGGCGGCGGATGGACGAACTTCGCGAGCACCCAGCCTTCGGTGCCGTCTTCGGTACGCACCCGCACAAATCCGTTCTCCGGGGTAGCGCTCAAGACTTCGACTTCCTCGCCTTTCAGGAGGCTGCGGATCTTCGGAGCATTCTGCGCGGGCTCTTCCCGCAACACGGCGGTGCGGCTCAGCACACCTTCGTCAGCGAACGCCGAAAAACTACAGAGGCACAGCGCAAGAAGAACGACCAGTCGCTTGAAAAGGGTCATGAAGCCTCCACGGAATCGGATTTGTCTGAAGATGTCCGTCTGAGAAGGAGGGACACGTTAGCTCACTTTCCCTACCCTTCGTTAACCCAAGGTAGGGAAAAACAGCCACCGGAACACTCCTTCAGTACACCCCTTAAAGGAGGACCGCGGGAGCAGCGCTCCGTGGCGCCGGTGAGACCGCAGGGCCTCTGCCGGCTGCCGCTCGTAGGCTGACCAGTCGCCGTTCAAGCTCCTGGATTTCGCGACCCATGTCTGCCACATACCGCCTGACGTCCTGTGGCTTAGATACGACGATCCGCCAACAGCCGTTCGATAACCCACTACGCTTGTCCTGCTGTCACGGTCTCCATGTTCACGTCGTGGCTATAATCTTAGCGGCGAAAATAACCGGGCGATGTTACGCCGACTACTTTGCTGATGTCGCCGACATCACTTCTTGGTCATGGGGGTTTACTGCGATCCGAACGAGTTGTACGACACACTAACGTTTCGCGTTACTCCAATCCCGACCTGTTTTACAGCGATAACTTCACCCAATCCTTCCGTACTGGCGCGGATATGGCGAACAACGCCCGGATGTTGCGCGAAAAGCAGCTGTAGTTTCCGAGTATCACTTGTAGTTGTGACGGAGTTGCCCGCGGGTGAAGCTCTTCCATCTGCTCCAAATGGAGTTCACACCCGGTTCAAACCATACCCGGTGAGTTCCGAGCCTACGCGTCAGGCTTCATGTCGTCTTCATGTCCGGCCTGTACTTTGTTTTCGCATGGAGAAGAACTTCGCGCCACTGGAAAGAGAAGAGGAGCAAAGGCTTCTTGCGAGCGACGATTTTGAGTTCGAGAAAACGCGGCGCTACCTTGCGCCACTGATTACGGACGCGCTGACGCTCTTCTCTTTCAGCCAAACCGATTACGAGAGCTTGCGGAAGGAACTCCTGAGCACGGTTCCGATTGCGGCTAAGCGCTTCCTTGAGAATCCAGCGAATCTCACCGCGGCCTACAAGTTCTCGACGTACTTCACGTGGTATATCTCACAGGCGATCGACGGCTACTTCCATATTCGGCGCGCGGCGTAAGTCTTGCAATTCCCCGGTGAGGAGGGAGGTATCAGATCATGCCAGGTGGCGATTACGGTTCCGGGGATGCAGCGGAAGATACCGGCACGTCAGATAGCCAGGCCGAAGCAGCATGGGACCAGGCGGCTCAAGATGACGCTGGCGGCACAAGCGGCCAGACGGTGGAGGATGTGGCTCCGAGTGAAACCGGGGAGGTCACGTCGCTCGAAGATATGCAAGAAGCTGAATCGGCAAACGAAGACTGACAGTTCTGCACTCACGGGCGGCAGTCGAACGTATCGTCGCGGGAACTGCACCGGGGAGCGCCTTCTTTTCTCCGTCGGCGGCTTGGATTAAGAGTTCCTTGCAGAAACGTACGATTACTCCCTAGGTTTCCTCCGTTTCGACGTGCGTTTCTCGGAGGCTCGGCGGCGCCTCAGGGCTGCGCGACGTCTTGTATTTTGTCGGGATGCAGTTTACGCGGAAGGCGCGCGTCGAGTTGCGGGCGAAGAGAACGCTAAAACAGGCGCGACCTCTCGCTGCGCGATGACTTAGCGGCGTGAGCGGTGGCCCGATCGTCTTTCGCAACGACGCGGCGAGAATCGGACATCACTTCGTTCCGCAGAAGGTCGGCGCGGGGTGCCGATTGACGATGACCGCGGCCAACTCTATGCTTTCGGAATGACCAAGCCGTCTAAGCCAGAGGCGCCGTTTCGATTCGATGCGGCGCTCTCTGTCGACGATAACATTCAAAGCTTCTTGGCTGTTCTCGATAAGCGCGATCCAGCGCTGGCCGAGATTTTCAGAAAGAATATCGGAACGATGTTGCCTCTGCCGAGCGAGGGAGCGGCTCGCTCCGCTGTCCGTCTAAAGTTCAGCTCCTCGGTCGCAAAGGCAATTGATTCGCTGGGCACCCATGACTAGGTACTTTCTAACCAAGCTCTCGGTTGAAGGCTTCCGCGGGGTCAATAACGAGGGTGATCCGCTTACCCTTACCTTTCGGCCGAATAAGGTAAATTCTGTGTTCGCCGTGAACGGCTTGGGCAAGAGCTCGATTTTTGAGGCTCTCTCGTACGCGATTCGCGGGCGGATTCCGAAGTTAGATGTTCTTCCGGCGGCAGACGAACCGCAAGCCTACTACGTCAACCGCTTTCACTCGGGCCGGAAGGCGACTATTCAACTGGTTTTTGCGCCGGACGACGGCAGTCCGGCGATCGAAGTTGTCGTCGAACGCTCGGCAACAGGCCTGCGCACCGTCACGAGCCCGTCAGGCCACCCTGATCCAGAAAGCCTGCTGAGGGCGCTTGACGGTAATGCGACGCTTCTCGACCATCAGACATTCGATAGTTTTGTTGATGACACGCCACTGAAGCGCGGTCGTGCGTTTTCAGCACTAGTCGGTCTTGGCCGTCTGTCTGAATATCGCCAGGCGCTGGAAATGCTGAGCAACGCGAGGATACTGAAGAGTGATTTTGATCTCGACACCTTGGACGCACAACGCGACAGCAGCACCCAACAGGCCGAGGCGGCGCAGCGACGTATCCAAAAGGCATACGTTGCCTTGATTGGGGTAGTGCCGCCGCAACCTCTGGATGGACCGGCGATAGCCGCAACGGCTCATGCCGCGCTTCTCGGTATCCCTCTCGCAACTCAATTTGTGAGCGGGAGAGCTTTTGGTGAGGTGAAGTTCACCGAAATCCAGGCGGCCGTGAAGCAAGCTGAAGGAAGTGATAGACGCCAGCGTCTCCAGCAGGTTTTGAAAGACATCGACAGGCTATCAAACCTTGCGGCAGAGAACCCCGAGAGTACCGCACAGGACGAACTTCGCGCTGCGATTTCAGCTCGCGACCTTTCCATCGACGAGACACGTGGCTTGGCGTTCCAGAAACTCTACGAGGCAGCAGAACGCGTGATCGAGCCCTTAACATGGAAAGATCCGCATATGTGCCCGCTCTGCGAGACGCAGGAACTTGCAACGTCTATAGCCGATCACGTGGCCTCTCACCTCCAGGCGTTCACGGCGGCGCGAGAAGCTCAATCGCAAATCCCTCTGAAATGGACCGCCGGCGAGTGGGTCCGGCGACTGAAAGCGTTGGATTCTCTGCTCACGCCGCAAGGTACGGTAAAACAGAGCGCGACGCTCGACGAGACATTCAGACTCAAGACTCCGCTGATCACAGATCTGGATGAGGCCATCACGCTACTTGCAGATTTGGAGCGTCAGCGACAAACCAAAATGGTCGAGCTCGAGGAAGAACGCGCGGCACTCGAACAGGAGCTTCCACCTTCACTCGTGACACTCACGGAGCAACTGCAGAAAGCCGAGGAGCTTCAGTCATTGCTCGTGGAATACGACAAGCAGACGCGTGCTGCCGCGACCACGAAGGCAAAGGTCGATCTGCGTCGTCGTTGGTGCGAATTTATAGATGAAGCGTGTCGGACATTTGCTGAGGCTGAGGTAGCGCTCTCGACTTCACAAACCCTGACCATCGAGAAGGAGTATCGTGCCCTGTACGATGCGGTAGCTCAGAATCCGTCTGTGGTGCCGCGACTCAAGAAAGCTCCTGGTTCAGAGGAGCTTCACCTGAGGTTGGAACGATTTTACGGGCTGAAGGATCTTGCCGCAGCGACCCTTTTGCCGGAGAGTTATCGCAACGCGCTGGCGATCTGCATTTTTCTGAGCGCGGCACAAAAGGCGGTGCAATCGGCCGGGTTTATGGTCCTTGATGACATTACGTCAAGCTTCGATGCCGGTCATCAGTTCGCGCTCATGGAGGTCCTTCGAACACAGGTCGCGTCTCCAGCCAATCCGTCTGGACCGCAAGTGATCATTCTCAGCCATGATGGATTGCTCGAGAAGTACTTCGACACCCTCTCGAACGGGACCGACTGGCATCATCAACGTCTTCAAGGCATGCCGCCGCAAGGCGCAGTGCTAAGCCAGACGCAGGATGCGCAGCGGCTCCGAATCTCTGCGGAGACATTCTTGAACGCCGGTCAAACGGCCCAGGCGTTCCCACTGATCCGCCAGCACTTGGAATATGTGCTACTGCAGATCATTCGTAAGGTAGACATTCCAGTGCCGTTAGACTTTTCGATTCGCGACGACAAAAAGATGGCCGAGAACTGCCTGGCAGCGATTCGCGAGGCGGTCGAACTTCATGAGAGGGCTGGTGACGTAATACTGTCACAGGCTCAACGCGATGCTCTCCAGAAGGTGCACGCACCAAAGATAGTCGGCAATTGGATCACTCACTATGCAACAGGCAACACTGCGAGCCTATCCTCGCCCGTACTGCTCGGCGTTCTGATAACTATTGATGCCTTTGTCGACTGCTTCAAATATGACTGCAAGTGTGCCGGCGGGACCCAGCGTAAACTTTACAAGTCGCTCTCAAAAAAGGGATGCGGCTGCTAGATCCGGGGCGATGATTTTCCGGAGACGGAACCGCGGATGCCTGTCCTCGTTTGGGAGTCCGAAGGTAGCCGAAAACCGACCTTTGGGTTTATTTTGGTTTGGTGATAGGATGTTGGTCATCCCTTCACTATGAGAAAAGAACGGCGGCCCGTGTACTTACCTCGCCCTAAAGGCCGGCATTGATCCAGTCCCAGACAGCCTTAGATAGCCATCCTTGATGCGCTCCGCTCGTGAGCTTGGTTACAACCAACCTATCGTTATTGTCTAGTTTCGTCCGGAGATCGTCTGAGACCTGATCGGCACTCCAGTTCGTTGAGACAAAACGGACCGAATCCAATCCAGAGTCCTTGGTGTTGTCATATCTATCGAGATGCGTAAGGAATTGCGTCCGCGCGGCGGCGTAATTCGGTTTTTCCTGGTTCAGATCCCACGTAACGAGATAGACGGACATGTGATTATTGTGCATCTGGCCGACGCATGATGTCAAACGTCGGGAGCCATCCGGTGGGAGCATTACTGGGAACGGGGAGAGGGCGGATGTCATCTGCGCCCCAAGTCCAGTTTTGCGGATACCAACTGCCGCAGAACCGGACTTCAGGGACTTTGGGGACTTCAAAACGGAAGGCCCGCCGTATGGCGGGGTCCTCGTATCCGTGAGAACGGATTGCGGAGTAGATGTGAGAGACCGCTCAGACCCATCGGAACTCCATGCCGGTTGCGGAGTCCCAGACCGAAGAGAAGCGCGTTCAACTTCCGGAGCGTGTACTCCCCGGTCGCGTACCAGGTGAACGCAAGTCTCACAAGCGGCCCTTTCTCTGGATCGATCTCCTTCGGTTTGCCACGGCCGCGATCAAGGTAGCCGATCGGTGCCCCGTTCGGCCGCAGACCCTGTTCCAGCCGCTTCCGAATCCCACGTTTTGCTTCCTCCCTAAGGTTCCGAATGAAGTCCGCGGCAACAACCGCCTGGATATCGGCGGCGAGCCGGCCGCTGCGCGAACTCATATCGAGATCGTCGCTCGCGAAGTAGCCGGGATACCCTGGTCGATGAGTTCCCCGAGGTCAGCCCAGTCCTTCAGATTCCGGGCGCTCCTGTCTACTTTGTAGACGATGAGCCCATCAGCTTTCCGACTCCGGAGAAGCCGCAGGACCTCCCGGAAGATAGGCCGGCCACGTCTGGATGCCGTCTCCTTCTCCTCGTACCAGCCAGTGACCCGCAGGTGCTTCCTCGCTGCGAACCGGACGATGGTCTCCCGTTGGGTGAGAAGGGAGACTCCTTCGCCCTGCTTCGGGGTCGAGACCCGGAGATAGGCGAGGCACCGACCTTGGGGTGAATGTTGATTGGATTGGTGAATGTTGGTCATCCCTTAAGCATGCAGAACCGGACATTGGGGACGTTAGAGACATTGTCCGGGAAGTACCACAAGACCCGCCAGAGGCGGGTCTTGTTTGTCAGGCGGCGAAGGAGAAGGGCGTTTCCTCTTCGTCAGCATTGAGGAGAAGCGCCGCGAGCTCGTTGCAGCGTTCTAGATTCTGATCTACCCACTCGATGAGCTGGGTACACAACAGCGGTTCGACGTCGGGCAAAGTTCGACATCTGACCCTATCAAGTGCACTAGAACAATTTTCTTGCGCGCTCCTGAGGAAGCAAAACGGTTCAGCCGTTAATATTGCTACGTCTTTCCCAGTCACCGTGCGGTTCGACGTCAGGATTTTGAGAAGAACACGCTTCTCGTCGGTCGTGGCAGATTCGTACAGCGTTTCCGGCCTTCGGGCCAGTTCGACACAGCGGAGCAGAAACTCCTTCCGGCGCGTCTGATCTTCCCTGAGGTGGGCGAGCGAATCGCTGAGGCCATGGCGTTCCATGATGAGCGCTGCCCTTCTTTCGTCGTGGACACCTTTGTCGATTGCGCCTTCAAGGTAGACGTCCGTAAGCCGGTTCAGGCGCACGGTCAGGTCCCCGATCCGGCCGTTGAGTTGGGCGCGGGATGCTTCGCGCGTTTCCGCACGGCTTTTCTCGGCTTCTTCAATTGAGATTTTGCATGTCGCGATCTCTTCGTCCGGCAAGGTCAGATTGCGCAGAACGGCCAATACCGCGGCGGCCAGCATGTCCTCGCGGATGCATGTCGTCGGACAAGTCCGAACAGAGCAGCGGTAGTAGATGCGGCCCTTGGCGCGCGAGCCGATGAGCGAGCGGTCGCAGGTGCCGCAGTTGAAGAGACGTCGGTAGAGGTAATCGTGTACGCGCCGCCGCCGTGGCTTCTTGCCTTGAAGCACTTCCTGTACGCTCTCGAATAGGGACATGCGGATCAGGGGTTCGTGCTTGGCTGGAAACGTTTCCCCGGTCTTGAGGAGACGGATCACGCCGGCGTAGAAGGGATTGCGCAGCAGGTGCAGAAGTCCGGTAACCCCCAGCCGCTTGCCCTTGCGGTTGCGAAGTCCTTTGGCGGTCAGCTCGCCGAGGATTTCGTTGAGGCTCACTTCACCGGTAGCGTAGCGTTCGAAGGCATACCGAACGAGGGGTGCCCGTTCCGGATCGAGAGTTTTCAGCTTGCCGCCCTTGCCGCGGTCGACGTAGCCAATCGGCGCCCCGAGCGGGTAGATACCCTGCTTCAGGCGTCCGTAGAAGCCTTTCCGCGCTTCCTGCCGGTTGTTGCGAACGAAGTCCGCCGCGACGACGGCGAGGATATCGGCGGAGAGACGACCGCCGCGGGAGCGCAGATCAAGCGGCTCGTGGGCGAGATGAATGTCGAATCCCGCATCGATCAGGTCTCCCAAGTCCGCCCAGTCGCCCAGGTTCCGGCGCTGCGGTCGATCTTG
>Ga0233356_1000069_pt1 | contig 28697 bp, 23 predicted proteins | sample GEONSFMMS_FD_180700 | JGI IMG/M metagenome (GOLD analysis project Ga0233356, IMG submission 180700) | Soil microbial communities from Shasta-Trinity National Forest, California, United States - GEON-SFM-MS | ecosystem: Environmental > Terrestrial > Soil > Temperate forest > Bulk soil | place...
ACCAATTGCCCGGACGCGGAACAGGTAGTGGGCCGGATAACCCGACGTCGTTGCGCTCCGTACGTCGCCGGTTACAGCGGTGGGAAACCAGTTCATGCCGGAATCTCCGGATGCTTCGATGACGAACCCGTCCTGCGCCCCGTCGCTCTGCCAGGTGATCACGGTCTTCGGTGCAGCGCCGTACATCACCACATTCCGGGGCGGCCGAGGCGCGGCCGGCATCGGGGCCAGCTCCGACATCAAATAGAGGCGCGCCCGTGCCACGTACGTCGGTGGCGCCATTTCGGAGATGACGATGGCAGCCTCGCCGGCATCATTCGCGGCCACCGACACTTTCGACAGGGGTGTGCCACTTTCCGCGGGGCCGGCAGTTGGTGAGAAGAGCGAACCGAACGGAACGCCCGACTGGCCGATCCTGCTGATGCCGATCCACCCGGGGCGCATCTGTAAGAATTCATATCGCCAGGCGACGACGTACAGCGAGCCGGTCCACGCGACGTCGCTGCCTAACGTGTTGAGCCAGTGGAAGAGTGGGAGTTCTTGCCCGAGCTGGAGCACCCCGCCCTCGTCGCGGACGATCATCGCCGAGGTGTCCGTAATGCTGTCGAGCGCGATCAGCGACTCCGTGCCGCTCGATGCGACATGCGCGCGGAGGTGAAAGCCGGGAATCCGCACCGGGTTCGTATCGATGGCGACGCCATCCGCGGAGACGCGCAGGAGACACACCTTGTCGGCCGCCCGCACACATCCTTCCACGCAGATACCGCCCAGCGAGACTTCGCCGTAGACGACGATGAACTGCCGGCCGTCCCACGCCACGTCGGGTTCGGAGGGGAGCGTTAGGGGCGGGATTTGAATGCCGGGAGGCCTTGGCGGCGTTGCGATTCCGTCCAGTCCCACGAACGAGCCGAAGAGTTGTCCGGCGTCTGCCCACACCACAAAAAACCGGCTGCCGCTCCACGCCACGCTGTAGGTGGCGGAGGCGGGAAACGACAGTGGCGCGATCACGATCGGCGTCGCGTCGAGCGTTGTGCCGAACGGCGTGAGACGCGCGGCGACTAGATGGCCGTTCGCAGTCCAAACCACCAGCTCTCCGGACGAGCCGTGCGCGATTGCGGGCGGCGTTGCCGGCTGACCGAGCTCGCCGAGAGTGATCCCGGTCCCATCCAGCGCCTCGCCCGTCGCGGTGACGCGGCCGGCCTCGGCTCGCTGTGAGTCTTTCGACAAATCGAGCCATGCGCCCGTGAAGCCGCTCCCGTTTCCCGCCACGGCCGGCAACAGTTGGCGGACGGCCGTGACCGGCATCTGTGCCGGCGTGCGCGGCGAGATGGCGCTGGCGTTGACGTCGACAACGAGTGTGGTGGTTCGCACAGGCGGAGATGAGGAGAGCGCCAGCTCGACCACTTTCCCCGACGACGCGGCGGACATGAACGGGCCGTCGCCGAGGTCGAACGGCCGCGCGTCGAGGGACGCTCCGGCGTCGTTCAGCCGGATCGCAAAGACTCCTGTTTTGCCCACGCCGGCCTGTACATTCCACGCCACGAAGAAGCCGATGTCGACGGGGAGAATGCCCACGCCTGTCAATGGCCGCAGCCCGCCGGTCGGGAGCTCGGAACGTGTAACGCTGCCGTCGGGCTGAATGAGAACCGATGACACCGTCTCAAACTGCTGTTGCTCCCACGCGATCGCGATCCGGCCGTTCCTGGCTGTCACCGCGACGTCGTAAAGAGACAGCACTGGATGCGCGGGCGGCGGGTCGATCTGGAGCGTCGAAAGGATCGTCCCATCCGTCGCAATGCGCCATTCGTTGACCCCTGATCGTCCCGCCGTGACGACAATGAAGTCGCTTCCCGTCGACGTGACGGCGTAAGGTCCGCCGAAAACCGGCAGAACAAAACGATTCACCAATCGACCGGTGAGGCCATACACGGATACGCCAACCACAGGCGTGGGAAAGCCGGTCTGATCGACGACGAGCACGCTGGTTCCGTTGAACGCCACGCGCGGTGCGACGAACGGGTCGCCATCGAGCGTGACGCCGCGTTCGAGCACGCCTGCCGAATTGAACGTGCCCAGCGTGGGCACTCCCTCCTGGTTCCAGACCGCGAGATAACCGCTTCCCGCGGCGATCAACTGCAGTCCGTTCGGCTTCGCGAAAGGAGCCGCGGCAAACGCTGGCGACAGTGTTCCACCCGAGGGATCGGCCAGCGACCCGTAGATGTGGAACGACATCGGCCAGAGAGTCAGAAAGTGGTTGCCGTTGTAGGCGACCGAGGCGGAGCCGGTAATGAAATCGCTCGGAGCGTATCGGACTGACGAAATGTCGTGCCCCGCGGCGAAGAGCGACAGCGGAATGAGAACGAGGACCAGGCAGAGGATTACGCGGGGCAGCGAACGGGCAGCGCTCATGGCGTTGCCCGCCGCCGCGCCACAACAATCGCCAGGAGGAGGTCAGCCCTGCGCCGCAGCATCATGCTGATATAGCATAAGTCCCTCAGTCGCGTAGTGATTATTTATAGGTCGAGCAGGAAGCTATCCGGCGGCGCGGCAGCGTCGTACTCCGCCTGCAGGTCGGTCTTGTGCTTCCACTCGATCTCGGCCAGCTCCATGAAAAGCGCGCCGAGTTTTGTGTCGGGGACGCGTTCGGCCATGAAGCGGAAGTAGCTCTCGGATTCGCGTTCGCGTTCGAGGGCGTGTTTGAGGGCGCGGCTGAGGTCGAGGTCGACGAGATCGAACGGCAATTCGATCGTGGCCGGGAGCGGATCGGGAGCGGGTCGCCCGACTTCGTCGCGGTACTTGCGCTCCATCTTGGCGCGATGAACGAGCTCACCGTCGGCGAGCTGCAGCATCCGTTTGCGCGTCAGCGCGTCGCCCGCACGTTCGGCCATGGCCTGGTAGTAGGCGCGCGTTTCAACTTCGGACTGGATGGCCTTGTGAAGGACCTCTTCGACCGTCGTCTCGAGCGGTTTCATGGAGCGGCGCTATTGCGCGTCTCCGCCGCGAAAGACGTCCGGATTCGGCGGCGCGTCGTCTTCGAACGGCGCGCTGCGAAGTTGCTGGCCCACGCCTGTGCCGCCGGCGGTTCCGTGCTTCTCGATCGAGCCATAGTACGGACGCCACCCCATCGGACCGACCGGGAAATTCGGCGGGACGACGAGGTCGCGCAGACCGACGACCGAACGCGCCCGCGTATCGATGGCCATCTCGTAGTCGCGCGTCATGTAGATCGCATCCTCGGGACACGCATCGACGCAGTAGCCGCAGAAGATGCAGCGCAGCAGATCGATGTCATAGCGCACTGGGAACTTCTCGCGCGTCCGCTCGTCTTCGCCCGCCTCGATGGTGATGCACTCGGCGGGACACGCAGTCGAGCACATGTAGCAGGCCACGCAGCGCGTCGTGCCGTCTTCGCGCGTCGTCAGGATGTGCCGTCCGCGGAAGCGCTCGGAGTAGACGCGCTTGACCTCGGGATATGAGATCGTCGGCAGCTTCTTGAGATTAAAAAGATTGTGCAGCAGGTGTCCGATCGTCACCATCATTCCGCCGATGACCGCGGGCAAATAGAGACGATCCAGGACAGTGAGCGGCGTCCGCTCGACCCGTACGACACCTGGTCTGACACGTGTGACGTTCATCGGTTAGTGGTCCAACTCTCCGGCGATGATGTTCAACGATCCGAGTGCCGCGACGGCGTCGGCGATCGTCTGCCCGGTGATCATGTCCGCGAACGCGGAGTAGATCTGAAAACAGGGCGGACGGCATCGCACGCGGTACGGGTTCTTCGTGCCGTCGGAGACGACGTAGAAACCGAGCTCCCCGTTGCCGCCTTCGACCTGGAAGTACGTCTCGCCGACCGGGGGCTGAATGCCGTGCATGATCAGCTTGAAGTGGTAGATGAGCGACTCCATCTCGTTGTAGACCTTCGATTTCGGCGGCAGCGCGACGTATGGATTGTCAACGATGACCGGTCCCTCGGGGAGGCCGCGTTCGATGGCCTGCTGCAGGATGCGCAGCGACTGCCGCATCTCTTCCATGCGCACCAGGAACCGCGCGTACGTGTCGCCGCCCTCGGCGATCGGCACGTCGAAGTCGTAAGTCTCGTAGCCGAGGTACGGGTTCGCTTTGCGGACGTCGAAGGGAACGCCGCACGCGCGTAGGCACGGGCCGGTGAAGCCGTAGTTGATGGCATCCTCGGCGCTGATCGGCGCGACGCCGACGACGCGGTCGAGGAAAATCTTGTTGCGGTCGACCAGCTTCTCCACGTCGTTGATGAACTTCGGCATCATGTCGACGAGGCGCTGCGATTTTTCGAGGAAGTCCGGCGGCACGTCGACCGCAAGTCCGCCAATGCGCGTGTAGCTCGGCAGCAGGCGCGCGCCGCAGCACGCTTCGATGAGGCCGTAGATCTCTTCGCGCGGCTGAAACAGGTACCAGAAATTCGTCAGCGCGCCCATGTCGACGAGGTTCGTGCCGATGCAGACCAGATGATCGGCGATGCGCATGAACTCGGAGAGCATCAGGCGGATGTGCTGCGCGCGGGCCGGAACTTCGATGCCGAGGAGTTTTTCGACGGCCATGCAGTAGCCGACATTGTTGATGATCGCCGAGCAGTAGTTCAGGCGGTCGGTGTACGGGATCACCTGCTGATACGTGTGCGTCTCCGACATCTTCTCGAAGCAGCGGTGCAGATATCCGATCTCCTGATCGGCACCGATAATCGTCTCGCCGTCAAGGGTCACTACGATTCGTAGAGTTCCGTGCGTGGCGGGATGGGACGGCCCGAGGTTGAGCGTGACGCGCTCGTAGTCGGTGTCGACATTCTCGAAGCGCGGATCGATCTTCGGGATGATCTTGGCGACGTCCTTCTCCGTCAGCAGCCAGCGCTGGGCCGGATCGTAATCTTTCCGCAGCGGGTGACCTTGAAAGGCTTCGTGCGTGAGGATGCGCCGCAGGTTCGGATGGCCGTCGAAGACGACGCCGTACATGTCGAACACTTCGCGCTCGTACCAGTTCAGCCCTTTGTAAATGCCGGTTCCGGTCGGAATCGGCTCGTCTTCGGCGACGCGAACCTTGAGACGAATTCGCTCGTTGTTCTTCAGCGAGTAGAGCTGGTAGATGACGTCGAAACGCTTCTCGCGGCGCGGGTAATCGACGGCGAAAAGGTCGAGCGGCATCGTGAAGGCGAGATCGGCGCTCTCTTTCAACGTGCGCAGGACGTCGATGATGGCGTCTTTGTCGATGATGAACGAGGCCATGTCCTGCCCCGTCTCCTGAATCATCGCTGGATGCTGCAACCCTTTCGCGATGACGTCGCCGCGCGCATCGGCGATGGCCGCGCCAACCGGAATGTACGGCTCGCGGTTCGTCGGCGCAGGACCGGTGTAGGGGATTGCAGAGAACTTCGTGAGGGTACTCACCGCTCTCCTCGCTGGATCTTTTCCTTCAGCTTCAGAATCGAATACATCAACCCGTCCGGCGTCGGTGGACAGCCAGGGACCCACATGTCGACGGGGATGATTTCGTCGATCCCTTGTACGACGTGATATGCGCGGTAGAAGCCGCCCGACGTCGCGCAGGCGCCCATGGCGATAACGTAGCGCGGCTCCGGCATCTGCTCGTAAATCTTCTTGAGGACGGGCGCCATCTTGTCGACGATCGTCCCCGCCACGATCATCAGATCCGCCTGCCTCGGCGAGAACCGCACGACCTCGGCGCCGAAGCGCGCGATGTCGTAGTGCGACGAGACCATGGACATGAATTCGATGGCGCAGCAGGCGGTTCCAAACGGCAGCGGCCACAGCGAGTTGCCGCGCGCCCAGTTGACCATGGTGTCGACGGTCGTGGTCAGGTACGTTCCGCCGGCAAGATCTTCAATCTCGCGATCCGATTCCCCGGGCAGCGTGATCAGCCCTTTTTCGGCGCCCTCGCCGGGAGGGCCGCCACGCTTGCGCTGGATGATCGAGCCGGAGGCGTCGTAGGGGAGGTTGGCCATAAACGGGTCGCGATGTTATGGGTTTGAGAAATTTTTCACAAGGCGTGAGCGGGGCCTCGCGTGTTCGCCGGTTGCAACCTTCAAGCCTCCACTCCGCGCCTCCGCGTCTCCGCGTGAAAAGCCTCTTCTAGTCGATCCGCGACAGAGGAACTTCGCCACTGCTCCGCAACTTCTCTCCCCCGAACCCGCAGCCGTTCGCGAAGATCCCCATCACCCAGCAACTCGATCAACTTCTCCCCAAGCTCCACCGCATTCTCCTGCGGCGCGAACAGCGCATAGTCTTGAACGTCATCGAACGAGAGGTAGGAAGGAATCGACGTCATCACCACCGGAATCCCGGACGCCATCGCCTCTGCCGACGGCAATCCAAACCCCTCCTCGGCATGGTTCGGCGCGATGAGCACGTCGCACGAATGCATCAGCCGCGTCATCTCGCGCGTGTTCAGCGCGACATGAAACTCCTGGACGGTATCGAGCGGCTCCTCGCGCGACGGCGCCCACGGCGAAACGCGGATCAGATCGAACTTCTGATGGAACCACCGCGCGTGCGCGGCCGCGCCGTAGCCCTCGGCGACGCCTTTGAGATCGACCTGCGACTCGCCGCACAGCAGCACGCGCATCGGTTCGTTTTCGGCAGGCGTGCTAGGACGAAAGAACTCGTCGTCGACGATCTGGCCGATGTACGTGACGTCGTCGCTGAACTGCTTACAGATTTCCATCAGCGAGCGTGTCACTACCATCTTCGGGATCGGCAGCCGGTACGCGGCCTCGATCTCGCCGCGGATCGCCGAGTACGCGGTGAACGCGCCTTCGTAACCCTGACAAAGATGCAGCGCCTTCTCCGGCGCGATCGCCCACGCCGCGGAAAGCGTCGTCCAGAACGTAGCGATGATGAAATCGTCATCGCGCGCGTCGTAGGTGTTGAAGTCGTCGACATAAACCCACTCCGCACGCGACGGCCGCCACGTCAGCGGCAGGCCCTTCGTGATGATGCGCACGCGATGGCCGCGAGCGATCAGCGCGTCCGCCTGCGCGAGCTGCACGCGGATGCCGCCCGACAGCGCGGTGTCTTCCATCAGATAGGCGATGTTCATGAGTTGCGCGCGACGACGTAGTAACCGGCCGGCACCAGATCCTCTTTCGAATGCGGGATGCGCGCGGCGGCCAGCGCGGCCACCAGCTCCTCGCGCCCGCGCGTGACGACGGTCTCCTGCGGCGCGATCTCCACAACCGTCCAGCCGGCGATCGACAACATCTCCTCGATCGTCCGCTTCGTGAAAAACCGTAGGTGGCCGACGCAGGTCAGCCCCATGTAGACGTAATCGAAGCGTCCGCGAAGCAGATCGCTCACCACCGCCGCGTGGGCGATGTTGGGGATGCTCAGCAGCAGATGTCCTCCCGGCGCGCAGACTTTGCGCAGGTCGGCCAGGAACGACCACGGTTCGTCGAGGTGCTCAACGATGTCGCCACCGATGATCCAGTCGAACTTCTCACGGATCAGCGCGACGATCTCGCGCGCATCGCCGCAATAGACGTCGTCGATCCTCTTGCGGGCAATCGCCGCCGCGCGCGGATCGATCTCAATCCCGACCACACGGCATTTCTGCCGCTGCTTGAGCGCCGCGCCCAACGGCGCTTCGCCACAGCCGAACTCGAGGATCGATTTCGCGTCCGGCGCGATGCGCGCCAGCAGATCGGTCCGCGTCTGTCCGCGCAGCGAGCTCCAGCGATGGACGTAGTCGGCAGGGGAGATGACGACCTCACGTCCGGCCAGCGCATGCCGAGGGGGATCGTCGATCGTTTCCAGCCACGCGGTCCGGCAAAGGTACGCCGCCGGATCCGCTCCATCCCACTTCACGACCTCGCCATCCGCCCCGCGGCTCTGCAACTCCGACGTCACCTGCTGCAGCTCGCGCAACGTCAGATACGGCGCCGCCGCGCGACGCTGAATCGGATTCTCCGCCTCGTTGCTGACCGGCAACGCCGCCACGACGCTGCTCGTGTGGACGAGCAACTCCCGCAAGCGCGTCACCAGCTTCGCCGGCGGCAGAAGCAGCGGATCGGTGACCACGAGCACGTGATCGCTCTCCAACCCCGCCGCCGCAAACGACGCCGGCTCCTCGGCGTCATAGACGGCGAACTCGATGTCGCCGCCCGCGCGCAGCAGCATCTGACTCTGCCAGGATGCGTAGCGCTCCTCGATGGCCGGATGATCGAAGCGCGGATAGAGGACGGCAGGCGACATGGGCCGCACATCTTAATCTGCGTTCATCTGCGTCATCTGCGGATGAAGGTTTTATCCGCAGATGAACGCAGATGGGATGACGAAGCGGGCCTTCCGCGTTTAGACGACACGCGCATCCACGCCGTACACTCTCGATCGACATGTCTTCCGCCATCGCCACGGAGCTCCGCGTCAATCCGTTTCTGCACATCGACGCGGAGCGGATTTACAACCCGATCACCGATCGGGCGCTGGCCGTTGGCGAGTCGGAGTTCGCTGCGCTGCGGCGGGTGATCGAAGGTGGCGACATTGACGAGGCTCTCGAGAACGACGGCTGGCTCGTCCGAGGCGACGTTTCGAAACTCCACCGCCTAAGAATCGTCTCGCTTGAGACGATGACGGCGTGCAATCAGAAGTGCTACTTCTGCCCCGTTTCCATCGCGCCGCGCGAGGATTACGACATGCCGGTCGAGCTCTTCGAGCGGATCGTCAACCAGTTGACTGCGTACCGCGGCACGTTGGAGAGCGTTTTTCTGCAGAGCTACAACGAGCCGACGCTCGACCGGCGCTTCGTCGATTTCTGCCGCACGCTCTTCGCTGCGAACCTGCCGGTGGCGGTGCTGAGCAACGGTTCGGGACTGACCGCCGGTAAGGTCGATGCGCTCATCGAAGCCGGTCCGCTTCACTACATCTGCATCAACCTCTCGACGCTCGACCGCGAACGCTACATCCGCGACCGCGGCGAGGACCATCTTCCAACCGTCCTTCGCAATCTCGACTACGTGAAGTCGCGTCCTCTCGCCAACGTGATGAAGATCGTCGTCCTCGGCACGGGCGACGCGAACCATGACGCCGACTTCGAAGCAATCAGCACTCGCTTCGCGGGCAGCCGTTTCACCGTCGAACGTCACGTGGTCATGGATCGCGCGGGCTGGCTCGACGTCGGTCTGAAGCCCGACGCGCCGAAGCGTCACCTCGCGGGCTGCGACAACCTCGGATCGCGTCCGCTGCAGCATCTGCACATCACGCCGCGCGGACAGTGTGTGCTCTGTTGCGAGGACTACGACGAGAAGTACATCGTCGGCGATCTCACGCGGAACACGGTGGCCGAGGTGCTGGAAGGGCCGGAGCTCGGGACGATGCGGAAGTGGGTGTACGGTATCGAAGAAGCGCCGGATGACTTCATGTGCCGCGACTGCGTTTTCGCGCGAACGCGCTGACTGCGGACGGCGGGCAGCGGTCGGCCGATGTCCCCAAAGGCTTTTCACGCGGAGGCGCGGAGACGCGGAGGAGAACTGCTTTTCTCCGCGACTCCGCGTGAAACCGTTCTCTTTAGAACTTGCCTCTCCGGACGCGCTGACTACGGACAACTCGCGATCTGCCCGGCCGGAGCGCCGGCGGGAAGCAGCCACACGCGCCGCTCCGCCAGCGGAATCGATCGCAGGATTTCGATCTGTTCGGGCGAGAACTGGCTTTCGTGAATCGCGGCGTCATCGACGAGGTAATGCCAGTTCAACGTTGCGTCGATCGATGATGACAAGGCGGTGGCCGGGGCGAATGCGACGATCTGCGATGCGGCGTCGCGCAGGATGAGCGTCTCGACGAGCATCACCGGTGGCGCGCGGTCGCCGAGGGTGGCGACGGCATCGAGCGTCAATTGTCCGGCTTCGCGATGCGCGGGATGGCACGATGAACCGTGCCGCGGATCGAATGTGTAGATGACGGTCGGCGACTCGGCGACAATCGTTGAGGCGAGTGTCGACACCAGAGCGGCGCGGTCTCCCCATTGCGTCACGTCGAAGACATCGGGCAGATCCCACTGGATGGCGAGCGCGTGCAGCGCTGCCGCGGATCGCTGAAACTCGACAGCGCGTTGCGGCGATCCGTTCGTGAGCACGATGAGCGTGCAGTCGTTACCGCGTTCGGCGCACGTCGGGCCGAAGATCGGCGCGATCAGCGACTCGTCATCCGGATGCGCGCCGATCCACAGCAATCGCGCCGGCGGACGAACGGCACGCAGGCGTTCGGCTTCGGACGAACCGGCGACGGCGAGGCACAGCGTGAGTGCTGTCAACAGCGGACGCATGAAGTTATTACGATTTGGCGGGCAATTCTGTTGGGCAGGCATCGAACACCGGAATGAATTACCGTTGCGAAATGTGCGCGGACGAAGATCGCAGTCGTCTCCGGCCGGCGGCTGACGCCTTTGCAATCGCCGCGCTCATCCTGCTCACGATCCTTCTCTACCGCAAGGTCCTCGGTCTCTGGCTGACGTACGACGACGCGAACATCCTGCGCACCACGTTCGACTATTCGTTTCTGGACATCTTCACGAATCCACGCGTCTGGCCGCAGCAGCTCTTCACGCCGCTGCTGCTCGCCACGTTTCACGGTATGCGCAGGATGTTCGGATTCGATCCGTCGCGGTTTTACGTGCTGCAGTTCGCCATCGCGGCGATGACGATCGTACTCGTCTACGCCGCCGCGCGGCAGTTCCTCGACTGGAAACGCTCCCTCGCTGCCGCCGCGCTTTTCGCCCTCGGTCCGCCGGTGTGTTCCGTGGTGGTGCAGCTTTCGACGATTCACTACTTCCTCGCGATCGCCTGCTGCGCGCTCGCCGTCATCGCGTACGCCGCCGCACTGCGGCGGCCGAGCGTCGCGTTGGATGTCGTCTCGATCCTCTGCTACTTCCTGGCGATGCTGGCGAAGGAAGTGGCCATTCCGCTGCCGCTGCTGCTCATCGCGCTGCCCTTGCGCGACGCGCGGACGCGCGTGCGCTTCGCGATCGGCCACGGCGTTGCCGCGATCGCGTACTTCCTCTGGCGCCACGCCGTTCTCGGCACGTTCCTCGGCGCGTACGGATGGCAGATCGATGCAGCGGAGTGGCCGCGGCTGATCGTGCTGCTGCCGTTGCGCATCATGGAGGGCGCGGCGGGGGCCGGGCTGGCCGTCGGGCTCCTGGTCATCGTGTTGATGACGCTCACCATCGCCTTCGCCATCCGCAGCCGAGGAGCGTTGATACTGCTCGTGGCGGCGATCGTCGTCGCCGGAGCGCCGCTGATTCCGCTGGCGAAAGAAGTGAATCGCCGTTACGTCGCGGTTCCATGGCTGGCGTGGTCGATCGGATTCGCGGCTGCTACGACGCGCCGCAACAACCGCGCCGCGGCGGCGTTGCTCGTGGCCGTTCCGCTGCTGGCCATCGCCGCGAACCGCGCGGAGTGGCGCAAGGAGTTCCCGCTGCGCAGGCGGATGGCGGACGAGGCGCGCTTCTACTTTTACGACCTGCCGCCCGACGCGCTGCTGCGCAACGCGCTGGTGCCTCCCGCCGCATTGGGCGAGGTGCAGTGGCTGAAGACAGTCCACTTCGGACGCCCCGCGGGCGCGTGGTTTTACGACGACATCTTTCTCTGCAGCGGCGGCGCCGGCTCGAAACGCGTGTTCGAATTCGAAGACCAGCAGATCGTCGAGATCACGCCGCGCATTGCTGCAATTGCGAAACATTTCTGCGGATCGATTCGCAACGACGCGCCGCTCTCCGCGTCGTTTCACTTTCGCAATCCGGCGCTTTACTGGGACCTCGGGCCGTACGCTGGCGGAAAGTACAGCGCGGTGATCGCGAACGGCGTTCAAGCCTTCGAGATCCCGCGCCGCGATGCGCTGAAGCTTCCCGGCATGGCCGGCATTTCGCTCCGCATCCGGTACGATTCGCCGGCGGGATGGACGACGTATTCGCCCGAGATCGCCATCGATTTCGTCCGCAAACCTGACGTGACGTGGCGCCGATGAAACTGAATTACGATCCGCGGCCGCTGCAGGAGAAGTACACCGCTGCCGAACCGTTTCCGCACATCGCGCTGGATGGCCTTTTCGACGACGTCGCGCTCGACGCTGTACTGCGCGAGTTTCCGTCGCGCGAGGCGATGCGGTGGCGCGAGTTCGATTCAACGACTGAAAAGAAACTCGGCTACTTTCACGAGACCAGCACCATCTCGAAAACCGTCCGCGAGTTTCTCGATGCGATGAATTCGTTCGAGATGCTGCTGTGGCTGGAGGCGCTCACCGGCATCGAGGGACTGATCCCCGATCCCTACTTCGGCGGCGGCGGGTTGCATCAGATCGAGCCGGGCGGATTTCTGAAGATTCACGCGGACTTCAACGTCCACCCAAAGCTGAAGCTCGATCGGCGGCTGAACATGCTCGTGTATCTGAACAAAGACTGGCGCGATGAGTACGGCGGGCATCTCGAGCTTTGGGATCGCGACATGTTCGCGTGCCGCAAGAAGATCCTGCCGCTCTTCAATCGCACGGTGATTTTCTCGACGACCGATACGTCGTTTCACGGACATCCGCATCCGCTTACGGCTCCCGAGGGGATGTCGCGGAAATCGGTGTCGCTCTACTACTACACGGCCGGGCGGCCGGAGGCAGAGCGCTCCGCACCGCACGACACGCTCTTCATCCCGGGTTAGCAACATCAGGCGCTGCATCTTGCCAAAGCACAGACAAGAGTGTCTGTGCCACACTGATTTTTCCCCGTAGCGGCATTCGCCGGTATGGCAGGATCAAGGTGGCACAGACACTCTTGTCTGTGCTGGTGAGGCTCGGGAGTGTTGAGAAGATCGTCCCGGATGACAATCTCCCAAGCGGTAGAATCGCCAAGCACCGCCTGTCATGACCTCTCTCTCCGAAGGCGAGTTTCTGCTGCCGCTCTTTCCGCTGCCGAACCTCGTCTTTTTTCCGCAGACGCGCGTGCCGTTGCACGTTTTCGAGACGCGTTACCGGCAGCTCATCGCGGATGTCATGGCGTCCGATCAGCGCTTCGGAATCGTCCTGCTTCAGCCGGGACGTGAGGCCGACTATTTCGGCGCGCCACCGGTGTACGCGTGCGGAACGGTCGCCCGGATCGAGCAGACGGTGACGCTCGAGGACGGCCGCTACAACATCCTCGTGCATGGCGAGACGCGCTTCCGCATCCTCGATGAAGTCTCGCGCGAACCGTACCGCGTGGCGCGCGTGGTTGCGCAGCCGCAAGTCGAAGGCGACGCCACCGCCGCCTACGCGCAACGCACGTGGCTGACTGAGTTGTCTCAGCAGTACCTCCATTTCCTGCCGGAACAGGGAGCCGTGCCGGAGATCGCGTCGGTCGGTCTGGAAGCGCTGACGAATGCGCTGATCATGTCGCTGACGCTCGACGTCGCCGAGAAACAGCGCCTGCTCGAGACCGACGATCTCGTCGCGCGCGCCGAGGAGGTCGGGGACGAGCTGCAGGGGCGGATCGAGAACCTGCAGTTCCTCGCGCCGTTCCGGCAGGGCGGGGATCCGAGTCGGAATTAGGCAGGGGACCGCCGGCGGTGATGCCGCGTTAGCGGCTACAGAAGGTAGCCAGGGGTGAGAGCGAAGCGAACACCCCTGGAAAAGGCGGTGGCCCAGGACTCGTGCCGCGTCAGCGGCACTGGAAAATGTGACACTCCATCCAGTGCCGCTGACGCGGCACACTTCCTTCGCGACTCTCGTTCGAGGGGTGTTCGCGATGAAGCTGCTCGCACCCCTCGCTTACCTTCTGATGCCGCTCCGCGGCATGTGCCACATCACTTCCGCCGCCAGAAATTCACGCCGCCCTCTTCGTAATCGGGCGTGAAGTGCTCGCGCAGGTACGCGTAGACGAGCGGCGCGCGGACGCGGTTCGGGACGCCGTCGACGGTGGTGTTGTCGACCGGCTCCGGCGGCATCAGGGCGAAGCGGATGCGCGGGTTCTGCTCGATGCGTTGGATGACGTCGCGCTGGCGCTCTTCGGTCTCGTAGAACGCTACTTCGAGCTGCCGCATCGGGCAATCGCGGTCGAGCAGGAAGTAGAGATTTCCTCGGTTCGTGAAATCGAACCACGTCTCGTTCGCCTGCAGATGCGAGGACACGTAACGCTGCACGATGTCGATCACCGCGGCGTCGCTCGACTTCGACAGCGCGCCGCGGGCGCGGGGCAGCGCGAGCTCGCGTGCGTCGGTGTCGAGCGGTTCGTGCGCGTGGCGGAGCACGCCGACGATGGCGATGTGCGCCGTTGGTTGGCCGATCATCAGTGCCAGGATCACGAGCGCCGGAGCGAGCGAACGAACGATCGGATTCCCGCTTCGGAACATGCGGAAGGTCGCGATCGTGATCAGCGGCGCGGCGACGAAGAGCCACAGCAGGTGATGACGTTCCGCGTACGAAATCGCCGTGATCACGCCATAGATGGCGATGATCAGAAACGCTTCGCGGTGTGCGCGGCGCCGCGGCGTCATCGGTGCTCGCGACGTCAGCGCCACGACGACGAGCAGCATCATCACCGGCCAGAAAACGTAGAGGAATGCCGATTTGTCCAGCAGCGCGCCGAGGACCTCGGGGATGTTGTTGATGTGCTGCAGCGCGGCCGGCGCATCGAAGACGGTGAGCGTGTACACGGGGCCGAGTGAGGCGATCTCGAAGATCGTCACACGAACGAAATCGATCGCGATGCCATCGATTGCCATCGCCGTGAACGCGGCGATAGCGGCGACTCCGCCTCCTATCGCGGCCGAAACGAAGGCGCGTTTGCGATCGGCGGGGAAGCGGATGACGGCGATGAATAGCGCGGTCAGCGTGTAGGCGCCGTGATCGAGGCTCGTCAGGATGCAAACGACGACGCCGGCCGCCGCGGCCGCGAACCAGCGCGGATCGCGGCGGCGCAGCGCGCAGGCGATCAGCGCCAGCGTCGCGATCGCCGGCAGCACGCGGATCGAGCCTCCGGCCGTGCCGAGGAGCATGGCCAGGAAGGTGGAAGAAAGTCCCAGTTCCGGCGAGCCGGTGGCGGCGGCGACCAAGGCGTAGTGCGCGATGATGATCGTTCCCGAAATGACGCCGCGAAACTTGAGCGCGCGGCCGAGCGTGACCGGGCCTGTGCGAAACGCAACGTAATCGACCAGCGCGTCCTGCACGAAACCGTGCGCGGGGATGATGTCGCGATACGCCTTCTCGCCGCGCAGCATCTCCGCCGCCGGCACGACATGCTGCTGGTCCTCGAACAGATCGGCGCGCGGCATCCCCTCGGCGGCGAGCTGGCTCGTGGCGCTGAGATACGCGTAGGCGGCGAGCGGATAGATGACGTAGCGCAACGCGGCGCGGAAGCGCGCACGTGTTGCGGGCGTGTCTCGAATCAGCGCCCGCAGGAACAGGGGAGAGATCACTACCAACGCCAGCGGCGCCCATGGCGAATGGCGCACGTCGTACGCGTTAAAGCTCGATTGCAATACGAGTCCGAGCGGTGCGAGCGCGAAACACGGCCCAGGTGGTAGTCCAGTGTCGCGCCGGATCAGCACGATCGCGATGCGAACGAGAAACACGATCAGCGCCGATAACAGCAGCACCTGTTCGACCGATCGCGGCAGCAGGTCGAGCAACGCGAGGTACGTCGTCGCGAGCACCGCCAGAAGGATCAGATCGTGACGGCTGAAGTGCGCGTCGACGTTCCGCATCATCAGCGAGACTGCCAGGACGACTGCCGGCGCGATCAGCACCCATGCGAGGTTGCGATCGATGATGACGAACCAGAGGATGCCGATCGCCGCCGACGTGAACGCATTGCGCGCCCAGGCGCGTGAGTCGTCGCGGCCGAGAATGTTGAGAATCGGACGTAGCGCGAACGTCCAGAGGAGAGGAACGAGGATCAGGCTGAGCACGAAACGAAGCGGCGCGCGCGCGTCGAGGCCCATCGACGTCGCGAATCCCGGCAACTGGCCGGGCGGCGGCGGGCCGAGCCAGAACGGCAGCAGCGAGATGGCGATGGCGAAGCCCCAGAGCGCTGCGCCGATGCAGAGAATGAGATCGCGCCGTGCCGTCATCGCGTCTGTTCCGCCAGCCATCCGACCACCAGCTCCTCGGCCCAGTACTCGCACCGCCACGGCGCCGTCCCGGCGATGAAGCCGGTGTGGCCGCCGCATTCGGTGATGTGAAATTCGACCGACGGCGACGCGATCGCCTTCGCTTTTTCCAGCACCTCGGCCGGCAGAAACGGATCGTCGGCCGCGCTGAGGCAAAGCGTCGGCGTCGTGATCGCGCCGAGGACGTGGATGGAACTGGAGCGGGCGTAGTAATCGTCGGCGTCGTGGAAGCCATGGATCGGCGCCGTCGCAGCGTTGTCGATGTCGCGAAATGTCCTCGCGCGCATAATCGCCTTCAGATCGACGCGCTCGCGCATCTCCGGAAAGCGTGCCACGAGCCACTTCGTCTTTTTCTTTAGCGTGGCCAGAAAACGATTGACGTAGAAGCGGCGGAGGAAGCCGTTCTCGAGGTGTTTCGAACCCGCGCCGAGGTCGTACGGAACGGAGAACGTAGCCGCGGCGGCGACATCAGTCTGCCCCGGATGCTCACCGAGCCACTTCAGTACGACGTTGCCGCCGAGCGACGCGCCGGCCGCGAGCAGGCGCACATTCGGCTCGCGCGCGCGCAACGTTCGCACGACAAAGTCGAAGTCGCTCGTCTCGCCGGAGTGGTAGAAACGCGGACGCCGATTTGGAATCGATCGCCCGACGCGTTTCGGATCGCGCGCGCACGAGCGAAAGTTGATCGCCGTCGCCGCGAAGCCGTGCCGCGCGATGACGGAGAGCAGTCCCTGCATGTAGACGGAGTTCGTGCTGCCCTCCAGTCCGTGCAGCAGGACGAAACGGAATCGCTCATCGCGCACCGGCGCGTCGAGATGATCGAGGACCAGCTCATCGCCGTCGGGTGTGATCAGCGTCTCGCGGCGAAACCTCACCAGCCGCCGCGATCGCGCTAAGCGTCCCCAGATCGTCTGCGCATGCGGTCCGCGCAGGAACCAGGCGGGTGTGAAGGTGGAGTGGGCCAACGCGTGAAGGATACCTGCTGTCATCCTGAGCCGCCGGAGCCGGGAGTCGCGAAGCGACGGAACGGCGTAGGCCGGTCGAAGGATCCCCGGCTGGTAACAAAGGTAGGGCGGTGGAGTTTCGCAGCACCCCGCCCTCCCGGGTTATCAGCCGGGGATCCTTCGACCGTCCTACGCCACTCCGCGCTTCGCGCTACGTGGCTTCGGCGGCTCAGGATGACAGTGCTGTCTGTGCGCTCGGTCCGTTACTCAGCCAGTCGCGAAAAAATCAGCGTTGCGTTCGTGCCGCCGAAGCCGAAGGAGTTCGACATCACGTTCGTCACCTTCTGCTCGCGCGCTTTGTTCGGCACGTAGTCGAGATCGCAGGCGGGGTCGGGCGTCTCGTAGTTGATCGTCGGCGGGATGATGTTCGTCTTGATCGTCATCGCCGCGATCGCGGCCTCGAGTCCGCCGGCGGCGCCGAGGAGGTGGCCGGTCATCGACTTCGTCGAGCTCACCGCGACTTTGTACGCGTATTCGCTAAAGACCTGTTTGATGGCCACCGTCTCCGTGCGATCGCCGATCGCGGTCGACGTCCCGTGCGCGTTGATGTAATCGATATCCTCGGGATGCAGCCCCGAATCGCGTAGCGCGCTGCGCATCACGCGAATCATCCCGCTGCCATCCTCGGCAGGCGACGTGATGTGGTATGCATCGCTCGACATCCCGTAGCCGGTCAGCTCGCAGTAGATCGTCGCGCCGCGTTTTCTCGCGTGCTCGATTTCTTCGAGGATGAGGATGCCCGCCCCTTCGCCCATCACGAATCCGTCGCGATTGAGATCCCAGGGACGCGACGCTCGCTCCGGCTCGTCGTTGCGCGTCGAGAGCGCGCGCATGGCCGCGAAGCCCGCCAGCGCGAGGGGCGTGATGACCGCTTCGCTGCCGCCGGCGAACATGATGTCGGCGTCGTCGCGCTGGATCACTTTGAACGCATCGCCGATTGCGTGCGCGCCGGTTGCGCAGGCGGTAGCCGGTGCCGAATTCGGACCCTTGCAGCCGTAGCGAATCGAAATCTGGCCGGCGGCGAGGTTCACGATCAGGCCTGGGATGAAGAACGGCGAGACGCGGGTCGGGCCGCGCTCCAGCAGCTTCGTGTGCATCTCCTCGATCAGCGGCAGGCCGCCGATTCCGGAGCCGACGATCACGCCGAAGCGTTCGCCGTCGCAGGCCGCGCAGTCGAGGTGCGCGTCCTTCACCGCGAGGTCCGCCGCGGCGATCGCGTAGTGAATGAAGGTGTCGGACTTCTTCACTTCCTTCTTCTCGACCCAGTCCTCGGGGTTGAAGCCCTTCACTTCGCCAGCGATGCGGCAGGCGTACGCGCTGGCGTCGAACTTCGTGATCGGTCCGATTCCGGAGCGGCCCTCGACGAGTCCCTGCCAGGTCGGCTCATTGCCAACTCCGAGCGGAGAGATCATGCCGATTCCGGTAACGACGACGCGGCGCTTGGTCATGAGAGTTCTGAATTAGCGGAGGCGGACGGCGTGAAGCCATCCCGCGAACGGCACGGACCGCCGGTCCGTGCCGGGTGGGCGCGATTACGAAGCTTTGGCGCGCTTGTCGATGTATTCGACAGCGTCCTTGACCTTCTTGATCTTCTCGGCCTCGTCGTCGGAAATCTCGACGCCGAACTCCTCTTCGAAGGCCATGATCAGCTCGACCGTATCGAGCGAGTCCGCTCCGAGGTCTTCGACGAACGACGCCTCGGGGGTCACCTCTTCGGCGTCAACACCGAGCTGCTCGACGATGATTGATTTGACGCGATCCTCAACGGACATCGGTTTCTCCTCCTCAATTCCACCTGGGTGGGGGGGAATGCAGGGCGTTTTTTAGCACAAAAACAAACGAATGCAGAATGCGAATCGTCAATCGCGAGTTCACAGTGCAACGATGATGCGAAAACTCTTCCTCCTGCTGCTGATCGGAGCCGCGGTGTGGTTTGGCGCACGCGCGCTCGTGCATCGCGGCGAGGTGAAGGCCACCGTCGTTTTCCGCCACGCGCGCGATCTGAGCAAAGGCGATCCCGTCGTCGCCGACGGCGCGCAGATCGGCGTGGTGACGAAAGTAACTCGTCTCGACGGCGATGATGCGGTCTCGATTCGCATCGATCGCGACCATCGCCGCGACGTGGTCAGCGACTCGCTCTTCGCCATCGACCACCACCGCCTCCTGGTCACGAACTCGTTCGCGGTCGGCTCTCCGATCGCCGACGGCGCGGTGCTCCGCGCGCACAACGACGGCGTCAGCTCCTGGCTCGCCAGGCACGCCTCGGCCGTCCAGCCGCTCATCGCGAAAATGAAGCGCGCCGCGGATAGCGAGATCGAAAAGCTCGATGAGAAGCACCTCGATGCCGAGTTGGCGAAGTTGAAAGAGAAAGTTCCCGATTGGAAAGCCGAGGGCGCCAGCGCGCTCGATCACCGCCTTGGCGAAATGAAGTCGCGCGTGGCGAAGATCGAAGACGACTTGCGCCGCTCGAACCGCGCCGAGGAAGCCCGCAAGGTAAAGGAGAAATTCGAAAAATGGCTCGACGAAGTGCAGCGCTGAACGACCGCAGAACCTTCACGTACGAAGAGGCCGCCGCGCTGTTGCCTGAGGCGCGGCGCATCACCGCCGAGGCCGTGGCCGAGGTGGACTCGCTGCCGGAGGGCGAAGAGGCGGCCGCCGATTCCGAGCGCATCATCACCGACTGGGCCGGCGCCATCATCGAGCTCGGCATTGACGTTAAAGGCGTCTGGCTGATTGATTTCGACAACGGCAGCGGCTACTACTGCTGGCAGCATCCCGAACCGTCGTTGCAGTACTTCCACGGATACGAGGAAGGATTCGACGGGAGAGTGAAGCTGCAGTAATGCTGAAGTCCGTCTCCTTCGACCTTTGGGAAACACTGCTCACCGACACGCCGGAGTTGTCGCGGCGCCAGGAGCGCCTGCGGCTGGAGCGGATGGAGCGCGTGCTTGTCGAGCGCGGATTTGCGCAAACTGCGGATCGGATTGAACGGGCCTATCGCACTCTCTGGCATCGCTGCCTCGAGTTGTATTGGTCGCGCGATGAAGACATCGCCTGCCGCGTGCAGATCGAACATTTCCTGGAGGCGCTCGATCTCGATCCGGGCACGTTCGACGAGGCGTCGCTGGCCGCGCTCGAAGAGGTCTACGCGAACGCTGCGATCGAGGTGCTGCCGTCGGTCATTCCCGGCGCGCACGACGTCCTGGCCGAGCTTCGCGATCGCGGATTTCGCATCGGTCTGATCAGCAACACCGGCCGGACGCCCGGCTACGCGCTCCGCGAGATCCTCGACCGCCTCGGCCTCGCGACCTCGATCGACGCGATGGTCTTCTCGAACGAACACGGCGCCTGCAAACCGCAGCCGTCGATTTTCGAAACGTTGCGCGATGCGCTCGACGTCAACTACGACGAGATGATGTTCGTCGGCGACAACCTATACGTCGATGTCCACGGCGCCCAACGCCTCGGCATCACCGCCGTGCATTTCGATCCGCCCACGCGCGGCACCGCCATCGCCCCGCCGTTCGATCACGGCCTGGACATCGTGCCTCACGCCACGATCCGCGATTTGCGGGAGCTGCTGGAAGTCGTTGACGGTCGGAGCGCTGGCGTCTCGCCGGCTGGCGCGGCGGCGTCCCGCGCCGCCGCTCCGTGATGACGTCAAGCCGAACGCGAACGAAGCGGACGGAACGCTGCGGTGAGCCGCGCCTCGTTTCGGCGAATCACGGCGGCATCGAGGGAGCGATCGTGATTGCGGAACGGCGATCGCATTGTCAAACGGGATGACGTACCGCGAGCGCGTAACGTTCTGGCTCCTTACGATCGCCTGTGCCTTGAGTCGCGGCCTGGCGGCTGCCCGGTCTCCCTGGGACTGGGACGAGGTGCTTTTCATCGGCGCGGTGCGCGCCTACGACGTCACCAAACACCATCCGCATCCTCCGGGGTTTCCGCTTTTCGTCGCGCTTGGAAAAGCGGCGACGTTCGTGACCGGCGATCCGTTCCGCGGTCTCCAGGCGGTCACGATCATTGCCGCATGCGCTCTGTTTCCGGCACTGTTCGTCCTGGCCCGCGAGATCGGTTTCGGTTTCTGGACGGCGATCGGAGGGGCCCTGCTGTTCGTTTTCGCGCCGAGTGTGTGGCTGTTCGGCGGTACGGCATTTAGTGACATTACGTCCATCGCGCTTGCCGTCGTTGCGGCGCTGTTGCTGCTGCGCGGCCGTGACGAACGAACGGCATTCTTCATCGGAGCGATCGTGCTCGGCTGCGCCATTGCCGTACGGGTACAGAACGGACTGATTGGTCTCTGTCCGTTCGTCCTGGCCATGAATCGCCGCGGTTGGCGCGACAGCATCCCGGCCGCCTTTCTGACGGGGCTCGTGGCGGCGGTGTTCTATGCCGGAGCGGCGCTCCTGACGAGCGGCTGGACCGCGTACCTGGCGGCGGTGCGTGCTTTTGGTCCCGGCGTGTTGCATACGGATTCGTTTCTCAATCCGGAGAGGCCGCCGCTCTCGCATCTTCTCCGGCGGTTCTTCGTCGACGTCTATGGCTGGACTCCGGCGGGCATTCTGATCACCGCGTTCGTCATCATCTCGATCGTCGCCGGATTGTGGCGCCGCGATCGCGTACTGCTCATCGTCGCGCTGACGTTCGGACCATTCGCCTGTTTCGCGTGGTTGATGCTCGATCCCACGAACATCGGCCGGTATTCGATCGGTTATTTTCCGCTGCTGACATTGCTCGCGGCTGACGGCACTGCTCGTGTGGCCCGAGGAAGGACGCTGGCGCAGTTGGTCATCATTTCGCTGCTCGTGGCCATGTTGGTGGGATTCACATTGCCGGCGTTGCGCGAAGTTCGGTCGACGATCGCTCCGCCGGTGGCGGCGGTCGACGCGCTCCGGGCGCACGTATCGCAAGGCGACGCGCTGTACGCCGGCAGCTTGATGATTCCGTTCCTCGAGGTGCTGGCTCCTGAGTACCGCACGTGGATCCTCGTCGATGATGAACGAAGTCTGCCCATCGCGCCGGAGTCGCCGCGGCGCTGGCTCATCACGGAAATCGAACGCACGCATCCGACGGGCTTTGTCTTCACGCGTCCACGAGGCGCGCTATGGAGCATCGTCCGGCGCCGATACTTCACCGCGGCGCTGGAGCCGCTCGTTCGGGAGCCACGTTTCGTCGATGGCTGGCTTGATGCCGGACAGGATGGACATGACGAATGGCGAACGATGACCTCGCACGCCGAGGTCATTCTCCCTGCCGCGAACGGTCGCACGGTGTTGCGGCTCGCCTTTGATGCTCCTCACGCCATGCGGCTGGACATTGCCGTCGACGGATCTCCGGTAGCTTCAACCGTCCTCAGTGCCAGCTGGAATCACCGCGACTACGAGATCTCCGTTGCCGGCCCGCAACATCGACTCGATCTTGCGGCCAGCGGGGATCAGCTGCGGCTCCGACAGCTGGCCTGGGGACCGCGCGGTTAGAACAGCTTCAGAAACACCACATCCGCCACAAACCCAGGCTGTGCATTGCGGCCGATCGTCTTGCCGAGGTCGAGACGCAGCAGCGTCCCGTACGGGCCGACCGTCTGGCCGGCGATGCCGAGGCCCTGGAACGGTTCCCGGTTGTATCCGGCCAGTTTGTTGTCGATCAGGCCGTGGTCGTAGAACGCCTCCAGCCGGAACTGTTCGGAGAAAACGAAACCGTAGGAGAGATGGCCGAGGATGGCGCGGTCGGCGAGGAGCGAACCGGATTTGATCCCGTGAATCCGCTGCGCGCCGAAGAAGCCGAAGCCGTATTGCGAGAAGCGGTCGAGGCGCGTGCCGTCCATGTAATCGACTTCGACACCGATGCGCTGGAACTTCGGCAGGTAGAAACTCTTGGCCAGCGAGCCGCCGAAATCGGTGAACGTCTTCTGCTTCGGATCGTACTCCGCGAGATTTCCCCACGGCTCCCACTTCGTGCGCGTGTTGTAGTCGTAGAAGCCGGTGATCGTGGCGCCCCAGCGCGCGTACTGCGCGTCGATTCCGGGTGAAATCACGAACGTATCGGCAGGCACCGCGAAGGACGGCGCCGTGTTGTCGCTGCGCATGTAGGTGTCGTGCTCGAAGCCGAGTGTGAAATCGATCTTGCCGAACTGGAGAAACGGATGTCCGGCGCGGATCGAGAAGCGCGTCGGCAGTTGCTTCACTTCCTCGCCGAGTTGCTCGCGTCCATTGCGGTAGCGCGACTGCGTCGTCGGTACGGCGATTCCGAAAAAGTCGACGCCGACGTTCGTGCGCGTGTTGGCGACATTCGGATTCGTCGCATTCGCTGCGATCACCACGCCGGCGAAGAACACGTTCGCCTGAATGCCTTTGTGGAACAGATCGAAATTGAAGTAGTCGATGCCGCCCAGCGGGACGACCGGGTACTGCAAGCCGGCGTCGTGATGGATGCCGCCGAGGAGGAACGTGCGCGCTGAGTGGAACCCCTCCTGAACTACGCGCGTGCCGGTGGCAGTGCGATCGAGATAGCGAAGTCCCGCCTTCGTCTCGCGCACCATCCGCGCGTCCGACTTCTCGGCCTCGGCGAGACTCGTCTCGTAGTCGGCAGGCTCGATGCGGAAGTTGGTGAAGTCCGTTTGCCGCAGCACGACCGTTCCGTGTCCGGCCGCGGAGACTACCTGCTGCGCGCTCACCGTCTGCGGCAGCCAGATGATTTCGCGCGCATCAGTCCTTGAAACCTCAGACGCCGTCAACGGCGCGTGCGTCGCGCGCGCGAAGGGCTGAAAATCGACGCGCTCCTCATTCGAAAGGATCTCGCCCTTCAGATTGAGCTGCACCATCGACAGACGAATGCGCGCCCAGGTTTTCGAATCGATCCACACCGTGCCGCGATACAGTGGTAAGTCGGCGGCGGCGTTCGGCGGCGGCTGAAAGCGGACTTCGTACGTGTGGTAGCCGAGGACGTCGGACTCGCGTACGAGCTCGTAGCGATACTCGTTCGTGAGATGGATATCGAGCGGAAGCTGCGTCACTTTCTCCGGCTGGATCAGCGGCAGCTCGGGGATTTTCCCGTACTTCCACTTCACGCCGTTGAGGTAGAAATCCTGCCAGACCCAATCCGCGCGGCCGTGTGGGTCGGAGAAGTAATCACCGGCGATGGTCGCCTCGATCGCCTCGCCGCCGGTCATCGTGAAGCGCAGCTTCGTCGCGTCGCGCGCCACGTAACGTGGCTGGATCGACTCCTGGTACGACTTGTACGCCTGATGATTGCGGATGATCTCTTCGACCGTAATGCCGCGCTGCCCGCTGACGTTCAGCGCTTCTTTCGTCACATTCGCGCGCGGCGCATCGTTGTGCTCGACCGTGAAGACAAACGGCTGCTTCACCGGCGGCATGCCGATGAGAAACCGGCCGCCCTTCGTGCCGACGTCAGTCACGTCTTTATCTCCCGACGCGTCGTAGCGCCGCGGAGTCTTGTAGTAATCGCCAGCCAGCGAGGCGATGGTCGATGACGCCGCATCGCCGCGCGGAACGATCACCGTGCGCAGATCTTCGCCGCGCACGAAGGCGCTGACCGGTTCATCGATTTTGTTGCCCTTCGCGTCGAGCATGTCGATGCGCGCGGTGGCGTCATACGCGTACTCACCGGTCAGCGCGCGATCGAAGGCTGCGAGCGACGCCAACAGCTCCGCCGTCGCAGGAGCGTTCACATATCCACGCGTGGCGCCATCAGCAAGCGCGCGGGCGACATCGAAAAACACATTCGGCGATTGCGGATTCACGATCGCCCAGATTTTCTTGGCCGGATCCTTTTCCAGGACCCACGCCGCAGTCGATTTCACATTCGCGGCATCAGCGAGCAGGACATCGACATATGCCTGCGCGCCGGTCTCGTACAGCTTCGTCAGCGCATCCGTCGTTGCCTGCGGCAGGATGAAGCGTGATGCCGCGTTTTGTCCCTGCGCCGCCACGGAGAGCCGCTTGATCGCGTATCCGGCGACGGTCGCGTCGACATTCGAAACATCGACGCCGAGCCCTTCGAACGGACCGTGCTGCTTCGCCCAATCGACGATCGCCTGCGTATGCGTCTCGACTTCGGCCATCGGATCCTTGCCGCTTTCGGCCGCGTAGCTGACGATGACGCTGATCTTCGCGCGCACCGCCGGCGGCATCGCGTCGAGCGCGGTTCCGGCCGCGGCGAAGTCCTCCTGCCGCAGCTTTACGAGCAGCGGAACAGGCGTCGCCGGAGCGACCTGGAGATCCGAAACCGCACCGGCGCAGAGCGCGCATTCTTTCGGCGGTTCAGCCGCGGCGAGCGGGAGGACGAAAACTTGCAGAGCGAGTAGGAGAGCAATCCGTTTCATTGACGTTTTGCAAACGCCTCCTCCGGAGCCGAAATTGCCCGAGCCAAAAACCAAAGGGGTCATGTTTTTCAATCCGTCATCGGGCGTAAAGATCCCGCCGTCCGAACTTTCCGCGCTTGAGCAATCCGCCTCGGAGGCCGGACTGGAAGTCGTTCCTATCACCCGCGAGCTCGATTGCACGTCGCTGATCCGCGACCGCCTCCGCGAGGGACGCCGCCTTTTCGTCGCCGCCGGCGGCGATGGCACGATCAACACGGTCATCCAGCCGCTCGTTAATACTGACGCCATCCTCGGCGTGATCCCGGTCGGAACCTACAACCATTTCGCGAAGGACCTCGGCATCCCGCTCGCCTGGCGCGAAGCGCTCGAAGTCGTCCTGAGCGGAGAGATCAAACCGATCGACACCGCGCGCATCAACGACCGCTTCTTCGTCAACAACATCTCCATGGGCCTCTACCCCGAGCTCGTCGCGCGGCGCGAAGAAAAGGGACGCGACTACCCGCGCTGGAAGGCGCGCCTCTACGCCGCCTTCGCGACGTTGCAGAAGTATCCGCACGTGGCCGTGACCCTCGACACCGAGCACCATTCCGAGGTGATTCGCACGCACGTGCTGATGATCTCGAACAACTCCTACGACCTCTCCCGCCTCGGCATCGAAGCGCCGCGCCGCGCCCTCGAAGAAGGCCGCCTCTCCGTCTACTGGCTCCCGCACGTCCCGCGCATGGCCCTGACGCGCTTCGTTGCCCACTACCTCGCCGGCAAAGTCCGCGAAGCCCCCGGCTTCCGCTCCTTCCGCACCTCGCGCATAAAAATCCAATCCTCCAAGCCCCACCTCCACCTCGGCATCGACGGCGAAGTGGTGACGATGGACACGCCATTCGTTATCACGATCGTTCCGCAGTCGCTGAGTGTGAAAGTGCCGAGCGCCGCCTCCGCATATAATCCGCCCCCCTTATGACCACTGTTCGTATCAAGGATCTGCCTCAGCATGTCGGTGAAAAGGTCACCATTGATGGGTGGCTGTACAACAAGCGCACCTCGGGGAAGCTGCAGTTTCCGATCGTCCGGGATGGCAGTGGCTATCTGCAGTGCGTCGTCTTCAAGAAGGAAGTGACCGAGGAGACGTGGGCGGCGGCGGATGCGGCCACGCAGGAGTCGTCGGTTCGCGTCACCGGGACCGTTCGCGAAGAGGGACGTGCGCCGGGCGGCGTCGAGCTTGGCGTTGAGACGTTCGAGATCCTCGGCACTGCGGCGGAGTATCCGATTTCGCCGAAGGAGCATGGCACCGACTTTCTGATGAACCACCGCCATCTCTGGCTGCGGTCATCAAAGCAGCACGCCGTTCTTCGCATCCGCAACGAAGTCGAGAAAGGCATCCGCGACTTTTTCTACGATCGCGATTTCGTCCTCATCGACTCGCCCATCCTCACCGCGAATGCCGCCGAAGGGACATCGACGCTGTTCGAAACCGACTATTTCGGTGAGAAGGCGTACCTCTCGCAGTCGGGTCAGCTCTATCTCGAGCCGGCTGCTGCGGCGTTCGGACGCGTCTACTGTTTCGGACCTACCTTCCGTGCCGAGAAATCGAAGACACGCCGGCATCTCATGGAGTTTTGGATGGTCGAACCCGAGGTTGCCTTCCTCGAGTTCGAAGGATTGCAGTCGCTGGCCGAGGAGTTCGTCGAATACCTCGTCGCGCGCGCGCTGGAGCGTTGTCAGGAAGAGTTGAAGACGCTGGAGCGCGATCAGTCCAAGCTCGAAAACGTCAAGCGCCCGTTCCCGCGCATCACGTATCGCGAGGCGATTGACCTCCTCACATCGAAAGGGATGGAAGCGAAATTCGGCGACGACCTCGGCGGCGACGAAGAGACTGTCATCGCCAACTCCTTCGATCGGCCGGTCATGATCAGCCGCTATCCGACCGACATCAAAGCCTTCTACATGCAGCCCGATCCGAACGATCCCTCGGTCGTTCTCGGCCTGGACATGATCGCGCCCGAGGGCTACGGCGAGATCATCGGCGGCTCGCAGCGCATCCACGACCACGACCTGCTGCTCGCGCGCATCAAGCAGCACAACCTGCCAGTCGAGAAGTTCCAGTGGTACCTCGACGTGCGCAAGTACGGCACCTTCCCGCACTCCGGCTTCGGCATGGGCATCGAACGTTGCGTCGCCTGGATCAGCGGCGTCCCGCATCTTCGCGAGACGATTCCGTACCCGCGAATGCTGAACCGGATTTATCCGTAAGCTTTGAGGGTAGGGCCGTGGAAGCTGCCGTCACTCCTTACTGAGTGACTACTGAAAGTGTCGAAACGGCGGCGGCGCGCTTTCTCGAAGAACTGAATACGATCGAGCGGGCGATTCGATTCGCGTGCCGCCGGGCGTCACTTTTTGACGCGGACGCGGAGGACTTCGAGTCCTACGTGAAGCTGAAGCTCATCGAGAATGACTACGACGTCATCAGGAAGTTCGAGGAGCGCTCGAGTTTCTGGGCCTTCATTGCTGTTGTCGTGCAGCGGCTGGTGCTCGATTACCGTATTCACCTCTGGGGCCGTTGGCACGCATCGGCAGAAGCAAAGAGGATCGGCGAAACCGCGATCGCTGTCGAGTCGATGATCCTTCGCGACGGACGCAGTCTCGACGAGGCCCTGGCCCCACTTCAACGACGATGGCCACAACTCTCGCGCGCGGACGTAGAAGCGATCCTCGGCCGCCTTCCACGCCGGAATCCGCGCCCGTTCATGGCCTCTCTGGACGCCGTTGCGTCTGCACTTCAAACCAATTCGTCGACAGTCGAAGATGCTGCCTTCGTTTCCGATCGTCTCCGGCTCTCCCTTCGTCTCAGTGATGCAATCCGGCGCTCACTACGCGAAGTGCCTGCTGATGAGCGGCTTTTGTTGCGCATGCGCTTCGAAGGGGGAATGACGATCGCCGAAATCTCGCGCGCGCTCGGCGTGGATCAGAAGCCGCTATATCGCCGCATCAAGCGTGGATTGCTCCGCTTGCGAACGCACCTGGAAAAGTGCGGGTTCGGCGATGTGGACGCGGAAACCGTCCTGAATCTCCGCTGCGACCTCGACTTCGGCTTCGCCATGGAAAACGAGCAGCGTGGTCCGTCCACCGATCAGGATCAAGACGGTGGAGCGGAGGGAGGGGCGTGATGGGCGGAGACGCGTATCGCTGTCCGGAGCCGGCCACGCTTGCCGCCTTCGTGGAAGGAAAGCTCGATACGGCCGGG
>Ga0233356_1000070_pt1 | contig 28653 bp, 20 predicted proteins | sample GEONSFMMS_FD_180700 | JGI IMG/M metagenome (GOLD analysis project Ga0233356, IMG submission 180700) | Soil microbial communities from Shasta-Trinity National Forest, California, United States - GEON-SFM-MS | ecosystem: Environmental > Terrestrial > Soil > Temperate forest > Bulk soil | place...
GCGGGCGGAGCGCTGCCGCGTTTCGACCACGCGCACCTGTTGTGATCCCGATTGATAGAGCGCGTCGCCCGCATAGTTGATGGTCAGCGTCGGAGAGGCTGGAAGGTTGGTGAGCGTTGCGTGCGCCGTCGAAATTCCGCCGCCGGAAGGCACGAGGGTCGCTTTCGTTATTTCCGCCCCGCCATTGGCGATCGACAGCGTTCCCGTCGGAGCCACGACCGGCGATCCGGCCGCGTGCACCGTCAGCGTGTAGCTCCCCGCCGCGCCGGGAACTCGCTCGATACCACCGGTGATCGTGACGCGCCCCGAGTTCACGAAGACCGATCCGTTGACCGTCTGCGGCAGGAAATTGGAGTCGCCGCTGTAGGTAACGACGTACGGAATGGAGCCAAGCGTGCGCAGATACATGGGAAGTGTGATCGTGTTTGTACCGCTGATGATCGTCCGCGCGAGTTCCGTGCCCGCCGCTGTGACGATGACGGTCCCTGTAGCTTTGGCGGCGGTGAACGGCGCGCTGCCCGAGGGAGTGATCGTAAGGAGCATCGGCGCATCGATCGGTACGACACCGACATCGGTGCCGATTGTGAGCGCACCAGGCCAGCGCGGCTGCGTTCCGGCGGCGATAACCGTGACCAGAATGGGCGACTGCCCGTCGACAGTGATCGTCGAGGTGCCCGTCTTCAACGCCGTGATCGTAAACGCGCCCAGCCCGCTGCCCGGCTTCGTCAGGGTCGACGGTCCCGCAAGGACGGCCGGATCCGAGATTGTGACCGGAGCGGTCTGGCTGTGCAGCGCCGCGGTGACGGCCGCGGTCGCGCCGGGGTTGAGGATCGATGGGGTCATGAGCGTCTTCTGATCGGCGCTGAACGTCCAGGTGACGGAGTTATTCGATGGCTGTGGATCTGATTGGCGCGGAGCGGCCGTCGCGCTCATGAAAATCTGCTGCGGCGGGAATCCGAAGTCGCTCGATACAACCGCCGTCGCGCCAGTGGACACCTGCGGAACCGAACAGACCGCGCAGCCAACGAAGCGTCGGCCGGTCGAGGGCGTCGCTGTGAACGTGACGCCGACGTCCGTGGCCGTGCGCGGACCGGCATTCGAGACGGTGACCGAATTGTAGAACGGGAAAATGTTCAGAGCCGCCGTCACGGTGAGGCCTACGTCCGCGATCTGATCGTCATCATCGATGATGCCGGCTCCCTCGGCATTGATGATCCGCGCGCCGTTCGCGTTTCGGAGCGTGACGAAGAACGTTTCGTTGTTCTCCGGCGTGAGGTCCCCCCGCACCCGGATATCGATCGTCTTGACGGTTTCGCCGGGAGCGAAGGTAATCGTTCCTGAGGCCGCGTCGTAATCATCGCCTGCCTTTGCAGTCCCGTCGGACGTGGCGTAGGCGACCGTCACGGTCTGCGCCGCGGCAGGAGCAAGCGACACGTTGAAATGCATCGCATCGCCTTCGATGCCGTGTGTGGCCGCGATCGACAGAGCCGGCGTCGTCAACGGCAAGGCCCAGAGCTCACCGCCCGTCGCCTCCGTGTAAGCGGTGAAGTAAATGAGGTTGCCGACCTTCGTAAACCCCGAGGCATACGAACTGGCCGGCCCGGGATTCATATCGATCAGCAGCTTCGTGCCCTCGACTGTGCCATCCGTCGTCCAAGCCTCAACGCCATGAGTGTCTTCGGCGGCATCGAAATAAATCAAACCATCGATGTCGGTCAGCACCGTACCAACATTGCCGAGACTCTTGAGCAGCCGTGTGCCTTCCTTCGTTCCGTCGCTGCCCCAGAGATCGAAATTCGTGGCGCCGTCCCAGGTCACATAGACGACTCGATCGCCGACCGCTCTTAGATGATCGTTGCCGCTTGTAGGAAAGTACGAGAATTTCGTAACTTCCACTGTCCCCGCCTCGGTGCCGTCGCTGATCCAAAGCGAACTGGTCCAAAGCGAACCGCTCGTACTCGTTAGTCCCGGCACGAAGAACACCCGATGGCCGGCCGCTTTGATCTCCGTGCGGATCAAGGAGATCACCGGTAGTTCCTTGACGACCGTCGTCCCGTCCGCCGTTCCATCGCTCTTCCACAGCTTCGCGTTCTCACCCCGTATTGCTTTGATGAAAAAGAGCGTGCCGGCGGCATTGACAAGAGCGCTGGGCTTGTCACAGCAGGTGTCGCCAAAATCAGGTATGACGGCGTACGTGCCGGCCCGTGTGCCATCCGTCACCCACAGACTGTAGTCATAAAAGCTACCCGGTCCCTGCGCATAGAACGCATAGCGGCCCGCCCAATCGATCATCCCAAACGGATTGCGCGCGCCCAGCTGCGCCGCGGTGCCGTCCGGTGCCCCAGTCGTTTTCCACAACGCTTCGTCTGTTACGGCCGCGAACAACGTCTCCCCGAACGGGAACAACGCTGTGAATTGGAACTGTCCGAAGCGGCGCATGAAATCGTCGGCCGACTTCGTTCCAGCGACCGTTCCGTCACTCATCGTCAGAACAAAGTGGTTGTCGCCCTGCTCCTGAAAAAACACAATCGGCCCTGCTGGCAATAAGGTCCCGGGATGCTGTCCTGTCTCCTTCAATTTGAACGTTCCGGCGGCGGTGCCGTCCGTTCTCCAAAGAGACGCCTCAGCGATATTCGTGATCGGCGACAACAGTCCCTCAGTCGCATTGAAGAACAACAGATTGCCCGCGGCGGTGAGCATGAATGGATCCGACGACGGCGCGCGGTCCGCGGCAAGGTTGGCGATGAGCCGCGATCCAGCGGCGGTCCCGTCGCTTACCCACGGCTCTTTGCCGGCCAGCGGCGTGGCTCCGGAGAAGTAGACCTTTCCACTGACGGGCCACAGGATGGTCGTCGCACCGAAGTTGTAAGAGACGCCAAACGACGTGCTGACGGCCTGCGTCCCGCTGACCGTGCCGTCCGTCGCCCACAGCCAGGGTCCCACAAGGAAGGATCCTCCGCCCACGAAATAGAGTTTCCCGCCTGCCACTGTGAAGGCGGATGGATACGACGATTCCCGTCCCGGAGTGAGATCGGCGAACAGCGCCGTACCGCCGTCGGTCCCGTCGGTGGCCCACACTTCCTGGCCGTGATCAGCGTCGCTGGCCACGAAATACGCACGATTGCCGAACGCCGTGATGTACGCGGCGCTCCCGTCCCACATTCCTATGGCTCCAGGAATGAAATCACGGACCATTCGCGTGCCTGCCGCGGTGCCGTCGCTGAACCACATCTCACGTCCGTGCACGCCGTCATTGGCGGCAAACAGCACGCCATTGTGGAAGGGCGCAAGATTGAGCGCTGAGAAGGTGCTGTCCAGTGCGCCCTTGGTCCCCGGAAGAATCTCCGTCACCATGTGCGTACCGGACTCCGAGCCGTCGCAGACCCATAACTCCCAACTCGTAGCGGACGTAAGCCCTTCAAAGAAGAGTTGCGAGCCGGATACGACGAGATTGCGTCCTGTAATCGAAGCGATTTTCACAGTGCCGGCTTCGGTGCCGTCGGTTTTCCACAGGCCGCCTGCTGCAAAAAAGTAGACGCTGTCGACGAATGTGCAGAACCCTCCTGGGTTGCCGGACGCACTGCCGGGATTGAGATCCTTCAGCAGCCTCGTGCCACCGGCGGTGCCGTCGGTCGTCCACAATTCGCGGCCGTTCGTTCCGTCGTCGGCATTAAAGAGCATCCGGTTCTCGTAGACGATTCTCGAGAAGGGCTGGCTCGAAGTCGGTCCGGGATTGATATCGGTCAAGAGGTGCGTCCCGGCGGCCGTCCCGTCCGTCGCCCAAAGCTCAATGCCGTGATTGACGTCGCGTGCGTTGAAAAGAAGCGAGCCGTTGACGACCTGCAATGCGCTTGGATTGGAACTTCCCGGGCCCGGAATGATGTCGGAGACGATCGCCGTGCCGGCGCTCGTCCCATCCGTGCTCCAGAGCTCCGTTCCCGCGGCATCCGTCGTGGCGACGAAAAACGTCCGGCTGCCGAAGGCCGCGAATTCCGAGGGCGACGATGAGGCCGTGTCGTTCGAATAGGTCGTGTTGATGTCTTTGACGAGATACGGCGTCTGTGCGGCGAGAGGCAGAGACACAAGGAGGAGAAGCGGAAGGATTCTTCGCATGGAGAAAGGCCGTTACGAGTGAATTATTGGACGACGCGGATTCTACCATCGCCGAAAGGATCGACCTCTTCGCCCGACGAGCTCGCCAATCTTCGTACACGCTACAATCGCCGGCCATGCCAGTCATCACCTGCCCTGATTGCGGACGCGATGTCTCCACGATGGCCGCGGCCTGTCCGCACTGCGGACGCCCTTCGTCGCCAGTAACCTATGCGGCGCCCGCCGCCGCCGCGATCCCGGCGATGGCCGAGGAAACGCTGTGGCGCGGATCTCCATCCTGGCGTGTGCTCCTCGGCAAGATCATCGCGATCATCCTCACCGCGATCCTCATCCCGCTCGCGGCCAGCTTCATCGCGTCGCAGACGAACGACCTGGAGATGAGCAGCCGCATCACGAAATTCGGATGGTGGATCACCGCCGCCGCGGTCGTCTGGCAGATCATCATGTTTCTGATCGTGATGGTGCGGCTGCAAAGCACGATCTACACGATCACGAATCAGCGCGTGATGATCGAGCGCGGGATGCTGTCGAAGAGCCTGAACGAGATCGATCTCCGCTACATCGACGACACACAGTTCTTCCAATCCGTCGCCGGCCGCCTCCTCGGCATCGGCAATGTGACGCTGATCTCGTCCGACAAAGCCTTTCCGACGACGGTACTGCAGGGCATTTACAGGCCGCGCGAGATCCGGGAGATGATCCGCTCCCGCGCCTACCAGGTCAGCCAGCGGCAGTTGTTCACGCGGGCCACGTAGCGGGCGTCTACAAATCGTCGGCGGCGAAGGCGCCGTGAGAACCGTAGCCCACGGCTTTGCGCCGTGGGAAATCCGAGTCGCGTATTTTTGTGAGCCCGCTTGAGCGGGCGAAAGAAAGCTTTCTCTCGCCCGCCAAGGCGGGCTCACAAAATCGCGCGCATCCGAAAACCCCCAGCTCAAAGCTGGGGGCTACGTTTCTTACGGCGGCTTCGCCGCCGGTCTCATCGCTGAGATCACGATTCGCGGTCGATCTCCGCGGTGAGGACGCCAGCGCTCCTGCTGCGCCCGCCTCCTATACTCTCGCCTCGTGTCGCTGCTGCTCTATCTCATCGTCGCGGGTGTGACGCTCTTCGCGTGGAGGCGGTACATCACTCCGATCTCGCGCGGCGCGGCCATCGTCATCGTCCTTCTTCCCTTTCTCTTCACCGGCAAGGCGCTCGTCACGAACCGCGTCTATGGCGGCTACGACATCCTTTTTCTCAGCGCGCCGTTCAGCGATTACGCGAAGGACTACGGCTTCACCACGGCGCACAATGGATTTCTCCTCGATCACGTCCTGCAGATGGTGCCGTGGCAGCGGCAGGTGCGGGCGTCGTTCGCGCAGCACCGCTGGCCGCTATGGAATCCCGCCATGGATTCGGGCGAAGTGCTCGCGGCGAGCATGCAGGCCGCGCCGTTGAATCCGGTCAACCTGATCGCGCTCCTGCTGCCGCTCGATCTGGCCACGACCTTCACCGCGTCGATGGTCTTCTTTCTGGCGGCGCTCTTCACATTCGCACTTGCGCGCGAACTCGAATGCAGCGAGGGAGCGGCGCTGATCGCCGCGGCCGGCTACACGCTCTGCAGCGGCATGGCCTTCTTCGGCACGTGGCCGCACGGGCGAAGTTGGAGCGTCCTTCCGTTCGTCCTGCTCGCCGTGCGCCGCGTCGTGCGCAATCGCGATCTGCGCTCCGCTGTTCTGCTGACGATCGCCTTCGTCCTCCTGATCGTCTTCGGACATCCAGAGACGATGCTGCACGTCGTCACCATCGGCGCGATCTACGGAATCTTCGAGCTGATTCCGATCCGGCGCGAATCGCTGCGCCCTACGCTGCTCGCGATCTCCGCCGGCATCATCGCGCTGCTGCTCACCGCCATCACGTTGATGCCATTCATCGCCGCGCTGCCATGGTCGTTCGACTATCGCATCCGCCAGCATCCGCCGCCACCGGCCACCACACATGAGATTTCGAAAGCGATTCGGGCGACGTTCCTTCCCTACTACGGAGGCGCGTCGTGGCACACGCCGACGAGCGAATGGGACTTCGGTCTGGCCCGTGTTGGCAGCGTCATCCTGGCGCTGGCCTTGATCGCGTCCGTCCGCCTGCTGCGCCGCCGCGACGCGCGATTCTTCGCCGTCCTCTGCGCGATCGGCCTCGTCGCCAGTTGGAAGGCGCCGCCGATCGATCCCTTCCTCCGCCTGCTTCCGCTGTTCAAAATCGCCTTCAACGACCGGCTCGGTTTCGCTGCCACGTTGTCGATGTCGATTCTCGCGGCCATGGCCTTCGATGCGCGCGCACCGCGATTCGATCGCCGCATCGTGATCGTCGTGACCGCATTATTGGCCATCGTTTCCGCGTCGTTCTGGCACATGCAGCTGACGCTCGGCGTCGATCCGAAACTCCTCCTCGCCGCCGCCGCCGCGGAGTTTCTCGGCCTCGCTCTCCTTGTCGCTGCCCTCGGCACGCGATCACAACGCGCGGCGGCAGCGATGGTGGTCATCGCCATCGCCGCACAGCGGCTTGTCGAAGATGGCAACATCCATCCGACGCTTCCCCGCCGCATGTTCTACCCCTCAGTTCCGCTCATCGCCGCCATCCCGCGCGAGCCGCTCTTTCGCTTCACCGCGATCGGCAACATGGTCATCCCGAACGTGGCCACGATGTACGGCCTCGAGGACGTGCGCGGCTACTCGGCGATGACTTTCTACCCTTACATCGAAACGATGGGACTGTGGTCGGCGCAGAGGCGCACCTACCACGACGTCTCCGATCTCTCCCTCCCCTTCCTCTCCTTCCTCGGCGTCCGCCACGCCATCACCCCGCGCACGATGGACCCGCCGCCGGGCTGGCGAATCCTCGCGGACGACCGCACGTCGCGCCTCATCGAAAACCCGCGCGCAATTCCGCGCGTCTTCGTCCCGCGCCGCATCCGCTTCACCGACAGCGACGACACGATGCTGAAGGAGATGGCCGTCGCGACCGATTTCGCCGAGGAGGCGTGGGTGCGCGCGGAAGGCCCGGCGAGGATGATTGAAAACGGCCAAACGACGCTGCACGTGCAACGGCGCGGCTCGCACTACGACATCGACGCCGACGCGCGCACCGCCTCCCGCATCATCATCAGCGAAGCCGACTGGCCCGGCTGGCGCGCTATCATCGACGGTACGCGCGTACCGACCGAGCAGGCCAATCGGGCGTTTCTCTCAGTGCGCATCCCGCCCGGCCCTCACCACATCCGCGTCGTTTATCTACCCGATGCCTACGCTCGGGGTCGCGCGATTTCAATTGGGACGCTGGCGCTGCTTGCGGCGGGATTTTTAATCCGAAAACGGACCAGAACCCGCGCCGCGATAGCGGCGACTAGAGGGTAGCCAGGGGTGCGAGCGCTTTTTGCGAGCACCCCTGGAAAGCGAGTGTGTGATGGAATTCGTGCCGCGCCAGCGGCACCCAGAAGTCGTGCGCTAATCTCGATTCGTGAGCTTCTTCCAGTGCCGCTCACACGGCACAACATCAAGTCGAGACCCGTTTCCAGGGGTGCTCGCAAAAAGCGCTCGCACCCCTGGCTACCGTCTGGTGCCGCTATCGCGGCGTGGCATCGCACGCTGCCGGCATCGATCTCCTGTCATGCCTGTCTACGTGCGCGTCCTCATCCTCACGGCACTAATCAGCAGCGCAACGTTCAGCGATAGTCGTCGCCTTCGACTTCAGCGATGACCTCTCCGATGTTGTCGAGATCTGTTCGCAATGGACGCCCCTTCACCGGCTTGATCACGTACTTCTCTTCCAGCCGAGAAGAATCGTTCAACACCTTATCGGGCGTTTTTGCTCTCTTGCGAGGAGGTCGAGCGCGGCGCATCCGCTAAAAATACCGCACAACGCAGTCGGAACGCGGAGTCTCCTATCATGCGCCGACCCCATGCGCATCCTCATCCTCACGCCGCGTTTGCCGTGGCCACCGATCGATGGTGGGCGGATCGCCATGGCGCGGCTGGCGGAGGGGCTGGTTCGTGCGGGAGCGGATGTTGAAATCGTGTCGCTGAATCCGCGCAAGCATCGCGGGGCTGTGTTGGCGCCGGTTCCGTTGCAGGCGATCGATATCGATACGTCGCGGATCATCGCGCCGGCGTTCGCCGCGATGACCAGCGAGGTTCCCTTCATCGTCGGGCGATTCGTTTCCAACGACTTCCGGAGCGCCCTGCGGGCGACGCTGCGGAGGTTCGTACCGGACGTCGTGCAGATCGAGAGTCCGTTTCTTCTGCCGTATGTCGATGCCGTGCGAAACGAAAGCAACGCGCGCGCGGTACTCCGATCGCTGAATGTGGAGTTCCGAATCTGGGAAACGCTGGCTCGGGTCGAGCGCAATCCTCTGCGCCGGATTGCGCTTCGGCGCATCGCGTCATCATTGCGCAAGTACGAGGTTCGGCATCTCGACACGACCGATGCAATCGTTCCGATCTCCGAGGACGACGAGGACGACTATCGACGCCTCGGCGGAACTCGGCCGATGCACGTCGTGCCGTGCGGAGTGACCGTGGCCGAACCAGCGCGCGATGTTCCGATCCCAAACAGCGTCGGGTTCATCGGCTCGCTCGACTTCCGCCCGAATCAGGAGGCGGTGGAGTGGATCATCGGCGAGTTATGGCCGCGCGTCATCAAGCAGGTGCCCGAGGCGCGGCTGTCGATTGCTGGTAGCTCGGCGCCGGAGTGGCTGCGGCGGCGAATGACCAATATCGACTTCCGCGGGACTGTCCACGACGCGACGGCGTTCATGTACTCGATGTCGGTGATGATCGCGCCGCTCTTCGCCGGCGGCGGGATGCGCATCAAGGTGCTCGAGGCGATGGCATTGGGGGAGGCGATCGTGGCCACGACACTCGGCGCAGGCGGGCTCGACGTCGAGCATGGACGGGACATCCTCATCGCCGATGATGCGACGGCGTTCGCGGACGCTGTCGCGCTTCTGTTGCGCGATCCGCAGACGGCTGCCCGAATCGGCAATGAAGCGCGGAAAACAGTGCGCAGCCGCTACGACAACGACGTGCTCGCGCGCGGACTTTTGAATTTTTACGAATCGCTCTGACGCAATAGCGCATTCGCCGCGCGAACGAATTCCGCGTTGTCGCGGCGACGAATGACCCGCCCCGCGATGCGAAGCACCGCCGTCAGCACCAACGCGAGCCGTGCGAAAAACATCCACACACGCCCGTAACGTCTGCCGCCCCAGGTGAGTAGATCGGGCCAGAGCCGCGCCGGATCGTGGTGCAGCGCGCCGTCCGCCGCCACCGTTCCGCCGAGAGCGTGAACGACGCGCGCATCCTCGATGACCGCCACGCGCCAGCCGGCGTCGCGCGCGCGAAGGCATAGCTCGATGTCCTGGCAGTAGAAGCGAAAGCGTTCGTCGAACGGGCCTGCCTGCTCCCACACCTCGCGCCGGAACGCCATCGCCGCGCCGCTGACCCAATCGACTTCGCCCTGCACGCGTGCGCGTCGTCGAACGAGGCGCGCCAGATGTCCCGCGCCGCTGACGACGCCGATCATCCACGGCAACGTCGGCGCCGCGCCGCCGCTCCACTGCGGCGAGCGATCGGGATTGAGAAGCCGGGCTCCGGCCACGCCGAGTTTCGGATCAGCGGCGAAGGCAGCGAGGAACGCTGCGAGCGCATCCGCGTCGACGATCGCATCGCTGTTGAGCAGCAGGATGATGTTTCCGCGCGATGCCTCAGCGCCGCGATTCGCCGCCGGCGCAAAGCCGCGATTCGATTCGAGGCGGACAACATGCACCGAGGGCGCCTCGCGCGCGAGCAGCTCCGCGGTGCCGTCGGTCGATCCATCGTCGGCCACGATCACCTCGGACTCCGGCGGCAGCGACGCCAGCACCGCGCGGCAGCAGTGCAGCGTCATCTGCGCCGTGTTGAAGGTCGGAATGACGACGGAGAGCTCGGTCACGGCCGTCTTGCTTCCCTTGGGTTAGCAAGACCAAGCACTGCATCTTGCCAAAGCACAGACAAGAGTGTCTGTGCCACACCGGCTTTGCCTGTAGGAGCATTTGCGCAAGTCCGGCAGGATCAATGTGGCACAGACACTCTTGTCTGTGCTGGTGATGCTCGGGACAGCTGAGAGGATCAAACCGGTCACGCCGGCATCCCCAACTCCGCCATCACCAGCTTCATGTCCGCCCACACGTCCTTCTTCGCTGAGGGGGTTCGCAGCAAGTACGCGGGGTGGTACGTCGGCATCACTTTCACGCCGTTGTATTCGAGCCATTGGCCGCGTGTCGCGGTGATGCCGTACGATTTTTCGGTGAGGCTTTGCAGGGCGAACTTGCCGAGTGTCACGATCACTTTCGGTTGGATGATTTCGACCTGGCGTCGGATGTATGGGCGGCACGCGTCCAGCTCCTCGGGGTCGGGATTGCGGTTCTCGGGCGGACGGCATTTCACGACGTTGGCGATGTAAACATCGTCGCGGGTGAGTTTCATCGCTTTGATGATGTCGGTGAGGAGCTGGCCGGCACGGCCGACGAATGGCTCGCCTTTCAGATCCTCATCGCGCCCCGGCGCTTCACCGATGAACATCAGGTCGGCGTTGGGATTGCCGACGCCGTAGACGACTTGCGTTCGCGTCTTCGCGAGCTTGCATTTTACGCAGACCATTGCGATGGCCTGCAGGTCGGCGAGGAGCCTCTTGCCGTCCGAGTCCTCAACGGCCGGTGCAGCCGCCGTAATTTTCGGAACGTCGAGGTGCGTGAATCCGAGGTCGCGAAGGAAGGTGAGCTCGTGGCGGAGGGCGTCGTTCATCGATGCGAAATTATGGGCCCAAACGCTCCACAACCAGATCGAGAATGCGATTGGCGATCACGATCTTTGGCGCTCGCTCGATTTTCGTCGATGAGCCGTCGCGGGCGATGACCGTGACCGCGTTCTGATCGGAGTCGAATCCGATCGACGCGTCCGCGACGTCGTTGGCGACGATGAGATCGGCGTTCTTGCGAACGAGTTTCTCGCGCGCGTTCGACTCCAGATCGTCCGTTTCCGCGGCGAAGGCGACGATGAACGGGCGCGGCGAGGAGGCGCCGATGTCGGCCAGGATGTCGGGCGCTTTCTGCAGCGCGAGAGTCATCTCGTCGCGCTTCTTGATCTTGCTGTCGGAGACGGAGACCGGCGTGAAGTCCGCCACCGCCGCGGCTTTGATCACGATCTGCTGCAACGGCAGCGCGTCCATTACCGCTTTGTGCATTTCGGCGGCGGTGGTGACGCGGGTCAGTGCGACGCCGCCCGGCGGCGTGATCGCGGTCGGCCCGGAGACGAGCGTCACCTTCGCGCCCCTTCTCCTCGCCGCCTCGGCGATCGCATATCCCATCTTTCCCGACGAACGATTCGAGATGTAGCGGACCGGATCGATCGGTTCGCGCGTCGGGCCGGCGGTGACCAGGATCGCGCGCCCTTCGAGATCGCGCGTGGCGAACTGCTGCTTGACGAAATCGGCGAGCACCGGCGGATCGGGCATCCGTCCCGAGCCTTCATCGCCGCAAGCGAGGATGCCGCTGTCGGGATCGAGGACGATGACGCCGCGCTCGCGCAGCGTGGCCAGATTCATCTGAACGGTGGGATGCTGCAACATCGATGTATTCATCGCCGGCGCGACGACGATCGTGCCGCGATGCGCGATCGCGTACGTCGACAACGCATCATCCGCGAGGCCGACGGCGAGTTTGGCGATCATGTTGGCCGTGGCCGGCGCGATCAGCAGCAGATCGGCCCAGCGCGCAAGCTCGATGTGATCGACGCCGCCGTGACCGGAGTCGCCCCACTGCTCGATGATGACGCCGTGATCCGAAACCGCGGCCAGCGACAGCGGCGAAACGAAACGCGCCGCATTCGGAGTGAGGATGACGCGAACGTCCGCCCCGGCGTCGCGCAGGCGCCGCACGATGTCCGGCGCTTTGTACGCCGCGATCCCGCCGGTGACGCCGAGGACGATGTGCATTGCGGTCGCGTGGTGCGCTGCTCGCGCGGCATGGTTGCCGCGCGGCTGCGCAACCTCGTTACTCCGTTTCCAGTGAAGTCGTCTCTTCTTCCGGCGGCGTGAGCTGCCACTTCACCTGGTTCTTCTCGATCTCTTCCATCGCCATGCGCGTCGGCTTGGCGTGCTTGCTCTTGCTTTTCGGCGCGGCGCCCTGCACCAGCTGCTCGGCGCGTTTGGCTACGAGCAATACGTAGCGGAACTTGCTGTCAATGCCCTCTGGCAAACCTTCCATCTCGCTCCTCCTTCAGACGCTCGGCCATCGCGGTGATCGCTTCGAGCGCCGTCTTCGTCTGTAGCTTCTTGGCGATGATCGCCGCCTTCAAACATTCGGCGGCGACGTTCAGGTCATCGTTGATGATGACGTAGTCGTAAAACTCTTTGCCGGCGTCGATCTCGTCGACCGCCTTCTGTAAACGCGTCTGAATCTCGTCTTCGCTGTTCAGACCGCGGTCATGAAGCCGCTGCTCGAGGTGATCGAACGACGGGGGAAAAATGAAGATGTTGAGCGACCGCGGTTTCAGTTCAGGATCGTCAGCGATCTGCCTGGCGCCCTGATAGTCGATGTCGAGAATGACGTCTTTGCCGCTTTTGAGGCGATCGAGAACTTCGGCCTTTGAAGTCCCGTACCGCTGCTCATGAACGAAGGCCCATTCGATAAATTCCCCGTGCGCAACCATCGACTCGAACTGCGCGGTGGGAACGAAGTGATAGCTGATGCCGTCGGTTTCGCCCGTGCGCGGCCGGCGCGTGGTGTGCGAGACCGAGAAATAGAGGGTGATGCCGATCGGCTCGAGCTGTTCGCGGACGCGGTTGATGAGCGTCGTCTTTCCGGCACCCGACGGGCCCGAGACGATGAACAACGTCCCATCGGGGTGGAAGTTACTCGACATTCTGGACCTGCTCGCGGATCCGCTCGACCTCGGTTTTCAATTCTACAACGAGGGTGCGCAGCGCCGCGGAGCGCGACTTCGAGCCCATCGTGTTCACTTCGCGCAACATTTCCTGCGACAGAAAATCGAGCTTCTTCCCGGCCGCTTCTCCCCCGCTCACGGCCTTCTCCGCCTGTTCGACGTGATGCGCGAGCCGCGTCAGCTCCTCGGCCACATCGCCTTTCTCGACCATGATCACCACTTCCTGGGCGATGCGATCCTGATTGACGTCGACGCCTGCAACTCTCGCGATCTCCTGCACGCGCTGCTGATACGACGCGAGCAGTTCGTTGCGGATCTCGTCGCGATGCGTGGCCAGGCGCTGCTGCAATTCGCGGATCGTCTGCAGCCGCGTGGTGACGTCGGTGCGCAATGACTCGCCTTCGCGCATGCGCATCGCGCGCATTTGCCCGAGGGCGTCGCGGACGATGACGGCGAGCGATTCGCGCTCCTCTTCCGTGATCTCCGCATCGATCGCTTCGACCTGCAGCAGATCGGGAACGCGCAGCAGATCGCTGCCGGAGAACGTCGATCCGAGTCCCAGCTCCTCGGCGATGGCGCGCAGCTGCGGAACGACGGTGTTGGCGATCTGCGTGTTGATGCGCACGTTGTAGTCCGGCTGCGCGGTGCGTTGCACGCGGATGGAGATGTCGACCTTGCCGCGCGCGAACGTTTCGGAAGTCAGTCCGCGCACCATGGCCTCGGCTTCCCAGAGGTAGTCCGGGATGCGCACGGAGGTTTCGAGGAAGCGGTGATTGACGCTCTTCGCGGTCACCGCGACGAAGTAGCGCGCCGAAAGCGCGCCGGCAGCCCGGCCGAAACCGGTCATGGAAGTGATCATTCGTTTACCAACCGTTCTGCGTCATCCGCAAGCTCGTTCATTGTTTCTTGTAGGCGCGTGCGCCACTCTTCCGTGTCGCCGTCGCGCGGCACGAGCATCGGCGCGCCGTATAGGTAGAGCACGCGCGTGAACGGCATCGGGAAGACCATGCGATCCCACGAGCGCAGCAACTTTTTTTTTTAGCGGCGAATGCGAATGGGACGATCGGAAGCCCGCTCACTTTCGCCACATAGATGACGCCATCTTTCACGATCTGAGAAGGACCTTTCGGACCGTCGGGAGTGAAAGCGATGTTCTTTCCGGCCTGAATCGCGCGCAGGATCTCACGAAGCGCGACATCGCCGCCGCGCGTCGAGGATCCGCGCGCAGTTTCCGCGCCGTAGAACCGCAGAACGCCGGAAACGATCTCGCCATCCTTCGAGCGCGAGATGATCGCGGTGGTCGGCTTGCGCCATTTCGAGTGCAGCGAAAGCAGGATGTGCCGGTGCCAAAAGGCCAGGATGTAGCGCGGTGTGCGATCGAGATTTTCCACGCTCACATGCCGCACGCGCAGCGTCGCATGCAACGCGCGCAGGAAGAGATAACCGAGAAAGGACAGCAGCTTCGTCACGCAATCGCTCCGGTCGGAACGGCATCGTCCGCGAACTGCAGATCGTAAAGCTTGCGGTAGATGCCGCGCTTGGCGAGCAGTTCCTCGTGCGCGCCGCTCTCGACGATTGCGCCGCGGTCGAGCACCACGATCTTGTCGGCACTACGGATGGTAGAGAGCCGATGCGCGATGACGAGCGTCGTGCGGCCCTGCATCAGATGCTCAAGCGCGCCTTGGACGAGGCGCTCGGATTCGGTATCGAGCGCGGATGTGGCCTCGTCGAGGATGAGAATCGGCGGATCCTTGAACAGCGCGCGCGCAATCGCCAGGCGTTGCCGTTGTCCGCCGGAAAGCAGGACGCCGGACTCGCCGATCTCGGTGTCGTAGCCGTTCGGCAGCGCGGAGATGAAGTCGTGCGCGTTGGCGGCCTTGGCGGCTTCGATGACGCGCGCTTCCTCGGCGTCGCCGCGGCCGTAGGCGATGTTGTTGCGCACCGTGTCGTTGAAGAGCACGACTTCCTGCGTGACGAGACCCATGAGGTCGCGCAGTGAGGAGAGATTCACGTCGCGAATGTCGCGGCCATCGATGGTGATCCGTCCGCCGTTGACGTCGTAGAAGCGCGGCAGAAGATTGACGAAGGTCGACTTGCCCGCGCCGCTCCCGCCGACGATGGCTACGATCTCGCCGGGCGCAATGGTCAGATCGACCTCGCGCAGAACCGGTTCGGCCTCATAGCGGAACGCCACGTTCTCGTAGCGGATGCCGCTGCCGACCGACGTGATCGAGCCCGCGCCGAGCTTGTCTTCGACCTCGTTCGGGATGTCGAGCATACGGAAGACGCGCTCGGCGGCAGACAGCGCCGTGTTGACCGACAGGTTGACCTTATTGAGTTTCTTGATCGGCTGGTACATCGCCGCGACCGCGCCCATGTAGGCCATCAGGGCGCCCATGGTCAGCGACCCGTTCGCGATGCGGCGTTGCGCGTAGAAGAAGAGCGCCAGCGCGCCGAGGCCGGTAATCAGGTCCAGCACCGGCGAGGAGAGCGCCTGAATTTTCTGCGCTTTCAGATTGGAAGAAAGATGCCGCCGCGTGGCCTCGCGGAACCGGGCAACCTCGAAACGCTCCATGGTGAACGCCTTCACGATGCGGACGCCGCGAATGGTTTCCTCGAGCAGCGTAGCGATGTCCGCCATCCGCTCCTGCGAGCGATGCGTCGTACCGCGCAACTTGCCGCCGAAGTGGACAACCGGATAAACCATGACCGGCGCCACGATGAACGTGATCAGGGCCAGCTCCGGGTTGCTCCAGAAGACGTAGGCAAGCAGAAAAAAGAGCGTGAGCGACTCCTGGAAGAGATCGCCCATGCGCGTGGAGACCGCGGCCTGAATGGCGTCCGCGTCCGATACGACGCGGCTGACCATCTCCCCCGTCGATCGCTCCGAGAAAAACCGGTGGCTCTGAAAGATGAGCCGCTCGTACAACTGGTTGCGCAGGTCGCGCACGGTGGAGAGACCGACCTTCTGGAACGCATATTCGGAGAAGAATGAAGCCAGCGCGCGAAGGATGATTACGACCAGAAGCACGGCGAGAAAATGGCGAAACTGCTCCTTGCGGCTTTGTTTATCCCACCACGCGTGGAACCGGTGATTTGCCTGATCGGCATGATTGAGCAACCAGCCTCGTTGCCCTTCCGGCAGGTTGCGCTTGAGGATGGCGTCGGCGATACGGTTCTTCGTCGCGGCCTCGCGCGAGACATGTTGCGGCGCCTGCGCGCCTGGCGGCGTGAGTCCGATGTCGATGACCGGCTGGATCAGACCGATCATCGCCGTCTGCGTCACCGCGAAGATGATCATTGAGCCAAACGCGAGCGCCGCCCACGCTTTGTAGCGCCGGAGGTACCTGTAGAGTCGGCGGATGACCTTCATCGTTTGATGGTTTCCATGATCGATTCGGCAGCGCGTCGGGCCGCGCCGGCGTCGCCGAGTTTACTCCGCACCGCCGCCAGCTCTTCGACGACGGCCGCGTAGTTGGCCGGTTCGAGCAGGCGCCGCGTTTCATCGGCGATCGTTTGTCCGTTCACGCGGCCCTGAATCAGCTCCGGGACGATCTTCTTCCCCGCCACGATGTTGATCAGTGCAAAGTGCGGAATCGTCACAACCATTCTGCCCAGCCAGTAGTTGGCGAACGACAGGCGATACATGACGATGACCGGCGTGCCGAGGACCGCGCACTCGAGCGTGGCGGTGCCGGATGAGGACAACGCGACGTCCGCCGCTGCCACTGCCTCGCCGTTGTCGTGCGCGACGACGCGAACGTTTCTTCCTGTCACGTACGCATCGAGCAGCTCGCGCGCAATGGTCGGCGCCTGGACGACGTACGCGTCGACGGAACGCTCCCTCGCCAGTATCTCCACCGCATCGAGCATCGCCGGAAGCAGCGACGCAACCTCGGCCCTTCTCGATCCCGGCAGCAGTGCGATGCGGACCGCGGGTGTCGGGTGTCGGGTGTCGGGTGTCGGAGAAGAGGCGGCATTCGTTTCAGCCATGCTGGCCGCTCCGACTCCCGACCCCCGACTCCCTACTCTCGGCCGCACGATGTGTCCGATTTCTTCGATTAACGGATGACCGACGTACGCCGCCTCGATTCCATGCTCGCGGTAAAAAGTCTCCTCGAACGGAAAGATGACGATCATGCGATCGACATACTTTGCGACCTGTTTTACACGTCCTTGCTTCCACGCCCAGAGCTGCGGCGAGATGTAATAGACGACGCGCAATCCCAGCTCCTTGCATCGCCGCGCCATGCGGAGATTGAATCCGGGGTAGTCGACCAGCAGCACCGCATCCGGTTTCTGTCGCGCGATCTCGGCGGCGGTCTCGTCGAAAATCCGCCGGAACATGCGCAGATGGCGCAGGACGTTGAAGAAGCCGACGATGCCCATCTCGCGCGCGTGATGCACGAGGCGCATCCCTTCGCGTGCGAGCAGATCGCCGCCGATGCCGAAGGTCTCGATCGCCGGATCGAGGCGTTTCAGCTCGCGCAGAACTTCGGCGGCGTGCAGATCGCCGGAGGCCTCACCGGCGACGATGGCGAGTTTCATCGCAGCGGGAACGGAAACATCAGCCACGCCAGCGCGATCCCGCCGAAAAAGAGCGAGCAGAAGATGACGAGGAACGTGCGGATCCGTTCGGCGCGCGTGTCCTTCCAGAGCAGCGCGAAGAAAATGCCGGTGGCCATCGCGTAGAGGAACATCAGCACGATGTGGTTGCGGAGAAGGCTCATTCTTTTCGTCCCTGCGCGATGTCGAACGCGTCCACTACGAGCAGCAGATTCATGAGGCCGGCCGTGATGGTGAAGGCCGTGCCGTGCTCGAAGGTGATCGAGGTGATGTCGCCATGCACGCCCATGCCGGCGGCGATCCAGTAGATGACTCCAGAGCCGAGCGAGCCGAGTGCGGCCAGCATGCGTAGCACGGAGCCGTTCGCATGATTGATTGTGTAGAGATCGCCATCGATGGCGATGCCGATCACGAACAGAAGCACGACGATGAGGAAGAACGTGATGGCCCGCGCGCGGCGGCCGAGGTAGAGATGGCCCGCGCCGGGTACGAGGTACGCCAGCAGCATGGCAGTGACGGTGCGGCCTTTCATTGTTCGGTGGTCGATCCCTTCCGGAGTTTCGTAAAGTGCGGCAGGAGCTTGTCGTAGGTAACGTCGAGATCCTCCGGCACGATGCGCGTGCGGGCGGTGACGGTCATGAAATTCGAGTCGCCGCTCCAGCGCGGCACGATGTGCATGTGGTAGTGGTCGAGCACGCCGGCGCCGGCCACCTGTCCGAAATTCATCCCGACGTTGAAGCCGTCGGGATGGTAAACGTCGGAGAGGATGCGCTGTGATTCCGCGGTCAGGCGGATCAGCGATCTCAGCGAGTTGTCGCGGCTTTGGAACAGGAGCGCCTCGTGCGCGACCGGCGCGACCATCAGGTGGCCGTTCGTGTAGGGATAGCGGTTCAGCATCACCAGCGCGTCATCGGTGCGAAAGACTGTGAGGGTGTCGCGAAGCGCGTCCGAGCTCACGGCATTGCAGAAAATGCATTGCTGCGTCTCGCTTTTCGGAGCGGTCAAGTAGGGATATCTCCAGGGAGTGAAGAGGATGTCCATTGCATGGAAAGATTTTTCACCACAGAGGCACAGAGATCACAGAGGAGTTCTCTGTGTGCTCTGTGTCTGTGGTTAAACGCCTCCGCCTTCGGAAGGCGCCACTTCCAGAGCCTTGTTGATCAACTCCTTCAACTCTTTCCCCGGCTTAAAGTACGGGATCTTCTTCGACGGCACTTCCACTTTCTCGCCGGTCTTCGGATTGCGTCCCGTGCGCGATTTGCGGCTGCGGAGGCGGAAGCTGCCGAAGCCGCGCAGCTCGATCTTCTGACCGGAGCGGAGGGAGTCGACGATCGAATCGAAGACGATATTGACGATGGTCTCGGCCTGTTTCTTGGTCAGCGAAACGACGCGCGCGACCTCGTCCACGAGCTCCGCTTTGGTCATCACGCCCGCTTTGTCCGCGATCTGTTCTTCGGGTTCCAGGTGATCCAAAGGTGCCTCCTCGCTCATGACGCTCACCACTGAAACAGAAACCGCGGACGGCGCGTGAGGATGCGGCTGATGGCGGTCTCCGTATCGGAGTCATCGCTGGTCAGCGCGTCGAAAATCCCGCGTGTCCGCTTCTTCGGATAGATGGTTCCGGGCCTGCCGGAGATTCCGCCGAGTTTGCCGGCTACGCGCACGGCATCCTCGAGATTGCCGAGCTGGTCGACGAGTTTCATGCCGAGGGCCTGCTCGCCGGTGAAGACGCGGCCGTCGGCGATTTTGCTGACCTCGGCCTCACTCAGCTTTCCCTTTCGTCCCGCCGCGACGGCGCGGACGAACTGCGAGTGCAACTGCATGACGATCCCTTGAAAATACGCGCGCTCGGCGTCGGTCAGATCCTGATACGGCGAGCCTGCTGCCTTCATCGCGCCGCTGGTGATCGTCTGCGGCTTCAGCTTGGCCCACGCCAGCAGATCTTTCGTCTCCATCCACTGAAGGATCACGCCGATCGAGCCGGTGATGGAGCCGGGGTTGGCGACAATGCGGTCACAAGCCGAGGCGATGTAGTAGCCGCCCGAGGCCGCCACGCTGTCGAGCGACGCGATGATCGGCTTGCCGCTGCGGGCGCGGACGTTGCGGATCTCCTCGTAAATCTCCTGCGACGGCGCGATGGCTCCGCCGGGGCTGTTGATGCGGATGATGATCGCTTTGACGCTGTCGTTCTTCGCGTAGCGGTGCAGCGCGTCGATGGTGTCGCGCGATCCGAGGATCTCGCCGTCGATGGGGATGATGGCCACCTTGTCGCCGAAGACGTCGCCGCGCGTGGTGGTGTCGTTGTTCGCCAACATCGCGATCATGACGCCGAAGAGGATTACGCCGACGAAGACGACGAGGCAACCGCTGAACGCGCCGAGAAAGAAAATGCCCGCGCGCGATTTGCGCGGCGTCGGCACGGCAGCCGGTTCGGCAAGCGCCTCATCCGGGGCTGGTACGGGATCGAGTTCCGGCATCGCGATCAGCCTTGCGGCGTGGTCTCCGCGGCAGGAGCAGCTTCTGATTCCGACTCGGTTTCCGGTTCGGCCGGATGCTCTTCCGCCGCCGGCGCCGCTTGCGCGTGCTGCGCGATCTCCGCTTCCGTCAGCGGTTCGACGTCGCGCGTGGAGAGTCCGATCTTCTTGTCGGTCCAGTCGATTTTGATGATGCGCGTGCGAACGGCCTCGCCGACATGGAACGTCTTGTCGAGCTTCGCTTTCGGATCGCGCGAAATCTCCGAGATGTGCGCGAGCCCTTCCACGCCGTCTGCCACGCGGATGAAGAGGCCGAAGTCGGTGATCTTGGCGATCGTGCCGATCAGCTCATCGCCGACGTTGTGCGACTTCGCGAAGTTGTCCCACTCGTTCGGCAGGAACTCTTTGATCGAGAGCGACAGGCGCTGGTTCTCGCCGTCGACGCTGATCACGCGCGCCTGCACGGCGTCGCCCTTCTTCAGCACCTCATTCGGATGCTTGAGCCGGCGGTTCCACGACATGTCGGAGATGTGAATCAGTCCGTCGATGCCGTCTTCGACTTCGACGAACGCGCCGAAGTCGGTGAGGTTGCGCACTTTCCCGGTAACCACTGCGCCGATCGGATAACGCTCGGCGATGGTGTCCCACGGATTCTGTTCGAGCGCTTTCAGCGACAGCGAGATGCGCCGGTTCTGGACGTTGACGTCGGTGACGACCGCATCGACCTCGGTGCCCATCGCCAGGAGCTTGGACGGATTGCGGACCTTCTTCGTCCACGACATTTCGGAGACGTGAATCAGTCCTTCGACGCCTTCTTCGAGCTCGATGAACGCGCCGTAGTCGGTGAGCGACACGACGCGGCCGTGAACCTTCGAGCCGAGCGGATAGCGCTGCACGACGTCAGTCCACGGGTCTTGGCTCTTCTGCTTGTAGCCGAGCGAAACGCGCTCCGCGGCAGGGTCGAATTTGAGGACGACCACTTCGATCTCGTCGCCGACATTGAAGTATTCGGAGGGATGGTTGACGCGGCCCCACGAAACGTCGGTGATGTGGAGCAGTCCATCGACGCCGCCGAGGTCGACGAAGACGCCGTAGTCGGTGATGTTCTTGACCACGCCGTGCGTGTGCTGCCCTTCCTGAAGCCGGCTGAACGTATCGGCTTTCGCGGCGGCCTGTTCGACTTCGACGATGGCGCGGCGCGAGAGGACGACGTTGTTCCGTTTCTTGTCGAACGAAACGATCTTGAATTTGTATTCGTGTCCGCGAAGCGCGTCGAGGTTCTTGACCGGCTTGGTGTCGATCAGCGATCCGGGAAGGAAGGCTTTGACGCCGCCGACGTCAACGGCCAGTCCGCCTTTGACGCGCTCGATGACGCGGCCGGCGATCGGCTCGTCGGCTTTGAACGCGGCTTCGATGCGGTCCCAGACCAGCATCCGCTCCGCTTTTTCGCGCGAAAGGACGATGTAGCCGCTGTTGTTTTCGAGGCGCTCGATGAAGACGTCGAGCTCGTCGCCGGGCTTGACGGTGATCTTGCCGTCGTAGCCGGTGACCTCATGGACAGGCAGTACGCCCTCGGATTTGTAGCCGATGTCGATGACGACTTCGGCGCCGAGGACTTTCAGGACACGCCCGCGAATGATGTCGCCCTCGGCAAAGTTCGACATTTTCCGGTCGTACATGTCGAGCAACTCGTCCATGCCGAGGCCTTCGAGGTCGTTGGGCTCCCCCCCTTTTCGGAGCGGTTGGTTCAGGTTTTTCGGATCGTCACTCGACGGCATGAAACGGGCTACCTCCTGGAATTTCCGGGCGCATACGCCCGGAGGCGCACGTGGCGTAAATTGTTGATACTAGTCGAAATGCGGAGTTTAGCGGCGAGGCTGACGGGGAGTCAAGGAATTACGGGCGTCAGACGAGCGGAGCGCGTAACGGCCGGAGCGCTGTCCGTCAGCGAACCGCTGCATGACGTCGGTTCCCTTTGGAATTTGCCAGGGCGACGATCTCATTAATCTCGGCCAAGAGCCAAAATCCGACATCAGTCTCAAAGTCCGGTAGAGTTACCCTTTCCACGCATATGCGCGATGCCAACGACGCCGGCCGAACCGGTGAGGAAGTGTCCATGAGGCAAACGCTGTCGTTGCTGCGCCGCATCGCGGCGACCTGCATTTTCGCTGCGGTGTTTTGCTGGCCGCTCGCAGCGGCTACGGTGAGCAAGCTCAATGACGACGTGCTGGGCCCGTTGCGCGGGCCGCTCGTGGCGAAGCGGATCCTCCTGAACAAGGTGCCGCTCTACGCGCATGGAACCGCAAGGATCGAGCTCGAGGAGTTTCAGGTGTGGGCGCCGGGCGGAAAAGTCATCGTCCACGACGGGAAGAGTGTTCAGTACCTCGATCCCCCTCCGATGCGCTTTTTCCGCGGTTTGGTCAACGGCGACGCGGAGTCTTTCGCATACTTCTCAGTCGATGGAAAAACCGGAGCGATCTACGGACTGGTGGCCACGCGAGACGGCAAGTTCGGCGTAAATGCCGCCCGGAGACGACCGATGTCTCGCACTGCAAACGATCGGGGCGATGACTTCGACTATTTCCTGACCGCATCGGACGAAGGCGATGAGATCCCGATGACCGGCCAGACCTGGGAGTGTGGCGTCGACAAGATGCCGGCCCTGCCGCACGTCAACGAGAGAATGTTGACCGAAATGGCTGTCGGCGGACATCCGATCGCGCAAGGCATCACCGGCACTCAGTCCTACGCGATTGCCGTAGAAGTTGAGACCGACGATGAGCTGTATGCCGCGGCCGGCAGCAGCGTCAGCAACGTTACGGCCCTTGCCACGAACCTGACCGGCGCGGTTTCCACGATCTACAACCGCGACCTTCACACCAACGTCGTTCAGCAGAACCTGCACGTTTATTCGGGCGGCCCGGGCACGGATCCGTGGACTGCGGCCGATGCCTTCAACGGCTTGGTAGAGATCGGAAACTACTACCACACGAATCACCTGGCGCTGAAGCGTTCTGCAGTCGTCATGCTGAGCGGCAAAAACACACTGAGCGGCATCGCATGGGAAGGCACGATTGGCGAGGGTGATTTGGCAGCCTCCATCAACTCCGCCAGCACCTATAGCGGTGCGTACGCATGGTGCGGGTCGATCGGCGATTTATCGGGGCCGTTCACCAGCACCGTCCCCGATCCCAACGCCACGACCAATGGAACGTTGTACGGCATGCCCACCGGCGGCAATAACTACTGGCCACTGGAAGAATACGCACACGAGCTTGGCCACAACCTGGCCGGACACCATACGCATTGCGTGGCGATCACTCCGCTGGAAGCCGCCGGAACGAATCATCCGACCCAGTTCTTTATCGACATGTGCTACACGCTGGAGACCGAGCAAAGCTCACCGTTTGGTACATGTGCTACAGGCTCCAACTACTCCTCCGCCCCCACCGAAAAGGGGTCGATCATGAGTTACTGCCACAACGTGTTGATCAGCGGCGTACCGCAAAGCCGCTTCACGTTCGGACAGGCAGCCGAGGTTAGTCATCACGAGCTCGACGATTACATGCTTCGAGCGGCCGGGCCAATCGGACCGTACGGCGGCACATTCAACATCGTCACTGCCGTCGGCACATTCACGATGTCCACCATCACTGCATCATCGACAGTCGGTCCAAATTCGACCGGCAACACCGCCTCAGTAACCACGGCGAATGGCGGCACGCCCACGTTCTCGTGGACCATCACCGGCGGAACGATCACCGCCGGAGCGACGTCCGCTACGGTCACCTACACCGCCGGCGCGTCCGGAAGCGTCGTGCTCCGCGCGACGGCCTACAAGAACGGCACGAATGGAGGCGGCTTCATCAACGGCGGCGTCGGCATCACCGACACCAAGACGGTGACGATCGTCAGCTGCATCGCGCCGGCGATCACCAGCCAGCCGCAATCCGTGGCCGTGCCCGCGGGGACGGGAGTGACGCTCTCCGTCGGCGCGACCGGGACGTCGCTGACCTATCAGTGGTACGTCGGAACAACCGGTGTCACGACAACTCCCATCACTGGTGCTACCGGCGCTTCGGTCAATGTCACGCCGGCGTCGACGACGACCTACTGGGTGCGCGTGAGCAATTCATGCGGCATGGCTGACAGCGCGTCAGCGACGGTCACCGTGACGCCGATCGCCGCCGCGAGCTTCTACCTGCTCTCTCCCTGCCGCATTCTCGACACGCGCGGCGGTACGCCGGTTCCCGCCAATGGCGTCATGAATCTTGTCGTGACCGGGAAGTGCGGCGTGGCTGCCGGCGCAACCGCGGCCGCGATCAATGTCACGGTGGTCAGCCCTGCCAGTTCCGGCTTCGTCACTCTCTACCCAGGGCCTGCGAATACGGTGAGGCCTGTCGTCAGCACGATCAATTACACGCCAGGCCGTACGCTCGCCAACAACGCCCGAATCACAATCGGTGTCGACGGATCGATCAACATTTTCAACGCCGCCAGCACACCTCTCGACTTTCTCATCGACGTATCGGGGTACTTCAAATGAACATGCGCACTATTTCGAGGTTCGTTCTTCTCACGATCGCCAGCCTGATGGGAGCCGTCTCCGCGGCTGCCCAAACCGGTCCGTATCAGTTCTTCGCGGTCCCCCCCTGCCGCATCGTCGACACGCGCAATCCGAATTCGACCAATGGCGGGCCGATCATGGGCAACAACTCGCAACGCGACTTTATCGTTCGAGGCATCTGCGGCGTCCCGACCTCGGCGAAGGCGGTGTCGCTCAACGTAACCATTACCGCCGCCACACAACCCAGCTTCCTGACGCTCTGGCCGTCGGGCGGAACACGACCCGTGGTGTCGACGATCAACTTCACTCCGAACGATCCAGCTCTGGCCAACGGCGCCATCGTCGGCCTTTCCACGAACACAAACGATCTCTCTGTCTTCAACTCGAGTGGAAACGTACACGTGATTCTCGACGTGACCGGATACTTCCAGTAGATCGACGGTCAGCGGTGGCTGCGTGTGCATCTGTACACCTGGCCCGCGCTACAGGTTGCCGGCTTGTAGCGCGGGATCGCGACCGAAAAAGTGTTATTGTGTGCTCTTCCCCCGAAATCGTCTCGTCCATTCCCGAGGTGACATGCGAAGGTTCGCGATTGTTCTGGTACTGCTTTTCTCTTCCCTGCGGCTGGCCGCGAATGAGCCCTATCTCGTCAAGGACATCGACCAGAACCTCTCGTCCTTCAGCTCTTATCCGGATCACTTCGGGACCCTCGGCAATCTGGCCGTATTCTCGACCACTGATTACTACGGCACCGAGACCGCTCTCTATCGAACCGACGGCAGCGATGGAGGGACGTTCCTTCTCGCTCCCACCGGGTTCGGCAAGGTCATTTGGAACAATCGGGTCTGGTTCATCGAAACCGACGGGCGGGAACCACAGTACTCCCCCGTGACATCACTCTGGTCGAGTGACGGCACAGTCGCGGGAACCTCGCCGGCGGGGATTTCCCTGCCCGTGACTAGTCTCATCCCCGGACCGCACCACCTTTATTTCTTATCGAACGGGAAGCTTTGGCGAACCGATGGGACGTCCGGAAATGCTGAGCAGGTCAGCGCCATCTCCTTCGTCGTCGCTACTCACCAACGACAGGGAAATATCGCAGATTTTCCCTATTCCGCGATCATGGGCGAGACTCTTTTCTTCATGGCCAGCGGCAACGGGGGTCCGTTCCAGATCTGGCGCACGGACTCGAACGGCACCGTCCCGGTGACAACACCGGCAACCTTTGATTACGGTACGGCCCTGGTGACGGTTGGCCAGAACCTCTACTTTGCAGGCGGAGGCGGTTTGTGGCGGAGCGATGGGACGTCTGCCGGAACCTTTCGCATCCAATCGGCGACGACAATCAACATCGCTCCAGGAAGCTCGTTCTTTACCTCAGGCTTGTTCGTCTACTTCGTCGGTGACGACGGCAGCGGCGCCAAGCTTTGGCGCACGGATGGGTCGCAGGCTGGAACCGTGGTCCTCTCAAGCTCTCTGCCCGGCGCAACCTCGACTTTCGAAGGCACACCCATAGCGCGGCTGAATAATGGGACGCTGATTTTTTTTGGACCGTCTCTTCCTCCGATTGGCAATTCTCGGCTCGGCATCTGGTCCTATGACGGAACGAATACCACCTTCCTCGCCGACGCACCGCACGGAAACAGGAGCAGCGTGGCCACCGTGGCGGCTACATACGCGGTGTTTGGCTCCGGCGGTGAACTCTGGCGAACCGACGGCACTATCGGGGGCACCTTCAACCTCGGAACGATGAACGGATCCGACGGCTCTCACAATTGGCCCATGACAGCCGTCGGGTCGACCGTGTTCTACGGAGCGGCCGCAGACAACCACGGTTACGAGTTGTGGAAGACCGATGGGCAGTCGCCAACCTTTGTCAAAGACATCCTGGCCACCACCTTCGGATCAATCCCACAGCAACTGACCCCTTTCAGAAACGGAATCCTCTTCACTGCAAGTGAAAACTACTCGTCGAACGTCAATTATCCCACGCGCGATCTCTGGTTCAGCGACGGAACCGAGGCGGGAACTCGCAAAGTGGCCGCAAACATCGCGGGATTCGATCGAAGGGTGCGCTGCGGAGATCGCGTCGTCTTCTCGAACCACACAGCAGAAGCAGGCGAGGAACCGTGGATAACGGACGGCACTTCTTCGGGGACAAAAATGTTGCGCGATCTCGCTCCGGGCACGGACGGAACGTATCCCCTCAGTTCCTATCCGCGATCATTTAGATGCGTCGACGATGTCATTTACTTCGTGGCGGTGCAGGCTACCTTCCCTACTAGCGACTACTCGTTATGGCGAAGTGACGGCACGTCGGAGGGCACGCTGAAGCTGGTTTCAGTGGCGCAGGGAAACTCTTTTTACTATCCTCAGGTCTCCGCTCTTTATCAGCTGGATCACAAGATCTATCTCGCCACACAAGGAACTGCTGGAACGCAGTTGTGGGCCTCGGACGGTTCGCCGGCGGGGACTGCGGTCGTGAAGACATTCCCCACGTCCGGCGAACTGAACCAGTTGCTCGTGGCCGGTCCTTATCTGTACTTCACCCAACTGGACGATGCCTATTCGTCGACTCTCTGGCGGTCCGATGGCACGACCGGCGGGACGGCTTCGTTCTTCACGGAGCCCTATCTCTGGCTTCTCGCCCAGTACAAAGGCCGTCTTGTCTTTCAATCGTTGCATTCTGGTGGTTACTCGGGCGGAATCTGCACGACGGAGGGCATAGAGGCAAGTATCGTCTGTTTTGAACCACACATCCTGGATCCCTCTTGGCGAGACTATTCTATTCGCCAGCTGAACGGGCTCCTCTACTACAACTTCCCCACCCTCAAGCAGTCCGATGGAATCACCAATACCGAAACGGGGGTTCAAAGAGTCGATCGCTTCCTTGCAAACGCTGGTGGCCGGCTCTACGCCGTCGGTAACACGGTGAATTCGGGTTACTACTGGTTGATGGAGACCGACGGAACGTTGGCCGGTACGCGAACGTTTCCGCCGCTGCAGCCCTCCGAGGCGGTGGCCAGTGGCGGCCGGCTGTTCATCGCCAACGATGAGCTCTATGCGCTCGACCTGCCTGTAACACCACTGTCATTCACGCCGCAACGCGTTGACTTGTCCGGCGGGCAGGTCACGATCGCCGGACGCGGATTTACTTCACCCGCCTCAATCACTGTGGGCGGAACAGTGGCTCAGGTGACCGGTGTAACGGTAACTTCGATCACATTCACAGCGCCGGGTCATATCGCGGGCTCCTATGACGTCGAGCTCACCCTTGGCGATCAGCGCACGATGACGCTGGATACGCCTCTTGCGTACGGCTGTGCAGCGCCCACGGCAATCCCAGGCCCGGCGCCCGCCGCCGTGTGTCCGATGATTCCCGCGCAGCTACAGGCGAGCGGTGGTGTGAGCTGCTCCTGGTTGCCAACGACAGGTCTCGACGACTCCACGAGCTGTACGCCCCGCGCCACAGTCAGCACTACGACCACCTATACGGCGGTGGTCTACAGTGCGGATGGCTGTCCGTCGACGAACAATCCCACGGTGACGGTGTCCGTCCTGCCTTCGCCCGGCGTGACGATCACGAGCCAGCCGCAATCGGTCTCGGTTCCGGCAGGGACGGGAGTGACGCTCTCCGTCGGTGCGACTGGGACGTCGCTGACCTATCAGTGGTACGTCGGAACGAGTGGTGACACCACCACTCCCATCGGCGGTGCCACGGGTGCTTCGGTCAACGTCACGCCGTCGGTGACGACGAGCTATTGGGTGCGCGTGAACGCATGCGGCAACGTGGACAGCACATCCGCGACCGTCACCGTGGCGCCGATCGCCGCTGTGAGCTTCTACCTCCTTACTCCCTGCCGCATTCTCGATACGCGTGGCGGCACAAAGGTTCCCGCCAACGGCGTGATGAGTTTCGTCATGACCGGGAAGTGCGGCGTACCGTCCGGCGCAACCGCGGCCGCGGTCAACGTCACGGTG
>Ga0233356_1000071_pt1 | contig 28029 bp, 24 predicted proteins | sample GEONSFMMS_FD_180700 | JGI IMG/M metagenome (GOLD analysis project Ga0233356, IMG submission 180700) | Soil microbial communities from Shasta-Trinity National Forest, California, United States - GEON-SFM-MS | ecosystem: Environmental > Terrestrial > Soil > Temperate forest > Bulk soil | place...
CGGTGGTCGCCAGCGGGTACTTTGCGACATCGATGGCGCGTTCAAACAAGCGGTAGTACTGCCGCGTCCACGCCGGCAACTCCCGCCGCGCCAGTTCCATGGCCGTGCGCGCTTCATCGTCCGAGGTGACTTTGAATCCGAGGAGTCCGAGCTTCAGCCATGGCGGTTTCAGATAGGCGGGATACGCGATCGCCGGCAGCGGCTCATCGAGCAACAGCGGCTGACACCGGATCGGATCAACCTCCGCCCGCCGTCCATACAACTTGTGCAGACAAAGAAACACCGCCTCCGGCGACGGACCCGGCAAGCCAGCCTCCGCTGCCAGCACCGCCGCAATCAAATCGCCCAGGTCGTGCGTGGACACGACCGCGCCAACGCGCTTGTCGTTCATCAAGACACGGCATCGATCGAGATACGCAACCGGATCAAACTCCGGCGACGCCTCCCAATGGCTGACTCCCCCATCGACGAAATGAAAGCGATGCCCTTCGACGCGTTCGAAGGCCCAGCGGTCGTACGAGTCGGGGCAGACGACGAGGATGTCCATTTGAGAGAGGTTATCAAGTGATGTCGAACTCGCGGCAAGAAGCAACACCATCGTTGCGTTACGATGACGCGATGAGTGAATACACGGCGATCGTGAAGCAGTCAGGCGACTATTGGATTGGGTGGGTCGAAGAGGTTCCCGGCGTGAACTGCCAAGAAGCCACGCGCGAAGAGCTCGTCGATACGCTCCGCGTTACGTTGGCCGAGGCACTTGAGTTCAATCGCGCGGATGCCCGCTCGGCGGCGGATGACAATTTCGAGGAGATTCGCATCGCGGTATGAAACGTCGCGCGTTCGAGCGCTGGCTCGCAGAGCACGGGTGCACGTTGTTGCGCGAAGGATCCCGGCATTCCTGGTACACGAATCCGGCGCTCAATCGACGGTCCGCCGTTCCGAGACATCCTGAAATCAACGATGAGCTCATTCGGAAGATCTGCCGCGATCTCGGAATCGCGCGTCCAGGACACGTGAAGTAGTAAGGGGTAGTGGTCAGTTTGAAAGTAATTAGCCGTTCGATCTCCACGCCTGCATGATTCTGTCAAAGCCGGACTCCGTCACGAACGTGGCGGTACCGTCACAGAAGCTGACCTGCAAAGAGACAGGCGGCGATACATCTTCTTCGACGAGGGCCGTGCATCTCACGATCGAATCAAGGTCGACGATCATCGTTCGAACCGTTGGGTAAAGGACTTCATCGGCCTGAAACTCAAACACTCTTATCTGTCCTCCATGAAACCGCTCTCGGTCACTTGAAGTCTCGGAACAGCTCCGAAGTAGGAGACGCCTTGATTTCGTAAGCCCGCTGGTGACAGCGTTCGGACTCTATGCTGATCGCGCGAACGGTCGGACCGCTACGAGGTCTGCATCAGCAACTTGACGGACGTCTGCTGTGCTCAGCGTAAGTAACGCGCCAGTCCGACCCGAAGCTGTCACAAACTCGACCTCCAAGGCGCCGGATCCGTAGACCTCGACGATCGCGCCGAGATCGCCGCGTTTGAGTCCATGCTCAGGAAGATCGCGGTTGAGAACTACGGTGTCTAAAACGGAGTAAGTCATCAGCGTTCTCCTGGGTACGCGGTCACAAACCTCGGAACGCTCTCACCATCGAGAATGATCCACACGGTGATGAAATCGGCGACAGCACCGGACGGCGCAAAAAGGTTACCACCGACGACATACTTCAAGCCAAAGGCGTTCCGTTGCGTCTCGATGACGTCATTTTCCTGCAAATGTTCCCGTAAATGGGCATCGAGCTGTCGCCATGCGTCGCGCGAGTATCCGAGAGCATTGAAGACGACCGACTTGAAACGTCCGACAGGATGAAAGGGCGAAAGAAGGTAATCCTCGATCTTCGCCCGATCGATATGCGCGAACTGCGCACCCGGAACTTTCACACTCACACGATATCGGCAATCAGACCTGACGGAGCTAGACTCGTTCGATGCGACATCTCGTCGTCCTGCTTGTCCTTTTCTCGGCCCTCTCCGTCCGCGCGCAGATCCCCGCCGCGGTCGAAGCCGACTTCGTCGTCAAGGACTTTCATTTTCGCAGCGGTGAGGTGCTGCCCGAGGTGCGGATTCATTACGCCACGATCGGGAAGTTGCGGCGGACGGCGCATGGGACGAATGGTGTCCTTGTCCTGCATGGCACCGGCGGATCGCTCCAGCAGTTTCTGAGCGACCGGTTCGCGGGCGTGCTATTCAAGCCGGGCGGCGTGCTCGATACCAGCCGGTACTTCATCGTCATACCGGACAACGTCGGACACGGAAAGTCGAGCAAACCGAGCGATGGATTGCGGTCGAAATTTCCGCACTACGGCTATGACGACATGGTCGAGCTGCAACATCGGCTGGTCGTCGACGGACTCGGTATCGATCATCTCCATCTCATCATGGGAACGTCGATGGGCGGGATGCAGACGTGGATGTGGGGTGAGCGCTGGCCGGAGGCCGCGGATGCGCTCGTGCCGCTGGCCAGCGCGCCGGCGCAGATCGCGGGGCGCAACCGCATGTGGCGGAAGATGATGATCGACGACCTGAAACGCAACGACGTCACCGCGGCCGTGCAGATCCTCGTCCTCGCTGGAAGCGCGCCGCTGCAGTGGCAGAAGTCGGGTCCGACGCGCGACGATGCTGACCGCTGGATCGGCGAGCAGTTGAAAACGCGTCTGGCCACGACCGACGCGGACGATCTGCTGTACGCGATCGAATCGTCCGGCGATTACGATCCGTCGGCGCAGCTCGAGCGCATCACCGCGCCTCTGCTGGCCATCAACTCCGCGGACGACTTCATCAACCCGCCGGAGCTCGGCATTCTCGAAGCGGCCATGAAGCGCATGAAGCGCGGGCAATACGTCCTTCTCCCGGTCAGCGCCGCCACGCACGGGCACAGCACGCACACGTGGGCGGCCGTGTGGGAGCCCACACTGCGCGACTTCCTCGCGCATAATGCGTCGTCCGTTCCGCAACCCTAAGGAGATCCCTCGATTGTTCAGACCCGTTCTTGCCGCGACGTGCGGCTTGGTTTTTCTCTGTCTCATTCCCCAATCCGCGGCCGCCGTTCAGCAGCTCTCGGCGAGCGCCTCGATCGAAGTTTCCGTCGCGCAGATGCAACCCGTAGCGGCTGGAACGAACTTCGACTACGTCATCCACGTGAACAACGAAGGACCGGACGATGCGGCGTCGATCACGCTGACCTTTCCGCTGCCAGCGGGAGTTGCGTTTCAGTCGGAGAGCGCCCCCGCGGGCTGGTCGTGTACTTCGCCCGCGCCGTCTTCTGGCGGAACGGTCACCTGCACGGCACCGGCGCTGGCTCCCGGCACCGCGACCTTTACCATCACCGCATCCACCCCGCCCACGGCGTCCGGAACGTTCAGCACGACTGCGAGCATCACCAGTACGACGCCTGATCCCGACGCGAACGACAACAGCTTCGACGTCGACGTTCTGGTCCAGCCGTCGACGGACTTCAGCGTGACTGTCGCGGGGAGTCCCAACCCGGTCGTTGCCGGAACGAATCTGACGTGGACAGTGGTGGCGACGAATCAAGGGCCGAGCACCGCCAGCGCCGCTTCGGTCGATCTGCCGCTTCCGGTCCCGACGACATTCGTGTCGGTGACCGCGCCGGCAGGATGGGGTTGCAGTACACCTTCCGCGGGAACGAACGGGACGATCACCTGTTCCTTGTCGGCGACGATGAATCCGGCGGCACAGGCAACGTTCACGGTGATTTCGAACGTGCCGTCCTCGGTCGCCGGCGGCTCAATCCTCAGCGCAACCGCCTCGGTTTCTGCTCCCGCCGACTCGATTCCGGCCAACGATTCCGCGACCGCGAGCGTGACCACAACGGCGGCCGCTGACCTCGGAGTTACGAAAACGCGGACGGCGTCACTCGTGATCGCGGGCGGGCCGCTGCACTACACCATCACCGTAACCAACAACGGTCCGAGCGATGCGGCCAGCGCGACCATGACCGATGCGTTGCCGGCGCCGCTCCGGTTTACGGCCATCTCCACTCCGGCTGGCTGGTCGTGTACGACACCGCTTGCCGGCGCGAACGGCACCATCGTCTGTTCGATCGCGGCGATGGCGGCGGGAAGTGTGGCAGCGTTTGCGCTCGACGTCGTTGTCGATCCGGCTACGGCCGCGGGAACGCCGATCGACAACACCGCCACAGTCGCTACCTCCAGCTCGGACCCGAACAGCGCGAACAACAGTTCCACGTCATCCGCCGCCACCGGAACGCCGCCAAACATCACGGCGACCAAGTCGATCGCGGGCGCCACGCATCCTGAGGGTTCCCTCATCATCTACACGATCGTCCTCACGAACTCCGGCAGCATCGCGCAGGCGGACAATCCCGGCAACGAGCTGACCGACGTGCTGCCGTCGTCGCTCACGCTCGTCGGCGCCACCGCGAGTAGCGGCACGGCCGTCGCGAACGTGGGCACGAATACGGTCACGTGGAACGGCGTCATCGCGGGCGGCGGCAGCGTCACAGTCACAATCCAGGCCCTGGTGCACAACGGGACGAATGGAACGACGATCTCGAATCAGGCGACGGTTTCCTATGATTCGGATGGCAACGGAACCAACGATGCAACCAGAGTTTCCGACGATCCGTCAACAGCCGCGCCGTCCGATCCCACGGCGTTCACCGTCGCGAGCGCTATCCCCGCGCTGTCGCGCGCGATGATCCTTCTGCTGGCCGCGGTTCTCGCGGCGATGGCTCTGGCGCTGATGAACCCGTAGAATCTGGACAATGCCGAAGACCCGCAACGAGCATTCTTCAGGCGGCGCGGTCATCGACCTTCGCGATGGCGCGCCGTTCGTGGCCATGATCGCCACGCGCGGACGGACGCGCTGGGGACTGCCGAAGGGCGCTGTGTCCGCGGGTGAGACGTCGGAGCAGGCGGCGTTGCGCGAGGTGCAGGAAGAAACCGGGCTCGATGCGGAGATCGTGGCGCGCCTCGACACGATCGAGTACTTCTTCCGGGCCGGCGACACGCTGATCAAGAAGAGCGTCGACTTCTACCTGATGCACTACGTCGGCGGGACGCTGACGCCGCAGCTCAGCGAGGTCGACGACGTGGAGTGGGTGCCGCTGCCCGAGGCGATCCGGCGCGCGAGCTTTGACTCGGAGAAGAAGCTGCTTTCTTCGGCGCTCGCGCAGATCGAGTCGGTGGTGAAGCGGGCGAGCGCTTCTTCGTAGCCTTTCGCTTCGCCGCTTTTTTCTGCGCTTCGAGTTTGCTGGCCAGCGTCGGCGCGTTTTTTCCTGATGCGCCGCGATTGCTCAACCAGATTCGTTTCGAGGAGCCGATCTCTTCGACCGTTTTATTCGAGACCACAGACCGAGGAGCAAGCACGGTTACGTCGACGTCGGGATTCGCGAATTCGTCGCGATGCTTGAGAAGCAGCCATTCGTTGCCCTTGCTGCCCGGGCGGCCGTGAATTTTCACCAGCGCCCACTCGCCGAACATCTTCTTGCCGAACATGCGAAATGCCAGCTTGCCCGCGCGCACTGCCTTGACGGGATCGTCGCCCGGCTCGATGAACTCCCACGTGCCGTTGTCCCAGATGATGACGTTACCGCCGCCGTAGTTGCCGGCCGGGATGACGCCCTCGAACGATGCGTAGTCGTACGGATGATCCTCGGTCATCATCGCCAGGCGCTTGACGGTCGGGTCGTACGAAGGCCCCTTCGGCACTGCCCACGATTTGAGCACTCCCTCCATCTCCAGGCGGAAGTCGTAGTGGAGGCGCGAGGCGGCGTGCTTCTGGATGACGAAGATGGGCAGCTTCGTCTTCTTCGGTTTCCCGCCGGACGGCTCCGGTGTATCGCCGAAGTCGCGCATGGTTTTGTATTTCTTGAGTAAGTCGGGCATTTTGTTCACGCGGAGCCGCGGGGACGCGGAGAAAGGCTATGACGCTTTGCGCTTCTTGTGCGCAGTCGCAGTTCGTCTCTTTGCAGGAGATTTGCGTGCAGCGCGGCGCGGAGCACGCCCCTTATCCAAACTACGCCGCAGCGCTTCCATGATGTCGATGACTTCGCCGCCTTTCTCTTCTTCCTTTTCTTCCGGCTCGATCGCTTTGCCTTTCGACTTCGCGCGGATGCGGTCGAGCAGGCGATGGCGATACTCATCCTTGAACTGCAGCGGATCGAACTTCTTCTCCGTCAGCTCGTTGATGAGCATCTCGGCCAGCGCCACTTCCTTCTCACGCACGGCGCCTGAATCCTCGAGGTCGATGGCGTCGAAGTCGCGCACCTCATCGGCGTAGTACATCGTGTGGAGGATCAGTCCCTTCTCGTACGGACGGAGCACCACCAGGTGTTCCTTGCCGGCGCCGATCCAACGGGCCACCGCCACCTTGTCCTGCTTCTTCATCGCCTGCGACAGGAGGCGGTACGTCTTCCCGCCGCCAGCGGACGGCCCGAGGTAGTAGGCCTTCTCGAAGAAGACCGGATCGATCTGGTGCAGATCGACGAACTCCGTGATCTCCACGGCCCGGTTGTCGTCCGTCTCCAGCGTCTCCATCTCTTCGTCGGTGAACGTCACGTACTTGTTCTTCGAAATCTCGTAGCCGCGGATCAGCTCATCGGAGTCGACGATCTTCTCGTGATGCGGGCACCACCACTTGCGGTTGACGCGGGTGCCGCAGCTTTCGTGCAGAAGGTGGAAGTGAACGTCCTCCGATTTCGTGGCCGTGTAGAAACGGACCGGGATCGAAACGAGGCCGAAGGAAATCGTCGCATTGCGCAACGGTCTGAGTGCCATGTGTTCCTCCGCGAAGTGATGTTGCATCCAGCGTTCCACGCCGCGCCGCGCGGAAGTTGCTGAAAGGACGCTACTTGGATGCGCGGCTGGCCCAACAGGACGGGCGCCGTTTTTGCATCCGCAGCGGCTGAACCTTCGATGGATTCCTCGATCCGCAGCACTTTGTGGGGCGCCTTCGCCGTCCTGGTGGTCCTCATTGCCGCCGGCCTTGCGCTGACGATGGGCATCATGTACCTCGCCAACAAGCAGGAGTACCGCATCGTCGAAGGCTCCGCGCCGCTCATCGACAACGTCTATGCGATGAACGACGACATCCTCACGATCATGTCGGCGGCGCGCGGCTATTCACTCACGAATCAGACGCAATTTCAGCAGCAATACGACGAAGCAGTCCGCGATTTCAAGAAGTCCTCCAACAACGCCGCGCAACTCGCCACCGATTTGGGCGACCTTCAGAAAATCGCCGCGATGCGCAAGAGCTTCACCGAGATCTACCAGCTCACGCAAAGTGAGATGGAGGCTGTGCGCGACGGCCGCATCGGCAACGCCAACGAGTTCATGCTGGAAGCGTCGCACGCCCACCGCTCCGCGCCCGATCTCGCCGGCGCCATGGCCGACGAGCACCGACGCGACGAGCGCCGCGAGTTGCAGCGCATCACCAGCATGCGCGCCGGCCTGACGCTGCTGATGGTCATCGTCAGCGCCATCATCGTCATCCTCTCCGCGTACCTGATCTGGCGCATCCAGCAGTCGCTGCTCTTATCGATCGGCCGGCAGGTGCGCCGTACCGAAACGATGATCGCCGGCATGTCGGACGGCGTCATGCTCGTCGATGCCGAGGGGAAGACGGCGTATCTGAATCCCGCCGCGAAGAGTTTGTTGGGACGATCGGACATCGGCGTTCCGATCTTCAAACATGCCGAGGCGTATGGACTGTTGAATGACGCCGGCGAGCCGATCGACCCGAAGGAACTGCCGGCGACGCGCGCCATTTCCACCGGCCGGCCCGTTCGCGACGTCACCATGGTCATCGACCGCGATGAGCGGCAGATCGCGATCTCGATGAGCGCCACGCCGCTGCATGAAGACGGCAAAATCTCCAGCGTCATCGTCACCTTCCGCGACATCACCGAACGCCGGCGGCTCGAGGAAGAGATGCAGGTGCAGGCCGAGCGCGCGCAGATCCTCGCCGACGCCGGCGCCTTCTTCTCCAGCAACATCGATCCGGTCTGGGTCACGCAGGCCATCGCCGAACGGGTCGCCGAAGTCCTCGGCGACTGGGCCGCCGTCATCCTCAAATCGTCCGACTCCACCGAGCTGCGCGTCGCCTCGATTTACCACCGCGAAATGGCCTCGCTCGGACTGGCGTGGTCGTACATCTACCGCCAGCCGCTCGTGGTCGGCGAAGGCATCATCGGCCAGGTCGTCAGCACCGGCTATCCGTCGCTCACGCAAAACCTCGGCGCTTCCGAAACGACTGCGCCGGGGCTGGAAGGCGGCTACCACGCCGCGCCGATGAAGCTCGCCTCGCTGCTCATCCTTCCGCTGCGCACGCGCCGCGAAATGCTCGGTGCGCTCGTCATCGCCGCGAACGATCCAGACCGCGCCATGAACGACGAGAAACTGCCTCTGGCCGAGATCCTCGCCGAACGCGCTGCGCTGGCCATCGAAAACGCCAAGCTCTACACCGAACAGGTCGATGCGCGCCGCAAGGTGGAAGACCTCTCCCGCCTCAAGGACGAATTCCTTTCCATCGCTTCGCACGAGCTGCGCACGCCGGTGACGTCGATCAAGGGCTACACGCAACTGGCCAAGACCCTGATCCGCGAGAACGATCTGTCGACTTCGGAGGAGTACCTCGACATCGCTCTCGATCAGATCGACCGGATGTCGCGGCTGATCCTCGAATTGCTCGACGTGTCACGCATCGAGACCGGCCGCCTGGAGATCCGCCGCGAGCCGATTCCGTGGACGACGTTCGTCAACGACGTCGTCCATCGCCACCACACCGCGGTCAGCGACCGCCGCTTCCAGCTCAATCTGCCCGTCGGCCACAAACGCGTGCTCGGCGACCGCGATCGCCTCGAGCAGGTGCTCGGCAATCTGATGGAGAACGCGGTGAAGTACTCGCCCGACGGCAGCGAGATCCTGGTCACCGTCGAAGATCGCGGCGATCAGGTGGTGACCTCGGTGGCCGACCGCGGCATCGGGATCCCGACCGACGAGTTAGGGCAAGTCTTCGAGCGCTTCCACCGCGGACGCCAAGTGTCGTCGACGAACTACGGCGGCCTCGGGCTCGGTCTCTACATCACGAAGCAGATCGTTGAACGCCACGGCGGCACGATCTGGGTGGAAAGCCGCGAAGGGCAGGGGACGACGTTCTCGTTCTCGCTCCCCGTCGCGACGGTGGTCGAACCGCCTCCCGCGCCGGCCGCCGCGGAACCGCAGCCGGTCTCCGCCTGAATTTTCATCACGCGCGGCCGGTTTGCGCGACGGCATGCGGCGGCTCCTGCTCTTCCTCGCGCTTCTCTTCCTCGCGGCTGCTGCAAACGCCCAGGACCTCCGGCTCGACTACGAGCGCGAGTCGCTCCTCGGCACGTATCGCCACTACACGCAGTACGTCGATGGACTGCCCGTGCTCGGCGGTGAGTTGATCGAACGGGTTGCGCGCGACGGCAGCGTCCGCGAGCTGCATCGCGCCATCGCCACGCCTGGACCAAAACGCGCACTCATCGCGAAGAGCACCGCGGTCGCCGCCGCGCCGCGCGGCAACCTGCGCGATGCGCAGCTCGTCGCCGTCAACCGCGACGGAGAAGCACGGCCGGCCTGGCGTGTCGTCGTCGAGGAGAAGCCGCACGAACCGGTCGCGCACTACATCGACGCCGCGACCGGCGCGCTGCTCGTTTCGCAGCCGCTCTTCGCGCAGATCACGGCGAAGGGCCGCGTCTTCGACACGAATCCGGTGGCGAAGCTGAACGATCCTTCGCTGCGCGATCAGAACGATTCCGCCGCCGCGGTGCCGGACGCGGCGTATTCACTGGTCGATCTGCTCGAACTGAATCCGACCGGCATGCTGATCGGGCCGAACGTGCAGATCGTCGACACCGACGCGCCCTCGACGCCGCACGCGGACGCCTCGCAGCCGCTGCTCTTCGACCGCAGCCAGCCGCAGTTCGAAGAGGTCAACGTCTACTTCCAGATCGACCGCAGCCAGCGCTACATGCAGTCGCTCGGCTACAACGGCGTGCGGCGCATCGTCGCATACGCCATTCCGGTCGATCCGCATTCGCTCTCCGGGGCCGACAACTCGCTCTATGTCGGCAGCAGCGTCCCCGGCCAGGGGAAGCTCTACTTCGGCGACGGCGGCGTGGATGATGCCGAGGATCCGGACATCGTGCTGCACGAGTTCTTTCACTCCGTGCAGGACTGGATCGCGCCGTCGGCATTCTTCGGTACCTCGTCGAGCCAGTCGCGCGCGATGGGGGAGGGCTTCAGCGACTACTGGGCCTACTCATCGAACTACGAGGCCGGCCTCGGCAGCGGCCGCGATCCGTACTGCCTCGCCGATTGGGACGCGCGCTGTGCGGGCGACGACTCCGGACAGAACTGCGGCTATCCCGTAGGCGCCGATTGCCTTCGCCGCGTCGACAGCGCGAAGACGATGAACGACTACAACAACTCCGACCTCTCGGGGACGGAACACAAGAACGGCGAGATCTGGTCGTCGGCGCTGCGCGAGATTTTCGACGCAATGGTGCGCCGCCACGGCGTCACCGAGGGACGCCGCACGGCGGACACGCTCGTGCTGGAGTCGATGTTCGGGGCGCCGTCGAATCCGACGTACGCGACGATCGCGAAGAAACTGCTCGACGCCGACCGCGCTCTCAACGCCGGCGCCCACGTGGCCACGATCTGTTCCGCGTTCACCGCACGCCTCATCCTCGGCAGCAGCGATTGCGATGCCGCGCCGCGCGCTGACGTGACGCTGTTCCAATCGGCGCAGCAGGGCCTGGCGATCCCTGACAACACGCCGGCGGGCATTACTTCGACGCTCGACGTCACCGACAGCCGCGCCATCGAGCGGCTGGCCGTCAACGTCAACATCGTCCATCCATCGCGCGGCGACCTGCAGATTCTGCTGACAGCGCCGGACGGCACGACCGTCATTCTGCAGAACCCTTCCACCGACCGCGCGCCGTTCACGCAGGTGACGTACGGCGTCGATGCCGATTCCGCCGAGCGGCTAGATATTTTCCATGGACGCACGGCGAATGGACGCTGGACGTTGACGGTCAAAGATATTCAGCCGCAGAACGCGGGGACGCTGCTCTCCTGGTCGCTGCCGATCACGTTCGCCGGCGATGTTCCCGCGACCATCCGCCCGTCGTCGTTCGCACCGCGCAAAGTCATCGCCGCTGTTGCGCACACGCCCGGCGCGCTCGGGACCGCGTGGCAAACCGACGTCCGTCTCTTCAACCGCGGCGCGGCCGCTGCGAACGTCACCGCGATCTTCACGCACTCCGGCGAGGAAGGCTGGAACCACTTCGCGGCTGTGAAACTGTCGATCGCCGCGCGGCAGGTCATGGCGCTGGACGACGTCGTCGCGGCCACAATGCGCGCGAGCGGCATCGGCCAGCTCGAGTTTCTCGGCGACACCGACGCGCTCATCATCACCAGCCGCACCTTCACGCGCGCGAACGGAGGCACATACGGACAGTTCATTCCGGCGGTGTCGACGAGCGACTCCGCGGCAATTACATACGTGCCGCGAATCCAGGCCACGCCCGATTTCCGAACCAACCTCGGATTCGCGGAAACCGCCGGCGGCAGCGGCACCGTTCGCGTGACGCTGTTCGACGGCGGCAACGGCAGCATCGTCTCGCAGCAGGATGTGCCGATTCTGCCGTTCGGTCAGGTGCAGTTTCCCGCCACCGGCGCCGCGCTGATGACCGCGGAGTTGCGCGTCATCAGCGGCGACGCGCGCATCGTGGCGTACAGCTCCGTCATCGACAACCGCAGCGGCGATCCGATCTACGTCCCGTCTGCTTCGCCGCGTCCGGGCGCGTTCTCGGCGCCCGTCATCAGCCAGCCGGGCGTGAACACGTTTTGGCGCAGCGATGTTTTTCTCAGCGCGCTCGGCGACAGCGGCGGCAGCTACATCCTGACCTTCACCGACTCTGTAACCTCCGAGCACGCCATCAAGTTCGGCACCGTCGGTGCCCATCAAGTGCTCCCGCTCGACGACATCGTGGCCGCTTCATTCCATCGCACGGGATTTGGCTCGGTGAGAGCGGAGCTCGACGGCAATCTCGTCGCGACGTCGCGCACGGCCACGTCGTCGCCCGGTGGTACGTACGGCCAGTTCGTACCGCTCCGCCTGACCGACATCGGCGGCCCGCGCGAACTGCTTCACATCGAGCGCTCCTCCGCCTTCCGCACAAACCTCGGCGCGCTCAACACCGGCGGCCTCGATGAAGTGGTCCGCTTCACACTCTACGACGCCGCCGGCCATGCCATAGGCAGCACGGAGCGAACGGTGGGAGCGCTGAGCGTCGTGCAGTTTTCAATCGACGCGATCACGAACGCGCCGATCATCGACGGCCGTGTGGAGGTCGAAGTCGTCGCCGGCAACGGTCACGCGCTGGCCTGGGCGTCCGTCGTCGACAACGCCACCGGCGATCCGATCTTCGTTCCATCCCAGTGAGATCTAAGTTCATGCGCCATTGTCGGCGGAGCCTTGGGCAACCAACGCTGCCGGCCGTGCCGGCCCGGCTGATGTATTCTTCAAGACCATGTCCGTGACTCAATCCGAGCCGCAAACGCTCGCTCAGGTGCCGTTCAAAATCCTCGACGAGACGCTCCGGCAACTCCGCAGCACCCGCAACGACATCATTCGCTACGGCGTCTGGAACACCCGCAACCTCACCGACGAGGAGTTCAACCACGCCGACGACCGCAAGCTCCTCGGCTATTTCCGCCAGGACCTGCTGGAGACGCGCTTTCTCTCGAAGGGCCGCAAGATCGACCTGATCCAGCTCTGGCACTGGTTCGACGATCAGATGACCGGCACCGAGCCGATGCTGATCGGCGGCGAAGAGCACTTCGTCAATGTTCAGGACAAGGATCTCGACAAGGTCCGCAAGCGCATCTCCGAGATCCAGTCCTTCCTGCCGACGTTACGCGGCGACGACATCGAAGCGTTCAAGCGCGTCAAGTACAAGCTGCGCCGGACGGTTCTGCGCCTGACCTACGACCTCCACCACCTCTTCAAGCGCCTCGAAAAATACCGCAAGAACTTCGGCGGCCCGGTGGCCGCGCGCCCCGAACACATCCCACTCGAAGCCGCCGTGGACATCCCCGAGCCCCCGCCGATGGACGAGCACGATCACGACACGGAGTAGGCGTGTAGTGCGGACGTCCCCGTCTGGAGCGTCGGGATAAACCGGCACGGAGTAGTGAGTGAAAGTCTCATACAGGAAAGGAGATAGCGTAACGATCCTGACCCCGAGTCATGTGGCTGAACCGCGAGGGGAAAGCCGAAGCGTTGACAAGGGTGTGCAGGCGGTGTGATTGAGCCCCGAAAAGACGTCCAAATCCGGGTGCCGACACCGTCAGACGATGCGGAAGGCAACACTGACTGGATCGACAGAACGCGAGATCCGGACAGACCCGGCGGGGTCGGAGAGCAGCGCATGCACACGAACAACTCCGCGCGCGAGAACCGAGAGATCTCGTGGTCGCCCGGCTGCCGATAGGGCAGACGAGCCGCAAGGGGAAGGCTAAGGCCGCAATCCTGAGATGAACGACCACGAGAAGTCACATGAGTGCGTAGTACCAGCGAAGCCGGGGAACAAGATCGCGAGAGCGGAGGCGGACTCGGTGGAGGGAAGGCGCTCAACTGCCGAGAACCCAAAGCCGCAAACGCGGACCGGACTCAGAGCCGGGATAACCACGTCATTGAGCAGCAGCGGGTACGCGAGGATGCGATAAGCGCTTCGACGTTCGTATCGGTGGTAGGAACCGGATGCGGTAGTTCCGCACGTCCGGGTCGCGCCTGGCAACGGGCGTCCCTACCGCGATCATCCGGCGGGCGTCTCGCCCGACGGGGGTTTCGGAACGTGCTTGCGCAACTTGCGGTTTGAAACCGCGCGTCGTCTGAATCCTGCCGAGCATGTTCAGAAACCCCCGTCGGGCGAGACGCCACGCCGGATGCAGGCGAGGACGCCCGCACTGCGTTTACTTCCGCGTCGCTATTTCAGTTCCCGGAATCTTTGCGCCGCCGTGGACGGCCCAGCGGCCGTCGAGCGTGCCGTCGGAACGTTGGCGGTAGGAGGCCACGCCGAACCAGGAGTGATCGCTGCCGGTGTAGGCGACGGACAGCGTGTCGTTCACCACGATTCCGACGCCGGTGTAGTGCTCCTTGGCGATCGTCCAGCTCACGTCGTAGACCTCGCCGCGCGGGGCGATGGTGAGCCTTCCGGTGTAGGCGCCGACGCCGGGATTGGTGCCGGCGATGGAGTAAGTTCCTGACCATCCGGTTCTTCCCTGCATCGAGAATCCGGCGCACAACACGGCTGCCGCGAAGAAGACGAGCGCTAGACGTCGCATGAACTGCCTCCTGATGTTTCGCGCAGTTTATAACGACGGATGCGGGCGTCCTCGCCCGACGGGGGTTTCTGCGACGGAGTGGGATGAGGCTTAGAAACCCCCGCCGGGCGAGGACGCCCATCGGATGCAGGCGAGACGCCCGCACTACGCTCACGATCGGTCGTTGCGACCGTCGATCACCGCTTGTGAAAGCGCACGTCCTGCCGCTGGATCTGACGTCGCGTTTGCAAGAGATCAGGAAAGCGGTTGCCGTGCTTGCGAGGGGCTGGTGCGCATCAGATCGCCGGGGCCTCAACGATCCGCGTTACCGTGCCCCAAAGCGTCCAATCGCCTGGTCGTCCAAGACGCACTGACCGAGCGTCGGGATTGCTCTTGAGCAGGAGAATTTGGTCGCCGTCGCGATGCCAGCGGCCGATGACTCCACCCTCGTCTTTGATATAGACAGCGACGAGCGCTCCTTCGGCGGGTTTCGTCTTCTGAGTATCCACCAGAACCTTCCAGCCGCTTTCCAAGACGGGCGACATCGAGTCACCAACGATACGGACGACCTGCAACCGCGCGTCCCATACCTCCCTGATCGAGTGCAACACTTGCGTCGTCGTGAGCTCGAATCCGATGTCGATCCCGGCGGGCCCAGCGGCTGCTGGAACGTCGGGGACCACCCAGGCGTGAAGCGTGCGCGGATAGTCGTGATCTCGCTCAATGAATTCGTGAGGCGGCACGACAAAGCGATATGCCGAGTCCACTACCGGTTCATTTACTTCATCGAGCGATTCATCATCGAGATCGAAGAGTTTGCGAAGGATCAGGATGGCCTGCCGCAGTTTTCGCCGATCGTTTGTCGAGAGGAGATCCCGTGCGGCGGTGTATCCCGGTTCGCCCAGGAGATCACCAACCGTGGTTTTCAAGACGTCTGCCACGCCCTGCACGGTGAAGATCCCGGGATTCCTTATCGGCGGACGTTGCTTGTTTTCGGATCGCGGGCGAAGGGGCTGATACGCCGGTTCGTGCTCGAAGATGCGCGAGAGGGTGTCGTTGATCGGAACGCCGCCGCCGTGCTTGCGTGGGTATTCACGGAGACGCTCGAAGATGCGGCGCGCCAGCGCTTTGATGTCGCGGACTCTGCCGCTGGACCCGCCAATTGCCATGACTCGGATAAGTTACTATGGCGATGCTTGAGAGGATGTGACGCCTCATGGCAATTCACGACGTACACACTTTTATAAACAGCATTCGCAGTGAGAGCGAAACCTATGCGTTCCTTAAAAAGGAAATCGCTCGCTCCGCGTTCTCGCCGCCTTTATCGCGCGGCAGTAGGATGAAGCGCGATGCCGAATCCGCTATCGGAGCGACGCGAAATGACGCGCGACGCGCTTGCGCGTACGGTTCTCCGCTTGCTCTGTTTGATCGCCGCTGCGACGGTGGCGGTGATCGTTTTCCGGCACTCTCTACGAATCTCATCAGCGTCACTCGATATCCTGGAGCGGCTGTTTCTCGGTGTGCTGGGTCTCGCAGCCCTCGTCGCGAAGTTCTACTTTACCGGCCCGCGATAGGCCTTGCCTACACTTTCGTCTCGATCGTGCTGACAAACAGGACGGGTTCGTTCGCCCATGACGGAGAATCCACGATTTGTAGATCGCATGCGGTGATCGGAAACGTTTGGCCGAGGTGGGGCCTCGGCGTTCTGAGAAGCAGCTCACGAAAGAGGTGCTGCACGATGTCGCGGTGCAATTCTGACGGCGGAGATGACGACGATGAATGAACACAGATTTACCGCCGAGGTTGCGCGTCAGACGCGGGTGCCAAACGCGGTCGATTTCTTTCGCGGGGCGGCTGCGCTTCGCGACCGCGCGTACGGCAACATCCTCGTGCAAGCCGATTGGACGCCGCTCGCCTCGGATGACGACATCGTGCGGATTGACGTAACCGTAGTCGGAGAACTCGCGGCAATCGATGTTCCCGCGTACGTGGAGCTGTTCTTCCACGACGCCTTTCTCTTGTTCAACATCGCGCTCCCCGGCTCGTTCGGCGGCGCGATCACGGTGACCGGCGGCGAGTTCCGCGTGAACGATCTCTCATTCGACGCCGCGCCATTCGCGTGCGGGGCATCGTCCGTGCCGCTGTCCGAGGTGGTGGCCTGGTATCCAGTCGCAACGAATCAGATCGCCTCGACGCCGATGCAGATAGTGCTCTTCCATCTCCTCCACATCGGCCGCGGAGGTCACGACGAATGGATGCAGCGCGCGCGGCTCAACGAATGTCTGAAGGCGCTTGGAATCGACGAATCGATCGACGAAATCCCGGTCATTCATCCGATGCACGATGAGTCGCTCGACGCGCACGTCGACGATGCCGCGACGGACATCGTCGACCGCGCCATGATTCGCGTGCTCACGGCGCTTCAGGAAGTGGCGCGAACGTCGTCTCAGTAAGGTGCGGTGAAGTTCACCGTGAGGCCGTTTTCGTCGACGAGCGACGTATTCACCACCGTGGCTCGCTCGGCGTCGAAGATGTTGCGATGGTTCGCGAAGAAGACCAGAAACGCGGATGCACAGGCGGTCATGATGCGGTAGTCGCGCTGGCTGACCGGCACCGGGTGCATGTTTCTGTCAACGCAAAAGAGCGTCGGGTATGCGCTGGCCCGGGCCACCGGCCACCGATGCGTTTTGATCTCCCGGAGCATCGAGGGTGGATCTCCTTCCTCCTGCCGAACGACATCGAACGCATCGTCACCGCATCCTTTGTCCGTCCGCCGATCGGCCGCCGCGTTCCAAACGCAACGTAGTGTTCGATGGAGCGGAACAGCAGCAGTCCGAGGCTTTCGTCGTGGCCGCCGATGACGGAGAGAGCAGGCTCCCTTGACCTTTAGCTTGGGGATGTCGACGCGGATGATCTGGTACTCCGCGACGGCGCGCCATGGCGCGATCTGAAAGAGAGACTGCGCCGCGCCGAAGAACCGGCCACGACTTCCTCAGGGATGTCTCCGCCGTCGAGGTAGCTCGGGTCCGCCGCTTCGACCGCCATCTCTGTCATTTCTGCAAAAGCGGCGTCGAGCTGCGGCACCGGTGCAACCACGATCGGAATTCCGCCGGCGACACCGCGAAGCTCTTTGGCCATCCGGTCGTCCGGCACTCGGATCGAAGAGGGCGCCGTGGCAAACCCGCGGCGGGCCGCTGCGTTGCCCGTTCGAACGTCTCAGCCAGTGAAACCGGTTCGCGTGGGTCGATGAGGGCGGTCATCAGGAGCAGTCCGCTGGGGAATTAGAGCCACATGACCACCTCGGTCTGAATGACCTCGCCGGCTTCGAGAATGGGAACCGGGAACTGATAACGGCCAGCGAGCCACTCGCGCTCCTCGCGGCGAGGACGAAACGGAAGAAGGGAAGTCATGTGGCGGACGTTGTAACGCGCCAGCCTTCGCGCGTCAACGGGGCAGGCGAGATTCGCCTGCCCCATACGAGTTACGCCTTCGCCGCGATCTCCGCGCGAAGCCGCTGTTCCTGTTCGCGCACTTCCGGCGTGAGCTCGTCGCCGAAGTCTTCCATCTCCATGATCGGACGGATCTCGAGATCGAAGTCGTTGCCCGTCGGATTGGGTACACGCCTCGCCCAATCAATCGCGTCGTCCATCGAGGTCACCTTCCACAGCCAGAAGCCGGCGATCTGCTCGCCCGCCGGTGTGAACGGACCCTTGACGACTTTCTTCGTTCCGCCGCCGAGGCTGACGCGGACGCCTTTCGAAGTCGGATGCAGTCCTTCGCCGGCCTGCATGATGCCGGCCTTCGCTAGCTCTTCGTTGTAGTGCCCCATCTGCGTCAGCATCGCTTCATCGTCCGGACCGGGCACGCCGGACTCGGAACTCTTGTTCGCCTTTACAATCACCATTACTCGCATCGCGTGCTCCTTACATGTCTTTCAGGCTGCCGTTGACGATCCACGGCGTCCCGAAGCGGTCGATGCACATCCCGAACCCCTCCGCCCAGAATGCGGCCTGGAACGGCATGGTGATCTCGCCGCCCTCGGCCAGCGCCTCGAAGATGGGGCGCGCCTGCGCGACGGTGTCGTATGAAAGCGTGAGCGTGATTCCGCGCATCGGCTCGTACGGCTGCCCGGCCGGCGCATCGCCCGCCATCAGCACCTGGCCGTCGAAGCTGAGGTAGGCGTGCATGATGCGATCTTTGTCCGCTTCCGGCGCCTTGTCGCCGACCGGTGTTTGCGCAAACGTGAGCAGCGTCTCCAGCTTGCCGTTCAGCGTCTTCTCGTAGAAGCGCATGGCCTCCGCGCAGTTGCCGTCGAAAGAGAGATACGCATTCAGTTGGGTCATGGTCGTTTCATCCTTCTGTTGAAGTCGATGGCAATCTAGCATCGACCTGATCGGCGAGCGTTGGGCCCTCCTCGTCGTCCGCGAACTGATCTTCGGCCCGAAGCTTCCGACCTCCGCGCCGGCCTCGCCGGCACCAGCCGAACGTGCTCACCCAGCGCCTGGAGGAGCTCGAACAAGCGAACACAATCCGCCGCCGCAAGCCCCGCCCCCCGCAGCTCTTGGGTCTATGAACTGACCGACTGGGGCCTCGACCTCAAACCCGTGATCACTTCCCTCGGCCGCTGGGCCGTCCTCTCGCCCGCCCTGATGCAAGGCCACCCCCAAAGCACCGACGCCCTGATCCTCTCCTCCGCACGATGTTCTCCTCCGACGCCGCCCGGCGACCTGACCGCCTCGATCGAGCTCCGCCTCGGCGAAGCCCGCTTCCACGCTGCGATCGCGACGGTTCTCTCTCCCTTACCCGCGGCCCCGCCTCTCACCCCGACGCCACCATCACCGCCGACCCGAACACCCTCGCCGCCCTCGCCCACGCCGGCCGCAAACTCCCCGACGCCATCCGAAGTGCGGGTCGAGGGGGATCCGAGGGTGGCGCGGAGGTTTTGAGGCTATTTCCGCTGCCGAAGGGGGCGGTGGGGTAGGGAATTACCGGTTTCTGTCACTCCTAAAGGGGACGTGGATAACTAGGGATTATCGAAGGGTTCTCTTTCGCAACATCGCTCAGTATCGGTCATTGAGTCGCCTTGCGGACTACTGTTCGAAACTGTCGAAACGGATTTACGGCATGACGTCGCAAGTGCAGATCAGTTGTGGAACGTCGCCGAACTCGCTGCGATGGAGATTGGGTCCGTTCGGCGGACATGTATTCGAGGATCTACTCTTTGACGTCCTGACCAAAGAGCTCCGGCGGCAGGATCCGAACATTCTGTTACGACAGACGCCCAGCGTGGGAGATCGCGGCCGCGACATCGAGATCGTCACCAACGTCGTGCTGCGCCTGGCGGGCATATCGATCTATCCACCCACCGCCGCGCCGCATACGATACTCGTCGAGGCGAAGACGGTGACGTCATCGTCGAGGCCGCGCCTATCCTTGTCTGCGTTTGGCAAGAACTATCTACAGATCCGGGATCTCGCGTACTCGCATTTCGTCCTGGTGACGAACGCCTCGATTTCACCGAGATCCGCGCGGGAGGTCTCGGAGACGTTTTCGGCAGTAGGAAAGCAGTTCGTTCTCATCGACGAGTATCCACTGTGGCTTCTGCTCGACAGCTATGGGGTGACCGCTCGACTGCCGCAGCGACTGTCGCTGAGACCCACGAACCTCGTGGTCGAAACGCAGGTGGAGCGAATGGTCGACGGTGATGCGATCTCACTCGACGTCGACCTCATGCTGCGCAACTACTCCGACGTTCCGCGGCGGGTCACCATCGAGAACCTCAGTGACCTGACTTGGCGTCAGAGTATTTCGGAGGTCACTCGAACCATCGATCCAGGCCGCTTCGAGACAGTGCGCCTCCTGGCCAAGAGCAACCGACGGGAGGTCGGCGATCTGGACCTCTGCGTTCATGACCAGGACGGGACCGAATACCCACTACGCTTCGAGGCGAACGACATTGCGTTCGATTTCAAACCGCCGCTCGTCGGCGAACGGCACCACTTGTGTCTGAATGAAATCGCCAACGCCCTCAGCGGCGACCGGGCGAACAACCTGATCAACGTCGTCGGCGGTGCCGGCCGCGGCAAGACACGCCTGATCGAGGAGGCACTTACCCGTACGGACAGAGCGGTACGAAAGGTGGTTCGTGCGGTGATCGATCCTGGCCAGCCCGGGCTGGCACTGGAAACCCTTCTCCGCGGTCTCCATGCCGCGCTCGGCGAAACGTCGAGCGCGGATGGCCGTGTCGACGTGCAGTCGAGGCGGGATTCGGCGACTGATCGACTGCTCGAACTGCTGACCACGATCGATCATCCGATCTACTCGTTCGTGGTCCTGCTCGAGGACCTTCATCACGCGAGCGATTCGGTCTGTGGGTTGATCCGCGACTTCCTCCGTGTGGATCGATCGGGACGTTGCCCTCTGACGTTCGTCATTTCCGGTCGGGACGATTATTCATTCCCCAATGACTCGTATTTTGCTCTGCTGGACGTTCTGGTGCACACCGCGGCAGAAACCTCCGGCAATCAAACGAGTCGCGTCACGCCAGTTCGTATTCCGGATTTCACGCCGGAGGACTCGCGCCAGCTTATCCGCGCGATCGTGCGCGACGCACCTGCTTATGCAATCGAGCGGCTGGAGACGGTGGGTGAAAACGTGCCGTTCTTTATCGTTCAGTCAATCGAATACATGCTCGAAACAGGAATTGCGGTGCTCCTCTCGAGAGAAAGCGTCGGCATTCCAAATCCCGCGGTGTTCGGTTCGCGAGCCGGATTCCCCGCGGCAATGAAGTCGATTTTGAGTGGGCGCATCGCGGCGCTCGAGCTCCTCCCGGCGGGCTCGCTCCTGCGCCACTTCCTGGAAGTATCGTCTTTTTTCGGCCAGATCCTGCCACAGGATCTCGAACTCGTATTACTCCGCGACGTATCTGCCGACGGTGCCGAGACTCTCTTGGTCGGCCGCCGGTTCCTGAAACGCGCCGACGATGGCTCGCTACAGTGGTATCACGAAAATATCCTGCATCTTCTACAGGATCTCGTACACGACGCCGGTCGTAAAGAGCCGCTGGCGCAGGAGATCGCATCGACCCCCACCCTCTTCAAGCACTTCGAAGGCTGGAGAGCCGGTCGACTTCTCAGTAATGCTGGCCGCCATCGCGATGCGAGGTCGTATTTCACGTCCATTACGCTGTTTGCGGACGGCATGACAAATTTTAGCTCCGTCGATGTGGACCCCAAGTGCTTCGACTATCTCGATCCCGCATTCGAGTCCGCGGTGGCGTGTGGCGAGATCCCATCTCGGCTGATTCGCTTCCTGATGCTTGAGACCTATATCGCCGTGCACCACCACTCCGGAAGATATGGGCCTGAGACAGCGGCACGGGCGCTCGCTCGACTGTCGCGCGTTCCTGCCGCGGAAACGGAATTGGTGGAAGCGCGCGCCAAGCTGACCCAGCTCCGCGCACACGGCCTGATGGACACTGGAGAGATCGGTCCAGCGACCAAGCTGTTTCTGGAGCTCGAAGGTGCGATCAAGCAGCCGGATTCGCGCCTGCGGCAGCCGGAGTTGTTGTTCGACCTTTACAACCGACTCCAGGATGTCTATCGCATGCACAACCATCTCGCGGTGTGTGAACGGTACGGCGAGCTTGCCGGCCTCGCGGCGAGAGATTCCGGTCAGCTGCGAGCGGTGTCGTTGCTGGACAGTGCCATCGTCTATCACTATATCGATCCCGAGCGCTGCATTCGGCTCCATGAAGAAGCACTGGCCTTCGCTCGCGCTTCTGGTACCAGACGCCACGTCGCTCACATCGAGGTTGGTCTCATTGTCGCTACCCTCAGCGGGGCGCGAGGGGATGTTGCTCGCCTGAAAGAGCTGATGGCCCAAACCACGGACGTTCTGCGTCGCTCTCTCGACGAATCGTACGGCCCGCTGCTGGCGCGGATCTACCTGACTCTGGCGACGACCACGCATCTTCTCGCAGCACAAGGTGTCATGCCATGGTCGGCCGTCGACAAGTACATCGACCTCAGCCTCAATGCTGCGATCACTTATCGGGCCGGCTATGACGTATGGATGATCTATAACCTCAAGGCAGTGGCCGCTATTCGGGCGGGCCGGTCGCTGAAAGAAGCGAGCGCCTATTTCGCGACTGCACTTCAACTACTTCGTCGCAGTGCGCTCCTCTTTCTCGGGAACCTCGATCTCACGTTCGAGAACATCCTCGTCGTCAGCAACATCCTTCGCTTCTTGTCCGAGCACGGAACGGAGCGGGAGAAATTCTCTCTTGCACTCGAAATCCACTACTACGACGACCTGGACGACAATCCTCAGGGGGAGCAGGCCACGAACGTCGCCTGGACGCGAGCGCGTTTTGCACGGCTGGAGCAAGAGATCCGCACGCATCGCATCCTGGGACAGAACGCCGTCCCTGGCTCAGTGCTGTTCGATCATGAAACGGGCTATGCAATCTGCGTCACATGCTGAGAGTCGACGCCAGCTTTCGTGATTACTGCCCCTTCGAGCACGAGTGCGTCCAAGCCGCAAGCCAGGAAAGCGCGGATCGCGTCTTCGGGTGTTTCGACGATCGGCTCTCCTGCCAGATTGAATGACGTGTTGAGGAGCACGGCGATGCCAGTTCGCCGGTAAAATGCCATCAACAACGCCCGAAGAAACGGTTCCTCGGCGTCGATCGTCTGGACCCGGGCAGTTCCGTCGACGTGGGTGACGGCAGGCAGGAGATCTTTGTACTCGGGCCGAACATCACATGCGAACAGCATGAACGGGGAAGGCCGAGCGAGATCGAACATGTCAGCCGCATACTCGGCCAGCACCATGGGAGCATATGGACGGAACGACTCCCGAAACTTCACGCGTGCATTCAGATGATCTTTCATCAACGGGGATCGCGGATCGGCGAGGATCGAACGATGGCCCAAAGCTCGTGGTCCCATCTCGCTCCTGCCCCGAAGCACACCTATCGTTTGGCCCTTTTCGATCATTGCCGCGACCTCTTCCGCCAGTGCGTCGTCATCGAGCCATTCGTGAGTGAGATTGTTGCGAGCAATCGCTGCCTCGATATTCGACCGATCATAGGAAAGTCCCGAATACGGGAGGACAGGAGGGATTTCTGAATCCGGTGATTGGAGGTCACTGACAGAGCTCGCAAGATTCGTCGGCTTGGTTGAACGTCCTTTCATCATCACATTTACGGCAAAGGCAGCGCCTACCGCATGTCCCTCGTCGCCACAGGCAGGCATTGCAAAGAGCTCTGTGAAAAGGCCCGTCTGAGCGATCTTGTGGTTAGCGATGCAATTGAGGAATACGCCGCCGGACATGCAAAGCTTCGGCTCGCCCAAAACGCGTTTCGTGTATCGGGCCAACCCGAGGAGAGCCTCCTCAGTGAATCGTTGAACCGTGCTCGCGGCGTCGGCGCGATGAAGCCGGAGAAAAGCGCCGATCGACATTGAGGCTGCGGCCGCCACCTCCTCGATCTCGCGGAGGATGTCGGAAAGAGTCAGGCTGTAGCCGAAGTCCGCTACAGGCCACCGTCGCGTGTCGACCAAGGGGCGACCATAGGACGCGAGGCCCATGGTCTTGCCATTCTGTTCATAGCCGAACCCGATGAAATACGTGAACTGCTCGTATTTTCGGCCGATGCTTACGCTCTCTTTCGCAAAGACGTCGGGCATCTGGGATGCGTTGTAGAGAAACGGGCGATCGTAGATGTCGTGGAGGAAGGATTGTAATCGCCGTTCGCACAGCTCCAGCCGGTCGCCTTCGGCCAGGAACAGGCTCTCGCCCTCCATGCCCGAAGGAGAGTCCTGTCCTTCGAGTTTGATGAAGTCTCCGGCCCCATCACATACGAGCACTGCACATCGTCTGAAGCCGGAGAGCGCAAAGGCGCTCCACGCATGCGCGACATGATGCGACACGGGAATGGTCGTGATCTTCGGAAGGTCGTAATAGCAGGCGAGTTGCTCTTCGAACCACGCCGCGAGCCGATCGACTACGCAATTCTCAAATGTGAATCCGACGGCATCGACATCATGGATCGTATAGCCGGTCTGAGCGAGCGCCGCTGTGACGGCTCGAAAGGGGATTCCGCTACCGGAAGACATTTTCACCCGATCGAGCCGTTCTTGCGCGATATGCGCGATCAACCTGCCATTCTTGACCAGGGCCGCACTTCGATCGTGGCCTATGTGCACGCCGAGGACGAGGCCGGAACCGGGCATGATTGCGGTGGGGTGTGACATTCGGAAACTCCCTCCCAGATCGTCATGGAGCGCCGACCTGCCGCTGATCCACCGATGGCGTGTCGGATTGGCTGGACTCGACGAAAGCACTCATGGCCCGCCGCGCGTCCTCGTCCGTCTGCTGCACGGGAGGGGACTTCATCAGATAGGAGGACGCGGCGTGGACCGGTCCCGCCTGCCCGCGTTCACGCGCGAGCATTGCGCACCGAATCGCATCTACTACTACGCCCGCACTGTTCGGCGAGTCCTGCACGGATAGGCGGATCTCGAGGTCGATCCCGACGCCGCCGAACCCGTCACCCTCGATACGCAGAAAGCAGATCTTGTTGTCGTGCAGCCACCGAATGTAATCGGACGGGCCGATATGGATATCGCCGTTTGGTAAAGGCGTCGCGAGTTGTGATTGGACCGCGTCGGTTTTTGATTTCTTCTTCGATTTCAGGCGATCGCGCGCAAGCATGTTCAGAAAATCGGTATTGCCGCCAACGTTGAGTTGATACATGTGCCGGATCCGCACGCCACGTTCTTCCGCGAGCCGCGCGAGCACGCGATGAGTGATCGTCGCCCCCAGCTGGCTCTTTACGTCATCGCCGACGATCGGTACGCCGTGCGCTGTGAATCGAGTCGCCCATTGCGGATCGGACGCGATGAACGTAGGCGAACAATTCACCATTGCAACGCCAGCGTCGAGACATGCAGCTGCATAAGCTTTTGCAGCGGAGTCCGCCCCTACCGGCATATAGCTCACGAGCACGTCCGTTCTCGTCTCGCGCAATCGATCGGCGATCGGTACCGGCGCTGCGGCTGCGATGCGAAATGCCTCGTCATCCGGATACTCGGCCATGTGATGTGCAATACCGTCGTGGACAGGGCCCATATCAACGAGCACCGCCTCCGTATATGCAGGCGGCTCATGGAAGCGGAGCGCGCAATTCGGCGCACTGAAAATTGCTTCACTGACCGGATGCCGGACTTTCCTCGCATCGACGTCGAATGCGACGACCACTTCAATGTCGGCAACGTGCCACGATCCGATTCGGGGAAAGATCAGGCCTGCAGTCCGCTCCTGCGACGCGTAATAGCCGAGGCCTTGAACGAGAGCGCTTGCGCAATTGCCTACTCCCGCTATGGCGATTCTGATCGACATGCATCCTCACATCGTCATGCCTGCGACCGCGTAGCAGGTGAGATCGCACCGCTCGCACAGGCCGCCAGCCGCAACCCGATTCCCTTGACGTAGGAGCTCGCGTTTTTCGACGAATTCCTGCGACAGCCAGACCTCGCGCAATGACTGTCTTGCGAGATTCCCCATGACGAACTCGCGCCGCCCGTCTTCATGGCACAGCAGTACGTCGCCATTGACGGTGATGATGAGCATTTCCGCGGGCGCGTGGCATGCACGGCTCAGCGTGGCCGCCGAAGCGACGAGACCGCCTCGGCTGGTGAGCGTCATTTCGGTCCAGTGTTGAACAATCTGGTACTGACGCGCTGGCACTTTCTGATCGTCGTGCCGCGTTACGAGAAAGCGATCGATGCCCGCGTCAATCAGTTCGGTGTAGCGCGCATTGGTTAGGAGATCGCCGTTCGTATATAGAACAAAAAACGTTCGCGGCAGTGCGGCTCTGGCAGTGGCAATGAGCCCGGCTAGGTCGCGCCGCAGAAGCGGCTCGCTGTAGAGATGAAACGAAAGTCTGCCGATGTAGTCAGCCGATCCGAGCTCAGCGATGATGTGCGCGTAAAGGCCGGCAGACATGTGGTGGTCTTTCTGGCGCAACTCGGGAATCGCATTCGGACAGTAGGAGCAGCGTCGCGGACAGGCGGTGTTGACTTCAATCTCCGCCACTTCGATGAACATCGGCTGTGCCGTCATACCAGCACTCTTCCGATCGCCGTTGCGAGGTCGTCGAGATCGGCTTCGTCACCGAGCAGACACTGATGCGGAAATCCGACGCATGTCTCTGCGGCTTCGGTCGCGACCGGGAGATCGAACCGCTTCGGGTCCATACGAGCTGTGTTCGGGCCGGAGACCACCATTGCGCTCTGGAGCGGGCGGTAAAGGGGATGGTCATTGAGGGGCCGATCGATCGGTTCGATCGGTAACCGCAGCTCGGCCATGAGTGCGCGCGCGATCTGTTCAATGGAGCGTCCGCCCATTGCTGAACGGTCGACGCGACCACAGAGCCGGTAAAACGTCGGCCGTTCGCAACAGTCGGCAGTCTCCACGAACGTGAGAGCGGTCCGCTCGACCTTGCGTCGGAGGAGGTGGAAGTTGTGCGCGCGAAGCGCATTCTGCGCGTCGAGGTGAGCGAGACCGCCAAGGACGGCGGCGGCAGAAAGCTCGCTCATACAGAGATTGCGACCGGCGACATCGCCGGCAAACTCGAGCTCCCAGTAGTTCCAATGCGCGTCCGGCTGCGTGCGTCGATAGCGGCGGCCATCGGCGCGAAACTGCTGCATTCGGTCGTACAGACGTTCGTCGTCTGTGATCGCGATGCCGCCTTCGCCAGCCGTGAGCAGCTTCGATTGTTGCAGACTGAAGACGGCGATGGCACCGAAACGTCCGGCACGTTTGCCGCGATATGTCGCTCCATGTGCTTGGGAGCAATCTTCGAGCAGCGGAATCTCGCAATCGGCGGCGATCCGCTGTAACGCGGCGACGTCAGCAAACGAACTGTAAAGGTGGACGACCATGATGGCGCGCGTGTATGGCGTAAGCGCGGCCAGCACGGCCTCAGGTGAGAGGCAGAGCGTGAGGGGGTCGACGTCGACAAGGACTGGTATTGCGCCGAGATAGCAGACGCTCGACGCGCATGCCACCCACGTGAGGCCAGGTACGATCACTTCATCGCCTGGAGCGATGCCGAGTGCCTGTAGCGCGATCGTTAGCGCGGCGGTGCCGCTTGAACACGGAACGCCGAATTGAACGCCGATATACGAAGCAAACTCCTCACCGAATCGGCGCTCATACGAGATCGTGCGCTCTGATAATCCCGAGATCGTCCACTTCGTGGAGTGCAGCGCATCGAGTACGTTCCGCTGCATGGTCGCATCGACGCGGGGCCAATCAGGCCAGGCGCGCGTGCGCACTGGTTTGCCACCATCGATGGCCAAGCGAGCACTGATCGAAGATGTCATCGGATAATCCCTAGTTATCCACCTTTGGCTCCGTACGCGCGGAAAGCCCTACGGGCTCGCGAACCATGCTGCGCTACCCCCTCACAATCCCCCTCCTCGGATGCTTCTCCGTGATGCGCACCTTTAGCGCGGCGTCGGCGACCTGTGTGTACATCTCGGTGGTGGAGATGCTGCGGTGGCCGAGGAGGCGTTGGACGTAGCGGATGTCTACGCCTTCCTCCAGGAGGTAGG
>Ga0233356_1000072_pt1 | contig 27387 bp, 26 predicted proteins | sample GEONSFMMS_FD_180700 | JGI IMG/M metagenome (GOLD analysis project Ga0233356, IMG submission 180700) | Soil microbial communities from Shasta-Trinity National Forest, California, United States - GEON-SFM-MS | ecosystem: Environmental > Terrestrial > Soil > Temperate forest > Bulk soil | place...
GGCGGCGGCTACGGCGGCAGCGGCGGTGGTGGTGGTGGATATGGCGGCGGCGGTGGTGGCGCCTACGGCGGCGGCGGCGGAAAGCCGAAAGGCAGCCGGCGCAACATCCGCGCAAAGAAACGCGGCCTCTGATCGAAACCCAATGGGCCTCCTTCGGGAGGCCTTAGTTTTTTGGGGTCGGGTGTCGGGTGTCGTAGCTCCTCGCCTTGATTCCGAGACGTGACCGCACGCGGACGCAACGACGCTTCGGACTTCGCGGCTACGACCCCCGACTCCCTTTTCTCCGTTTGTTTTTCATCTTCCGCAAGCAAACGGTAGTAATTTCGTTCGATGACCCCGATGACCCGAGCCGGCTGTGCCCTGATGGTGCTGTTCGTAGCTGCTTGCAACTCGACGACGACACCCGCGCCGGCGACGAAGCCCAGCGCGATCAATATGAAAGAGCCGCGGCGGATGGTCGGAACCGAAAACAACGTCCGCGTCGATGCCGAGATCTACGGCGAGGACATGATCCAGGGCGCAAGCATCTCCATCAAATACGAGATCACCAACCAGCGCGCCACGCCGATCCTGATCGCCGATCTGATCGCGCAATCGAACTACGACCCGGAGACGCGCACGGTCACGATCGACGTCGGCTCCGAGATTCCCGGCGAAGAGCTCCTGCCGCGGCTGATCTCGATTCCGTCCGGCGAGCGGCGCACGTTCACTACCGGCGCGCACATCAACGTCCGGATGCCGATCAATTCCCCCTGGACGCCGAAGCCCCGAGCCCTGCAGCTCCGCGTCAACTTCCTCGGCGATCCCGCTCCCTTCGCGATGCTCGTCGACATTCCGGAGCGAGCGGTGCGCGACAAGAAGCTCGCCGACGAGCTGTTTCCGAAGTGGGTAGAACGGACCGAGACGGTGACGACGAACGCGCTGCCGATGCGCTGGCAGGGCCCGGCGTCGTCGGGTTTCGAAGATGCGCCGCCGGCACGAAGACGCCGCGGCCCCGGTTAGCCGGCACGGCCGGCAGCGTTGGTTGCCCAAGGCTCCGGCACCATCCTGGCTTCGACGTATCTAGCGCGGCAACCGTGACTTCGAAGCCGCGCAGCCCAACGATGAAGACGCGCTGTTGACTGAGCCTTGGGCAACCAACGCCGTCGGCCGTGCCGACTCGTGCGGGCTAGAAACTCGCGATTGCTTCCTGTTCGTTTTCGTAGACCTCGAACACGGTGATGAGCTGGGTCACGTGGAGCAGCTCGTTGAGTTTGGCGGGGAGGTGCAGCAGTTTCAGCTTGCCGCCCTTGTTCGTTACGGTCGTATACGAGCCGACCAGTTCGCCGATGCCGGACGAATCGATCGTCGTCACGCCGGAGAGGTCGAGCAGGATCTTGTTGCTGGAGGCGCCGGCGATCACGTCGCGAAGCTGCTGGTCGCCCGCGCCGATCGTGATCTTGCCATCGACTTTGATGATCGCGATGTCGTTTACGTCGCGAGTGGTGGCTTTCATCTCTCTTCTCCTTTGTCTGCTTCCCCGCGGCAGGCCGCGGACGCGGAAGATATCAGGCTTTGCCGCTGGCGATACCGGTTCCTTTGGCCAGGTTTTTGGTCATCACGAGGGAAGTCCCGCCGCCGGAGGCGAACGAATAGCGGATCTGGTCCATGAACGTGCGCATGTAGAAGATGCCGCGGCCGCTCGTCTTCATCAGATTCTGCGGATTGAGTGGATCGCTCACCTTCTCCGGATCGAAGCCAGTGCCCTCGTCGGAGATGGTGATGGCCAGCTCGTGGCCGTGCAGTTCGAACGTGGCATTGACCTTCTTATTCACGTCCAGCTTGTTCCCGTGTTTGATGGCGTTCGCGACGGCCTCGCGGACGGCCATGCCGATCCAGTGCGAGCCGTCTTCATCCATCCCGGCGTTTTCGCAGAGATGTTCGGCGATCACCTGCACGAGCTCGATGTTCTCGAACCGACTGCTGATGGTGATCTCGATCCGCTCGCCGTCACGTTCCATCAATTTTGAACCGCCGCGCATTGTAAAGGCTAAAGAGTGAATTCGGAATCGCGAGCACGGCCGTCCCGTTCCCACCCGCATGTCCCGACGGCTCCCGCACCTGGTCACAGCGCTGTTCCTCGTCTCGTCGGCCGCGCGCGCCGCATCGCTCGACGCCGAGATGAAAATGGTCGAGAAGCTGCGCGGACTTACGTTCACGCATGCCGTCGTATCGAAAACCATCACGCGCGCCGAGCTGCCGAAAGTTCTGCGCGCGCAGATGGAGAAATCGCTGCCCTACTCGCCCGACGACTACGCGCTCGTGCTGCGCGCGCTGCAGCTCGTCGACGGCGGCAAGACCGATCTCGTCGGCAGCATGCTCGCTCTCTACGAGTCGCAGGTGCTGGCCTTCTACGACCCGCTGACGCACACGTACTTCGCGATCGACAAGCTGCCGTCCGCCGTCGCCGGAATGGGGGACAGCGACATGATCCGCGAATCCGTCGTCATCCACGAGCTGACGCACGCGCTGCAGGACCAGCGCTTTCGCGCGGGAACTCGCGATCTTGCGCTGCAGAAAGATACCGACGGCGGCCTTGCCTTCCACGCGCTGCTGGAAGGCGAGGCGACGCTGGTGATGATCGACTACGTACTCGACCGCGCCGGGCAGAAGCTCGATGACGTTCTCGCCAATCCGGAAGTGCTGTCGATGCTGACCTCGTCGTTAGGCGCGGCCGACAAGACCATCGACGCGTCGACGCCTCGCTACTTCGCCGAGTCGCTGAAGTTTCCCTACTCGGAAGGCTTGAAGCTGGTCATCGACGGATATCGCCGCGGCGGCTGGAAGATGATCGACCGCATGGACGAGAATCCGCCGCGCTCGACGCGCGAGGTTCTGCATCCCGCCGAGTACTTCGCGCGCCTGACCGGAACTGCCGCACCGGCGGTGGCGTTCAACGACAAGTCCCCGCTCCCTCACGCGCTCACCGTCGAGCACCTCGGCGAGTTCCACTGGCGCTTCCTCGTGGGCGACGCCGGAACCGGCTGGATCGATGATCGCGTGACAGTCGTGCAGAACGTGAAATGCGATCCGACCGTGCTCGTCGACACGCGTTGGGAAAACGCGGAACGCGCCCTCGCCTTCCGCGATGCCTACGCCGCCTTTCTGCGCGGCCGCGGCCTCGAACCGAAGATTGCACTCGACGGCGTCCGCGTACGTGCCGCGTACGGCGCCGACGCGAAACTCGTGGAGTCGTTCATCCGATGAATGTTGATTACGAGAGTCTCGAAGACGACGTTGCGAACGGACTCTTTCGCGAGTCGCTGCGCGAAGAACTGCTTTTCGGATTCCGGCAGATCCGCAACTCCGGCGAACGCCTTCCGCTCGCCTCGTACTACGCCGCGCAAATCGCCGACATCGTCAACCGCGGCGCCGCCGGGCCGCTGAACAAGGATCTGGCCTTCAACCTGTATCAAGAGATCCTGCTGGCCGTTGAAGCCGCGCGTGCCGAGGTGCTTGGGGAAGAGCGATCCGCTTTATAAGGCTTTTCACGCGGAGTCGCGGAGTCGCGGAGAAAAGCCGTGCTCCGCGTCTTCGCGTCTCCGCGTGAAAAGCCTTCTGCGAAGTCCACATACAATCTCGCCCGATGACGCTGCTGCTGTGCATTTACGCCTTTGCCATCGGCGCGGTCGTCGGGAGCTTTCTGAACGTCGTCATCCATCGCTATCCGCGCGAGGAGTCGATCGTCTTTCCGGGTAGCCATTGTCCACAGTGTGATGCGGCCATCCGCTGGTACGACAATATCCCCGTCCTCAGTTTCATCGTGTTGCGCGGACGCTGCCGCGCCTGCGGCGCCGGAATCGCGTGGCGTTATCCGCTCGTGGAGCTGGCGAACGCGCTTTTTTACCTCGCCGTCTATCTGCGTACCGGGCCGACCGTCGCATTCATCATCGTCGCCGCGATCATCTCGATGACGATCGCGCTCATCTACATCGACGCCGACATCCAGATCCTGCCCGACGTCATCGACGTTCCCGGAATCGCGATCGGAATCGGAGCCGGCGCGCTCGGACTCGGTATCCTGCATCCCTCGCTGATGCTGGCCGACTCGCTCATCGACTCGCTCTTCGGCGCGCTCCTCGGCGCGGCCATTCCGCTGGCAATCATCGGCGCGTACTGGTTGCTGCGGCATGTCGAAGGGATGGGACTCGGCGACGCCAAACTGCTGGCCATGTTCGGCGCCGTCCTCGGATGGCGCGCCGTTCCCGCCGTGCTGCTGATCGGCGCGGTCAGCGGCACCATCGTCGCCATTCCGGCGGCGCTGAAGAGTGATCGCGGCATGCAACTGCCGATTCCGTTCGGCGTTTTCCTCGGCCTCGGCTTTCTCGCCGTTTTGTTCTTCGGTAACGAGATGGCGGGCTGGTATCTGAGCTTCGTGCTGCGCTGACCGCGGAGCTATCCTGTTCGGGATGTCCAACGGATCCACTTCCCGGCGCCGGTCGCTGCTCGGCGTCTCGTCGATGCTGCTGGCGCTGTTCGCCGCCGGCGTGGTCGTTTTGTCCAGCACTGTTCCGGCGCTGTGGATCGTTGCACAACGATCCGAACGCGAGCGTGAGGCGGCGATCAGCGACGCCTGCGCCGCGACGTTCGCACGCGATGCTTCCAGCGGCGGCCCGGACCTCGCCGCGCTCGATGTCCTGCGTCAGCGATACCGGCTCGAAGCGATCGAAGTACGATGGAACAGCCGCGTAGTGCGATCGGGCAACGTCCCCTCAGCCGGCGCGTCCTCGCACGTCGAAACTCGCAACGCCGGACCGATTCACATTCGCATTCACTTTGCGGAAGAGGCACTGCAGCACATCGCCAGAACGGTTCGGCTAGCGCTCGTGGCCGGCGTCATCGCCGGCATCGCGGCGGTCCTGCTGCTGCCCGTTTACGTGAATGACGCAATCCGAGGACGCGCGCCGGCCGAGGGCGGAAGCGGGGCGGATGGAGGCGGCACCGCCTACCTTCTCCATACGTTCGGCAGTTCTATGGAGACCCTCAAGCAGCGCGAAAACGAGTTGAAACGGCTGCACCGTCAGGAAAAGGAGCGCGCCGACGAATTGGCGCGGCTGAGCGGCACGCTCGTGCGCAGTCTCACATCGGGCTTCATCGCTCTCGATGAGAGGGGCCGCATCGTCGATCTGAACCAGGTTGCTTGTGACCTGCTGCACCTGCCCGGCAGTGCAGCCGTGACCGGGCACTCGGTTACCGACGCGCTCGGGACGTCGTCGTTCGCGCGGACGCTCGCCTTCGCGCACGAACGCCGGTTGGCAATACAACGGCGCGAGGTCAACAGCGGCGGGCCGGAGCCGACGCACATCGGCGTGTCAACGGTGCCGCTCCTCGACCAGCAAGGCCGCTACCTCGGAATGCTCGCCCTCTTCGCTGATCTCACCGATGTCCACAGGCTCGAGCAGCGCGTGCGCGACATGCAAGCTCTGGCCGACCTCGGCGAGATGTCGGGAGGCATCGCTCATGAATTTCGAAACTCACTCGCAGCGATTCTCGGCTATTTGCGGCTGGCCCGACGCGGCGCTTGGGACGAGCCAGCCAGCGAGAGACTGCGGAAAGCGGAGCAGGAAGCTCTGGCTCTCTCCGACGCCGTGGAACGGCTACTCGCGCTCGGGCGGCCGCTCACGGCCCGGCACGAGCCAGTCGAGCTTTCCGCGCTCGCGCGCGACGTCGTCACTCGCGTCGCGCCGCTTGCTCCACTGGTCTCGTTCGATTTCATTGGGGAACCAGCCTCGATCCGCGGAGACACCTCGCTTCTGTCGCGCGCGCTCGAAAACATTGTGCGCAATGCTGTCGAGTCCATCCAGGCACGCGGTGGAGACGGCCGCGTCACGATTACCACAACCCCTCAGCCGCGGAGTCGGATCACCATCGAAGACGACGGAGCAGGCATCGACCCTTCGGTCCGTCTCTTTGTCCCCTTCCAGTCGGGTAAGGCCGCCGGTTTCGGCCTGGGCCTGACGCTGACGAAAAAAATAATTCTGATGCATCACGGCACGATCCAGCTTCTTCCTGGTACCAGTGGCGGAGCGGTGGCCGAACTCGAGTTCGACGAGGACCTTCCGGAACTCGACCTCGAGAGTCAGCAGTCTTGAAAATTGACTCCTCTACTGCGGTCGAGGCGGAGGAGGGTAGGAGGGCGGCGCAGGGTGCAGTTGCTTGTTGAGGGTGTCGATCTCGCCGGGAAGCTGCGTCAGCCGCTGCTGGGCCCGATCCTCGCTGATGTCGCCTCCGTACGGCTCATCAGACTCCTGGGCCATTCGCAACATCTCTTGCCTGGCGTTTTGGAGCTTCCTCTCGACAGCCTGACGATCCACCGCGGGAGGTTGAGGGGTAGCGGAAACGGCGGGAACTTCGGCGGCCTGTTGCTGAGCCGGAGCGTAATCAACGTGGCGATGGCGAACCATTGCGTCGTTGACTACCCAGCCACTGCTCCGCCGCGTCTGCCGCAGAGCCAGCGACCTCTTGGCCGCACGGACGAGCGGAGAATCGTCGGGGCGCTCGGCAAAATCGTGAAGAAGCGCCGGAGTCGGCGAAGGTGTCTCTTGCGCCGCGCCCGGTAGAGCCCAGAGGAGAGCGATCATAGCCACTGCAATCCTTCGCATTGTTTGCCTCGGTATTCTGATTAAGAGCGAACGCAAGATCGCAACCGAGATGCATTGCCGGCTCATTCCACGCTAGGGACATCGTCGTGCTCTCTTCTAACAGATTGGGATTACTCCTCCCACCGGCGCCGCAGGGAGTCATACGTCATGGTGCGGATGTGGCCACTGTCCCCGGAGGATCGGATCATCATGGCTTCGGAGCCGTTCGTCAGGTAGATCGAGCCAGGCGTTCCCGATCCGACGGCCGAGAACGAACAGAGTGTCGACCGGTTGAAGTTGACTGCCGATTCGCCTGGATCGATTGGATTCCCGGTGTCCGGATCGTCGACGCCTTTGGCAGGAAACCCGACCCGGCCGATCGAATTAACACTGAACAACGCATAGGGCCCCTCGACGATCGGATCGATCCCGCTGTTGATCTCCTCATTCAACACGCCGTTGCGGTTGCTGTCGTCATAGATCGCGTAGTACCAGACCCCGTCGCGTTGCGTGAACTTCACTGCCCGGTTTGCGCCTAGCGCAATGGCATTGGCTCTGGTCGTGATGAGAAGGTTCCGTACATGACAGGACACGCTCTTCAGGCCTGCGTGCATAAGCCGGTTCATGAGGGCTGCCGTGCTGGTTGCCGCCATGATGCCGAAGATGGCGACGACGGCGAGGAGCTCCGGCGTCGTAAAGCCGCGCTGATTCTGCTGATTCATTGATTCCTCCCTGGTGCCGCGTGACTGCGGTCGCCAGGGAAGAATCCAAGCGTTCTACCAGTGGTCGTGGATCGCTAAAGTCCTGACAAAACAATGAGTTATCAATGAATGCTCGAATCAGCCGTTGTCAAAAACATTGGCGGCGGCCACATTTTGAGCCGAGGCCGATGGACGACGGTGCTTGCGGATCGGAACGGCCGGTTCTATCCAGACGTAATCACGAAGCCTTCCTGCGAATCCATCTTCGTAACGCCATAGCTCGCAAGGAGGACGAGACGGATGATGCCCTTCTGGGCTGATCCCCCGCCTACGAACTTGACTTCCAATCCCGTCGTGTAGTTCGGCTTGCCGGCGAGAGCGAACCCGAACTTTGGAATCGAATCGCGGACCGGAAACGTCGTCGACGCCGTCGGGCGGTAACCGACGCTGTAAACCATTTTTCCGGAGATCGAGCCGGTGGAAAGCTCGGGGAGGAGAGAGGTCAGCGAGGCCGCAGCTGGAAGAGCATAGCTCGAGAGTACGGCGCTCAACGAGCCGTTCGCGTTGATCGTATGGAAGGAGTTGTTGGCGGCCGTTCCGCCGAGGTCAATGGCAGTCGTAATGGCCGGCGTATAGTCGCTAAAGCCATTTGGGAAGGCAGTTCCGTTTGTGCCGGTGTAGAGCAGCGCAACCGTAGCCTGGGGCAGGTTGCTGAGCTGCTGAAAATCCGCAAAAACGACGCTCTTAAACTCCATCAGGTCGAGAGAATAACCACCCGTGGAGAATGGTCTCGCCGTCTTTTGAGTCAGATAAAAGAAGTCGAGGCGGTAGACGTCGGCGGGAAAGTTCACGTTTGAGGTACCGTTGTTGTACGTGATCAGCAGCGGCGGCAGTTGACGCAGGACCAACAGGCAGTTGCCGACGTAGTGGGTGGACCCGCTGCTATCGTCAGGCACCAGGAGTGTCGTTGCGCTATTGAATTGCGGAAGCTGGTAGTCGGCGGCAATCGAGTTCGTGCCCGATGTCCCGGTCACGGCCGTCACCAGCGTCAGGAAACTCGGTCCTGGTCCGGAACTGTCGTTTTGATAAATTACCTTCGCCTGATAGACGTCGGTAAGCATGACGTTGACGGCCCGTTGAGAGAGCGAGGCCAGCTGATTGTGGCTCTCGACGAACAGACTCGTCAGCATTGCGTCTTCGACCAGAGTGTAGGCGATGATCAGGATGATTGCCGATACAGCGACCACAACAAGGATCTCCGCCAGTGTAAAGCCTCGCTCGGTCTTGTGAAGCCGTCTCATTTTCATCGCTACCTCGAAATGTACGCGCGGTACTGGTGAAAGGCGTAGTGCAGCGTCAGATTTGCCGCCGACCGGTACGCCTCGATGCGCAGCAGGTAATTCCCGGCCGGAAAGGAGGCCGCCGGCGTATTCAGAGTAACGGTGAGGGGAAGCGTGCCGGTCGGCATACAAGTGAGGTGCGGGTCTGCAGCCGCCAGACGGACGCCCGGTGTAGCCGTGCCGGCGGCGCCGCATCCGTACTTCCATGTCACGCCGTTGTCGGCAGAGTAAAGAAACTGGTATTGCAATGCAGCCGTCTCCCCCGTCCATGTATTGTCATACTCGGGAGTGTATTCGTTCTCGTCCCAACGCTTCCATTCCGACGTGAAGATCACGTCGACGTGGTCTGGATTTGTAAGCGGGACGTCGGACGGCGCCGGGTGAGTGATGGACACCCGCGGAAGCTGTGTCACTCGCTGGGCTACATCGTCCGTGGTGCAGGCGATGCTGTTCGCGGTAACGCTGGTGGACGTGCAGACCCCGCCATAGAGGTAACTGTGGATCAGTGAGAGGACCGACCAGCGGGCCATGAAATTCGTGCCCGAGTCGCCGGAGGGAGAAAGGCCGTTGACCACGATCCAGGCTTTGCGCTTCGTCAGCGGGTCACCGAGGGAGACCAAACCGCTGGCATTGCGACCAGCGGCGTCGCCGCTATAGTACAAGGCGTCCGGAGTGGCCTTTACAGTGAATGTTGTCCCCAACGCCGTCCATTGATTGGCGTTTCCGCCGGCGGTCGTCAGATAAATCGATCCGTAAGGCGGAAGCCACGCGGCGTCTAATTCCGGGCTATCCCAAACGTTCGGCGACAGTATTGCGGTACCGAACTGTCTATTCGACGGAACCGGCGTCAGGAGCGGGGTGTTGTAGCCGAGCGGAGAAGACTGCGGCCCTCCCGTCGTCGTACTGCTGATAGTCAGACCCTGACTGCCCAGGGTGCCACTGCTGCCGCCGTTATGATGAAAGGTCGCCGCCGAATTTCCCACGTCGAAGAAGGTCGCGCTACCCTGCGCCATGAGGCGATGAACTGCGTTGGCGTTCCCGGTCGTCCCATTGTTGTTGTCGCCACCGGGAAAGTCGGTGCCCGTGGGGAGACTCCACGCGCCCGTCGGGTTGATCAGTGCCCGGACAACCCGGGCAAAGCCGGCATTCCCGGTCGGAAGGTTGCCTGTGGCATGCCATCCCGTGGCTCCCGTATAAGAAGCATCAGGGTACAGCTCGCCGAGCCACGAAATCGACCACCAGTAATTCGTGGCCGGGACACTGGCGAAGCCGCCGCCCGGGCTGGCTCCTCTGATGTACTTCACTCCGCAGGGCAGTCTTGTCGTCGCCCCGCCACAATTGCCGGGATTACCCCAACCCTCGTCGGTTTGCGTGGTTCCATTGTCGTTCGTGATCGTTTGCTCGTACACCGTGCCGCCAGCCCCGGTATAGGGCTTCTGCGACACCGGAATGCTGAGGCCAAAAGTCGCTCCATCCTTGTCGTACCCAATCTCGTTCCCGATTCCGATGTAGTAATACGAATATCCGGTCATCGTGGTGTAGACCGCGCGCGAAGAAGTTAACGCAGTTCTCACCATCTGGAATGCGTGGGGGACGTCCAGCTCGACCTGGCCCCACTTGTTGTTCACATCCCCGGCTTCGTACCAACCGTCGTTGTTGGCATTTCCATCGTTCTTAACGCCGTAGGTCGTTAGCCCGGCTGTGTACTTCCAGCCAGGCCATGAAGCACTGGCATCCGCAGCCGGCGATTCGAAGTCGTCGAAGAAGCGGTTGTATCCCATCCCGAGACGGTGCTCGTTCGACGTGCCTCCCGAGGTGAAGACCGCGGGGTTCGAAGCGTGAGGCCGCTTGAGGTCTGCGTAGGGACAATGACGCGGATCGCCCTGGAATTGAAAGCGCTCACTCATCGGTATGTGCGGCGGATTCGTGTCCGTGCCGTCGCCATAGAGCCAGACATCGGTGCCGCGCCACACATACGTACGTGAGAGATCCGCGGGATGGTTGGATGTGGGATAGAGCGTACCGGTGGTTAGATTACCGGCGACGGCCGGGTCGCCGATGCGCGTCTCGATGGTGAGATAGTTGTTGTCCTTACCCGCCGCAGTCAATGCCGCGGCAGGAAGCTTGATGACCCATCGGGCGGTGTTCTTAGGCCTCGAATTCGGGTCGGTGAGATCTTGGGCGAAGGCGGTGGGGGCGGTAGCCGCGTTACTGGCGAAGTTCTCGAGAGGTGCCGGGATGTACTGCATTCCGTAAAGATTGTCGGCCGTGTTCAGGCCGGCATTGTTGCTGGATACTGTACCGTCGGTGCAGATACGGCCGGATGTTGGACAGAAAGGCGTGCGATAGGGAGTGTTCTTGAATGTGATCAGCGTGTCCGATCCGCTTACGGCGACGGTAGCGGACATCCTGTTGCCGGACGCCGCAAATCCTCCTACGGTGAAGCCAGAACTCACATAGGGATCTCCCTGCCCGGCGGTGGAACCACCTCCAGTCTGCCTGGTACCTCCCTCGATTCGTCGAATCAAGGCCGTCGCGGTCAAATTAACGCCCTTGATGAGCACGGAGACCGGCGTAGTCATGTATGCGGCGTCAGCGGTACCCCCTAACGCATTGTAAGGAGCCTCCCAGGCATACACGCGCAGGTAGACGTCGCCTGTATTGCTGTACTCGAGGTTCTCGGGATGGGTAACCACGCGGAGATTCTGTAAGGCAACGGTCTCGGGGTCCTTTGCGGGATCGGAGTAGTTTCTGGTCGGAGGGAACGGAAACATCTCGCCGTGAAGGTTGATCAGAATCGCGTTCGTGTAGTTGTCGGGATGCATGATCATGTCGTCGAGGAGTATCCGGTAGGTCGGCTCTGTGGAAGTGCCGGCACTGATCCTCGAGGTATTCAGCGCTTTTTCGTCGTAATAGCGCATCGAGTGGTTGTATTGATCCGCGATCGCGTAAGGATAGGGGTTCGTCGTCGCGTCATACGCGTTGGTGTCGGTGGCATCCACGAGCATGTGACCCTTGAACAAGCTCGAGGCATAGTACTCAGAGAGAAGAGGTGGATTCTTCGCCGTGTCCTGTGGCAATGCGCCGGGATAGTAATAGACGGAATTGACGTCAGCGTCGGAGGCGGCGTTCTTGTTGATATACGGCCGGTACTCCTGATCCCGGCCATAAGAAAGCGACGTGATGTAGTGGACTCGAAACTCGAGTCCGGGGTTGCGGGATTGAAGATCCGCGAGCGCGTTCTGCACCACCGGAAATAGATTGGAGGTGGATACCCACCATCCCGGAACATTTTCCATGATCAGCGCGTACACGTCGTAGACCTGGGTAGGCGGCATCGTCGTGGAGAGTGTTCGGATGACGCCGGAGACCTCCGCCAGAAGACGCTGACCGCCGTTCTCGTTCTTGAATATCGCCACACGCACCAGACGGACGCTTCCAGAGCCCTGACTGAGAGGCTGCACCGAAACACGGCGCGAATAGAGCCATGCGGAAGGGCCCATGGCGATGTTACCGCTGATCGCATCCCCGGGCAGGGCTCCTCGCTGGATCGTCAGGACGGGCTTCACGGTGGTGCCGTCGTCATACTGATCCAGAATGATCACAGCCGACCCCTGAGTTCCCTGGGCGAGTGTCTTTAGCTCCTCGAGAATGGACAGCGCTTTCTGCGTGGCGAACTGCTTGTCGATTGTGTTTCGGCTCGACAACAGTGCGCTCGACGTCACCGCGACGGTGGCAAAGATCAACACCCCAAGAATGGCCATGGCCATCAGGACCTCGACCAGAGACATTCCACTTTGAGCACGTCGTTTCATGAGATCTCCTAGTAGCCAACTTCGCGGTTGCCAGAGAGCCGCTTTTGGCAAAGCGGGTCTGTGGCCGGGCACGGAATGTAGCCCGCCCGGCTGAAGCGGTACTGCCCGAGCTGCTTTCTTATCTGGCTGAGTATGGCGGGGTCGTAATAGACATCGGTAAAGTCGGTGCCGCCGGAGCTAATTGATGCCGTGGCGGTCGATGAAGGCGGAATTGCGCCGGCGACGACGACGGCGCCGCTCACCTGAGCGGGATCGCTCTGAGAATAGTTGCCGAGAACGTAGATGATGCCGTTCCAGTTGGAGCTGCCGCTGACTGTGAGGCTGCCGTTTACAACCAGAACACCGCTTCCCTTGAGAGGAGTCGTATTGTTGAAAACCGCCGCGCTCTTGTTCAGATACACGATCTGCATCTGAACCGGATTGGGAACTGCCGCTTCCGTGACCGCGGAAACGTCCGCGACCTGGACAAGGTCCGATAGCTTTGTAATGGTTCCCCCGAAAACGTTGGAAAGGCTGAGATTGCTCGCGGCGTTCCCGGTCGACGAACCGGGCGTACCGCTCAAGACCGACGGCGAGGCTGGACTAGAAGGAGAGCCAGTGGTGGCGAAAACCCCCGCGGATGTGCCCCCTACGACACGAGCTTTTGTGGTGATTGAGACGTTTGAGCCCGTGTAAATCGAAATCGCGGCCGCCGGCGGTGTGAACTGCAGCCGGGAGATCTCGCTCCTCACCGTCCTCTTCGCTAAGACCTGATTGGGCGAGACGTTGTAAGCGACTGAGCCGTTTTTCACGTAAACGACCCCTGTTGATTCCAACTGCCAGATTCCCCCGGCCGCTGCCGCCGTGCCGAGGCGGTTTGTGGAGAGATCGATGACACCGGTGCCCGTCGTCGCGTTTCCGGTCGTTCCCGGAACCAATTCGTAGTGCCCCCAAAGCCTTCCCGGAGTACTGAGCAGAAAGTCGCGTCGAATCGAAACCGGGGTGGTTACGCTGTCGTCGGTGTCATCGATCGGAGGACTTGCCGCCAGATTGTGCTGCGGATTGAACGTGGCAACCGGCTGGGCTGCCTGACGGCGGAAGTAGTCGAGCCCTTCGATCAGGCCCGAGTTTGCCACGTTCAAAGCCTGCCCTTGATTGCTGAGTTGGAGAGCGATCAGCCGCGATCCCAACTGCGCGAGCGTGGACGCCACCAGTAGAGTCAGCAGCACGAGCGAAACCGCCATCACTACCGCAATCAGCGCGAAGCCGCGCTGGCCTCTTCGTCTTCTCATAGGCGAGCGCTTGGTGCAGGCGAGATGCCACGACGTTCAATCGCCCTAACACTAAGATTCTAAAGAGCCTTGAGTGGATTCAGGCTTTTTCGCGGGTACACTCGCAACCAGAAAACGATACAAAAAGTAACAGTGTGTCGGTGAATCCTCAAGCCGAGAAGTAGCGGCGATCGTCTAGCGGCGGGATTCATCACACTGCGCTGATCGCGTCACCGGCTTGGATCGGCTGGTGCGGTGCAACGGCCGGAGCTCAGACCCCGGCTCATCGTCCACCGCAACGTTCTCCGGATATTCGTAGGCTTCGGGGGGCGTCGTCGCGGGGTGATTCTTCAGCCACTTGTTCGCGTACAGCTCGCGGTCAGCCACTTCGAGCAGTTGCTGGATGGTCGCACCGGGAATGAGCGACGAGCAGCCCATGCCGATCGTCACGCCGGCCTGCAGGGTCGCGCCGCGTTCGTGCCACTGCAAGGACGACAGTTCCGCGGCCAGGCGCTCGGCCACGGCGCGCGTCTCATCGACCGTCAGGTTGTACACGAGCAGCACGAACTCGTCGCCGCCGTAGCGCGCGATGACGTCGTCGCTGCGCGTGCGGCGGAGAAAGAGTGCGCCCATGTCTTTCAACACTCGGTCGCCCATGAGGTGGCCGTAGTCGTCATTGATGCTTTTGAAGTCGTTGACGTCGAAGAGGACGACGGCGATGTTGTCCTTCTGCTCGATGTGCCGCTCGGCCTGTTCGAAGAAAAAGCGGCGCGTGGCCACGCGGGTCAGCTCGTCGTGATTGGCGATGTCGCGCCACTCGCGGGCGTCGGCATCGAGCGCGCGATGCCGCGCCAGGATGCGCCGCGCCGCCGCGACCTTGGCCACGACTTCGACCTCGGTGCAGCCCTTGGCCAGGAAGTCGTCGTAGCCGAGAGTGAGCGCGGTGACTTTGACGGAGAGCTCATCGTGCGCCGTCAGCATGACCGCGTACAAGCCGCTCGTCTCCGGATTCGCGCGGACCTCTGCGATGAGCGCCAGACCATCCTTGCGCGGCATCTCGAAATCGGAGATGAGGAGATCGAAGCGCGCGGCGTCGAGTTTCTTCAGAGCTTCGACGCCATTTGCGGCCGTGGTGACGGTGAGGCCGAGGCGGCGCGCGATCGAGGCCAGCCAGACGGCGAAGTTTTCGTCGTCCTCGGCGATGAGGACGCGGATCGGCCCCGCGGGAGAGTCCGATGTCAAATCGTTACGTCGACGAAGGGGAGCCGGCACGTGGCAGCGGGGATATTCACGTTCGGAGCCATGCTGTGCCGAGGGCGTGACGGCGGTCACAACCAGGCGGCGCCGCCAACATCAGCTGTGCCAAGGAAATCGCGGAATCCGTTTCCGCTCCACCCCGTTGTAAGCACCCTGCCCGAGTCCGGAACGTTTCGCGGCGTCAACCGTCGTAGAGGGCAGACCACGGAAACAGCAATGCCTGAATTTATTGTCAGAGTCGGCACGCCCGACGGAGCCATCACCGAACGCCACGTGCAGGCGATCAGCGCCCGCGCCGCGGAAGACGATTTGCGCCAGCAGGGCATGCACGTCTTCGACGCCCGGCGCGGTGCCAAGCGGCTGCGCGATCTTCTCCCGCGCGGAAAGAAAATCATCTCCACCGAGCACTTCCTGCTCTTCAACCAGGAACTGCTCGCGCTCGTGAAAGCCGGCCTGCCGATCTTGCAGTCCTTCGACATCATGCTGGAGCGGCAGAAGAACCTGCGCTTCAAGGAAGTCCTCACCGACGTGCGCGAGAAACTGAAGTCGGGCATCGCGCTCTCCGACGCCTTCGCCGCGTACGGCGACTCGTTTCCGGCCATTTACTCGACGTCGCTTCGCGCCGGCGAGCGCTCCGGCGACCTGGAAGGCGTCCTGCGCCGCTTTCTGCGCTATCAGAAGATCATCGTCAATCTGCGCAAGCGGGTCATCGGTGCGCTGATCTACCCGAGCGTTCTGATCATCCTGTCGGTCGGCATGGTCTTCATCATGCTGATCAAGGTCATCCCGAAGTTCGCCGAGTTCTATCAGGGCTTCGGCGCCGAACTGCCATGGTTCACGACCTTCATGATCAAGGTATCCAGCACGCTGAACACGAACCTGCCCATTCTGGTCATCGTGCTCGTGGCCGGCTACCTGCTGTTCCGGCGATGGATCCGAGGCAGCGGGCGGGTGGCGTGGGACAGATTCAAACTCCACGTGCCGCTGGCCGGCGGCATCCTGCACCGCTTCGCCATCATGCAGTTCACGCAGTCGCTGGGCACGCTGCTGGCGGGCGGTACACCGATGGTGCCGGCCATCGAGATTTCGTCGCAGTCAATAACGAACAAGTCCATTTCCACGAAAATCTTCGGCATGGTGCAGAACGTGCGCGAAGGAGAGCCGCTGTGGCGCTCGCTTGAAAACACCGAGGCCATGAGCGACCTGGCCGTGGAGATGATCAAAGTCGGCGAATCGACCGGCGCGCTGACGGAAATGCTCGGAAATGTCAGCGAGTTCTACGACGAGGAAATCGAATCGCGGCTGACGCGCCTGGTATCGGCCATCGAGCCTCTCATCCTCGTCTTCATGGGCACGGTCATCGCGGTCCTGCTCTACGCCTTCTATCTTCCGCTGTTCCAGCTCAGCAACGTTTCGCAGCAATAAGAGACCATCATGGCCGCCGATCCACGCACGCTCCTCTACAAGAATGCCGACCCGACCGGTGAAGCCGCGCGTGCGCAGAGGCTGGCCGAGCAGTACGGCTTCGAATTCGTCAACCTCGAGCACTTCCAGGTCGATCACCAGCTCTTCAAGGATGTCCCGCTCGAGCTGATGATCCGCTACCAGTTCCTGCCGGAGAAACGGGAGAACGGCCACATCGCGGTCGTGGTCGGCGATCCCACCGACGTCCTCAAACTCGACGAGCTCGAGCTCCTTCTCGGCGCGCCGTTGAAAGTCAAAGTGGCCTCGGCCGCCGCGATCCGCGACAAGCTGCAGAAGTCGGAGTCGACGCAGCGTGTCCTCGACGAAGCGACCGAAGGTTTCCGCATGACCCTCGTCGGCGAAGACGAGGAAGGCGAAGAGACGCTGACGATCGACTCGATCACGGCGCAGGAATCGTCGCCGATCATCAAGCTGGTCGACTCCATCGTCTTCAACGCCATCCAGCGCCGCGCCTCGGACATTCACATCGAAACGCGAGACAACGAAGTGGTCGTCAAGTACCGCATCGACGGCGTCCTCTACGAAGCGCTGGAGCCGATCGACAAACGCCACCACAGCACCATCATTTCGCGCATCAAGGTCATGTCGGAGCTCGACATCGCCGAGAAGCGCGTGCCGCAGGACGGCCGCTTCAAGCTGCGCATCACCGGCCGCACCATCGACTTCCGCGTCTCCATCGTCCCCACCGCGCATGGCGAGGATTCGGTCATCCGCATCCTGGACAAGGAGTCGATGAATTCCGACTTCAAGAGTCTGCGCCTCGACGTCCTCGGCTTCGACGACGAGATGCTGCTCAAGTTCCGCAAGTTCATCAAAGAGCCGTACGGCATGGTGCTCGTTACCGGCCCGACCGGCTCCGGCAAAACGACGACGCTCTACGCCGCTCTTTCGGAAATTCAGACCTCGGAAGACAAGATCATCACCATCGAGGATCCGGTCGAATACCAGCTCCGAGGAATCACCCAGATTCCGGTGAATGAGAAGAAGGGGCTGACTTTCGCCCGCGGACTGCGCGCCATCCTCCGCCACGATCCCGACAAGGTCATGGTCGGCGAGATCCGCGACGAAGAGACGGCCGCCATCGCCGTGCAGTCGGCGCTCACCGGCCACCTCGTCTTCACCACCGTCCACGCCAACAACGTCGTCGACGTTCTCGGCCGCTTTCTGAACATGAAGGTCGATCTCTACAACTTCGTCTCGGCGCTCAACTGCGTCCTGGCGCAGCGGCTGGTGCGGAAAATCTGCGACTCATGCCGGCACGAGGTCACCTATCCGGACTCGTTCATCATCGAGTCGGGACTCGATCCGAAAGAGTTCCGCGGAACGAAATTCTCCGAAGGCTCGGGCTGCATCGACTGCAACGGCACGGGCTTCCACGGCCGCGCCGCGATCTCGGAACTTCTCGACCTCTCCGACCGTATCCGGACCATGATTCTCGACCGGCGTCCGGCCTCGGAAATCAAGAAAGCTGCAAAAGAAGAAGGAATGCTGTTCCTCCGCGAATCGGCGCTCCGGAAAGTGATGACGGGACAGACCACGTTGCGCGAGATCAACAAGGTCACCTTCGTGGAGTGATATGGCGCGTTCGTTCCCACCTGATGTCGTCGTACTGGATAGCGACTCTCTCATCCACGCCCGCGTTGGACGCGGACGGAAAGAGATGCAGATCCTGCAGGCGAAGAGCTATCCGCTGCGCGACGATGTCTTCGCGCCCGGCGTGGTCACGCCCGAGCTGCGCAACGAAGCGTTGCTGGCCGAAACGATCCGCCGCCTGAAGCTGGAAACGGGACGCTGGGACAAGCTCTCGCTGCTCCTGCCCGACTCCTGGTTCCGGATGAACATCATCGAACTGCAGTCGCTGCCTGAGCGAGCCAGCGAGGCAGCCGAAGTGATTCGCTGGAGCCTGCGGCGGACGATGCCTGTCGATCCGTCGGAGCTGCGGCTGTCGTACGAAGTGCTCAGCCGCACGCCGCCGCGGATCCTGGCGGTCAGCGCCGTCGACGCCACGATCAGCGCCATCGAACGGGTGTTCGAAGCCGCCGGAATCGAGGTCATCCTCATCGAGCCGGCAGGACTCAACGTCTGGAACGCGATCACGGCACGCGAGGCCGCCACCACGCGCGACCGCATCTTCTTCTACATCCGCGAGCACGACTTCACCACCGCCGTTTTCCGCGGAGCGCAGCCGCTGTTCATCCGCTCGCGCAATCTGAACGGCGAGCGGACGCTCCAGCAGGAAATCCGGCTCTCCGCGACGTACCTGCGCGACACGTTTCAGACCACGTCGGTCGAGAAATGCTACGTGGTCGGCAACGGCATCAACGGCGAAGTCACGGGGACGATCGGCAGCGAATTCTCGGCGCCGGTCGTGAAAATCGCGCTTCGCGATGTGGCCGAACAGGCATCCGGCGACACGAGCGCTTACGACGCGGAGCTGACCGCCGCCACGGGAGTATTCACAGGGTGAAGCCGATCCATCTCAACCTCGCGTCGCGGCCCTTCCGCGATTACCGGCCCGTCTACGCCGCCGTGGTCCTGATGGCGCTGCTGACGGCGTTCCTCGCGCTCAACAACGTCGACACGTTTTTGCGCTACCGCACCGAGACGAAGACGACGCGCGCGAACATCGCCAAGCTCGAGCTGCAGATCGCGGAGGAACATCGCCGCACCGAAACGCTCGCGCAGCGTCTTCGTGGCGTCGATCTCAAACTCCTGGCATCGCAGACGGAATTCGCAAACGCGCAACTCGCCGAGCGCGCCTTCTCCTGGAGCGAACTGCTCGACCGCCTCGAAAAAGTGCTGCCAACGGACGTGCGGCTCCAGTCCGTCACGCCGTCGTTCGACAAAGACGGCCTGGTGCATCTTTCGATGACGTGCGTCACCAAGACCGGCGAAGGTCTCACCGCCACGCTCAATCGCTTCAACGGCGATCCGCATTTTGCCAACGCCTTCCCGGCCAATGAAACGGCGGGCACCGGCGAGTACCGCATCACGCTCGGCGTCGACTATCGTCCGTCGATCGCCCGGAGGGTCGAATGATCTGGCGTGAGAAGCGCGTCCTGCTGATCGTCCTCGGCCTGCTCCTGCTGGCGAACACGATCTTCTTTTTTACCTATCGGGTTCAGTACGTCAGCCGTCTACACGACCTCGACGCGCGCCAGGCGCAGAGCGAGGCCCAGCTCGAGCAGGCACGCAACGTACGCGTCACGGCCGAACAGCAGCTCGCCGCTTACAAGAAAGTGCAGGCGGACCTGCAGGTGCTCTACAACGAGCGCTGGTCGACGCCGATGCAGCGCCTGACCTTGCTGATCGATGAGGTCAAGCGGCTCGCCGCGGCCAGCCACCTCCAGCCGCCGTCGTATGGGTTCACCACCGCCGAATCGAAGCCCCTCGCGGGCGCCACCTCCGCGCCGTCGACGAAGGGATCGATCGGGACCACCACCGTCGGCATTGCATTCACCGTTCAGGGGACGTATGAACAGGTGCGGCGGCTCATCAATCTGCTCGAATTGTCCGACCAGTTCGTGATCATCGACGGCATCAGCCTCGCCTCGAACGGAACCGCGACCGACAAAATCCTGACGCTCAATATTCGACTCAAGACCTTGTTCCGCGACACGCGCACGAACGCGCCGGCCGCGAACAGACAGTTGTGATGGACTGGATGAACTGGAAAACCTGGACGACCGTTGGCGTGATCCTGATCGCCATCTTTGCGATCTATTCGTTCGCCTCGACGTCGAGCTCCGTCGAGCCGTTGCCCTCGCCGGCCGCATCGCGGGCGGCCACCGCACCGCGGCCGCACATCGCCAGGAGCGCCGGCACGCCCGGCGTTCCCATCCTGCACAACGAATGGCTGGACGCGCAGAGCGGCAGCTACAAGAGCGCGCGGAATCTCTTCGCCTACGTGGAGCCGCCTCCGCCTCCTCCGCCACCCCAGCCAAAAGTAGTGCCGCCTCCGCCGGACAAAGACAATGACGGCATCCCCGACTTCCGCGATAACTGTCCGACTAACTACAACCCGGACCAGAAAGACAGCGTCGGCAACGGGAAGGGCGACGTTTGCAACCCGGACTATCCGGCTTGGCTCGCAGCCCATCCGCCCCAACCGCCCGTTCCTGTCCCGCCGCAATTCACGATGAAGTACATCGGCACCTTCGGACCGGCCAACAACCCGATCGCGACGTTCAACGGCAACGGCGAGATCGTCAACGTCCGCGTCGGTGAGACGATCGACGGCAAATTCGTGCTGCGCAGCATCGGCATCGAATCGGTCGAGATCGGCTATGTCGGATTCCCGGCCGACGTCAAGACGCGGGTGCCGCTCGGCCAGTGACCTTTACGAAACGCTACCGTCAGAACAACAGAATGAGGAGGGAGTCGGATGTCGGGAGTCGGGAGTCGGAAAAAACGTTGAATCGTTTCTCCGACACCCGACACCCGACACCCCACACCCGCAAGATCATGAAACTTACGAAAGTCGGAATTACAGCCATCGCCTTGTCGCTGACGCTGCTCTCGTGCACGAGCTACAACGCGTTTCAGAAAGCCAGGACCGCCGAGCAGACGAAGGACTGGGATGAGGCCGTCGTCGAATACCAGAAAGCACTCGACGTCGATCCCTCGAACTCCCTCTACCAGATCAATCTCTCGCGAGCGAAACTGGAAGCGTCGCGCGTCCACTTCCAGAAGGGCAAGTCGCTGCGCGCCTCGGCGCTCAACGCCCGCGGCGAGGATCAGATCCGGCTCACCCAGCTCGCCGCCACGGAGCTGGAACTGGTCATCAAGCTCGATCCGACCAACCAGTACGCCGCCGTCGAATACGGCAAGGCCGTCAACACGCTGCGCGAAGCGGCGCTGGCCAATCAGCCGGCCTCGATCGACGAGCTGAAGAAACGCGCCAAAGCGAACATCACCAAGTCCGCTCCGCCGCAGCTCAGCCCGAGCTCCGACCAGCCGATCACCCTCTCGTTTCCGCATGAGACGCCGGTCAAGGAAATCTACAAAGCGCTCGGCGGCGCCTTCGGCATCAACATCCTCTTCGACCAGGCCGTGAAAGACGACCGCATCGCCATCGAGTTGAAGGACGTCACCGCCCAGCAGGCCCTCGAGCGCGTCATGCAGGCCGCCAACCATTTCTACAAAGCGCTCGACGAGCACACCATCATCATCGTTCCTGACAATCCGCAGGCCCGCCGCGACTACGAGGACCTCGTCATCCGTACGTTCTACCTGTCGAACGGCGACGCCGAGCAGGTCACGAACGTCGTCCGGACCATGATCGAGGCGCGCAACGTCTTCCCGCTGAAGGCGCTCAACGCCATCACCATCCGCGATACCGCCGACAAGGTGCGCATTGCCGAGAAGATCATCGAAGCGAACGACAAAGCGAAAGCGGAAGTCGTCGTGGACGTCGAGCTGCTGCAGATCGATCTCGACAAGCAGCGCGACATCGGCGCCGTCGTGCAAGGCCTCGGCGGCACGCTGCAAGTCGGAAAGACGGTTGACGACAAGGGGAATCCGGTTCTGCAGAACCTCGATTTTCTTCGCGGCATCAAGAGCGCCGATCTCGTCTTCACGATCCCCTCCATCGCCTACAACCTGATCAAGAGCGTCGGCAACACCGAGACACTCGCCAATCCCGAGCTGCGCATTTCCGAAGGCGAGAAAGCAACGCTGCATATCGGGCAGCGCGTGCCCGTGCCGGTCACCACGTTCGTCACCGGCGTTCAGGGCGGCACGCAGGGAAGTCTTCCCGCTACGTCATTCCAGTATCAGGACATCGGCATCAAGGTCTCGATGGAGCCGCGCGTCCATCACAACGGCGAGGTCACGCTCAAGCTGACGGTCGAAGTCTCCGACATCGCCGCCGCGGCCACGGCCGACGCGCCACCGTCGTTCAACACCCGCACGATCGAGGCGACCATCCGCCTCAAAGACGGCGAGACGAACTTCCTGGCCGGCCTCATTCAGGACACCCAGCTCACCTCGAGCAGCAAGACCCCGTTCCTCGGCGACATCCCCATCCTTGGCCGGCTGTTCACCAAGGACCACAACATGCACCACCGCACGGACCTCATGCTGACCATGACGCCGCACATCGTCCGTATGCCGGACATCACCGAAGACGACATGGCTCCGATGTGGGTAGGCACGCAGAGCAACCTGAGCTTCCGCGGCCTTTCGCCGCGGCTCGAGTCGCAGAGCACCGCCGATCCGTTCTCGCCGCGCAGCGCGCAGCAGTTCAGCGCCGGCAACGTCGACGCGGATGGCAACCCGATTCCGTCGTCAAACATGGTCGTCACGCCGGGCAGCGCGCCGACTGATCCCTTCCGCCGCCCGCCGAACACGGCGCCGACCAATCCCAATGCGCCGCCGCCGCAGCCCCAAAGCCAGACGCCGCAGAGCCAGCTCGTAAACCCGGCCAACGGCACCGCCGTCGCGCAATCGATCGCCGTCGTCGACACCACCGATACTGCCGGCCTCGCCCCGCGCATGCAGCCGCAGCCGATGCACATGGCCTTCAAGCCTGGCGAAGAAAAGATGTGGGACGTCGTCGGGATGGATCTCGACGGCCTGACTACGAAACAGATCCTTCTGCACTACAACCCGATGACCATCGACGTCAGCGAAATCGTCTTCGGGCCGGCGCTGTCGATCGATCTGAAGACGCCGCCCGTGGCCACGATCGACCGCGAGCACGGTACGGTGCGCATTACCTCATCCAACGGCAAGCCGCTGCAGTTCAACAACGGCGGCGGATCCATCGCTTCGCTTCGCGTCCGCGGCGGCTCTCCCGGTGACACCTATCTCGTTCTCGAAGATCCGCACCTGACGAACGGCGCCGGCAGCGTCGTCAACGCCTCGGTCTCCGGAGGCCGCGCCAAGGTCGACTGATGCATGCCCGTACGCACAACTCGAGTTCCGGCTTCACCGTCGCCGAGCTGATTACCGTCGTCGCGATCGTCGGAATCCTCGCCTCGGTGGCGCTGCCGCTGGCCAATTTCGGCATGCGCCGCCAGAAAGAGATCGAGCTGCACGAGAAGCTGCGCAAGATCACCGAGGCCATCGATCGATATCACGAGCTCCGCTCGTTGACGGTTGGAAGCCCCGGCGCGATCAAGGACCCCGGAGACGTCATGCAGAAAGGGTGGCCCAAAACCCTTGAAGAACTCACCAAGCCGATCGAACTCAATAGCGGTCAGTCCATACGCCTGCTCCGTCCCCGGGACCTCATCGATCCAATGACTAACAAGCCGGAGTGGAACACCCTCTCCGCCGACGATGATCCGGATACCCAGTCGGGCAACGGCAACAACGTCTACGAGATTCACTCCAAATCAACCGCGCCCGCCCTCGACGGCAAGACGCACTACAACGAATGGTGATTAAGAAGCAGTGCCGCTGACCCTCCGAGGCAAACCATGAAACGACGCAAACGCCAATCCGGCTTCACTCTGATCGAATTGATCGTCGTCGTCACGATCATCGGCATCCTCGCGGCCGTGGCCGTATCGAATGTGAAATGGGCCCAGCAGAAGGCCCGCGAATCCGCGCTGCGCCACGACCTCTTCGAGATGCGCAAATCGATCGACGACTACTACGCCGATAAGCAGAAGTATCCCGAAAGTCTTCAGGCGCTTGCGCAGGAGCATTACCTCCGCGGCGTTCCCAAGGACCCGATCACCGGCAAGGCGGATTGGGAGGAAGTGCAGAACACGCCCGACCCGTCCGACCCCAACGCGGTGCCGACCGATCCCGCCGCGGCGTCGGAAAACGCGATTCCGGGCATCTACGAAATACACAGCCAGGCCGCGGGCAATGGACTCGATGGGACTCCGTACAAAACCTGGTAGATCGGGCGAATCCGGTTTCACCCTCGCCGGCGTCATCGTCATCATGACCATCATGATGATCGTCGTCGCGTACACCGTGCCGCGGATGTGGTCGACCGTCCTGAAGCGCGAGCGGGAGCGCCAGACCATCTACGCCATGCAGCAGTACGCAAAGGCGATTGTTGAATTCAGAGAGAAGAACAAGGCGTACCCGACCTCGATACAACAGCTCAAGGACGCGCGCCAGCCGCGCATGATCCGCGGCGTGAAAGGGGAGTATCCCGACCCGCTTACCGGAGAAGTGGACTGGCTGGTCATCCCGCAGGCCGCCTCCGCGTCGCTCCCCCCACACGCGACGACGAACGGCCCCAACAGTCCGACCGGCGCGCCTCCTCCACCTCCCCCACCACCTCCACCAAACCCATCGACTGACACCAGCGGTACAACCGGCACCAGCGGCACGAATCCAACCGCCCCGCCCGGCCTTCCCGGCATCCCGATCAAAGACTACGCGGGCGGTCCCTTCATCGGCGTCCGCCCCGCTGCGCATGGCAAATCGATGACGACGCTCTTCGGCGCCGACACCTACGAGACGTGGGTTTACACCACGATCGACTACGACCAGGAGAAGGGGCTGCGCCTTCAGGCCGCCGCGACGGTCTATCATTAGGCCGCTTTGCGGGGTTGCCCCACTACAATCCCGGTGCGAATGTCATCCAACCTGAAAAACGTCAGCCGCTACGTCCTCCCCTCGGGGCTGACGATCATCATCGAGACGCTGCCCTACGTCCGCTCCGTCGCGTTCGGCTACTACCTGCGCAGCGGCTCCGCGGTCGAGTCGGAAGAGCACAGCGGTGCCTCACACTTCCTCGAGCACCTGGTCTTCAAAGGGACGGCGACGCGCTCGACCAGCGACATCGCTAAGGTCATCGACATCCTCGGCGGCGACGTCGATGCCTTCACCGGCAAGGAGTACACGTCGTTCTACTGCCACGTCCTCGACGAACAGGTGCAGACCGCACTCAGCCTGCTCACCGACATCGTGATCTCACCGCGATTCACCGACGACGACCTCGAAGTCGAGCGCGGCGTGATCCTCGAAGAGATCAAGATGGTCGAAGACACGCCGGACGATCTCGTCCACGAAATCTTCGTCACCGCCTTCTGGCCCGACCACCCACTTGGCCGCCCCATCCTCGGCACCGAGGAGACCGTGAACCGGCTGGGGCGGAAACAGATCCTTGCGCACTACGACGAAACCTTTCATCCCTCGAACATGATCTTCTGCGCGTCCGGAAACGTGCGTCCCGCGGAGATCCTCCCGTTCCTGGAGAAGACGTTTGCGAACGACACCAAGCCGCCGATCGTGCGCACCTGGAACGCGCCGACGCCGGCGCAGCACGTGATCCTCCGCGCGAAACGGGAGCTGGAGCAGGTTCACCTCTGCCTCGGCTCGCGCGGCTTTCCGCAGCAGGGCGACGAGCGCTACGCTGCGGCGCTCTTCAACGCAATCCTCGGCGGCGGCATGTCCTCGCGCCTCTTCCAGAAAATCCGCGAGAAGGAAGGCCTCGTCTACACCGTGATGTCGTACCACAACGGCTACGTCAACGGCGGCTACGAGGCCATCTACGCTGCCTGCGCGCCGAAGAACCTCAAGCGCGTGCTCGACATGACCCTCGCCGAGATGCGGATGATCAAAAGCGGCGGCGCGACCGCGGAAGAGCTGAGCTCGGCCAAGCTGCACCTGAAGGGATCGATCCTGCTTTCGCTCGAATCGACGGTCAGCCGGATGTCCGGACTGGCCCGGCAGGAGTACTACTTCGGCCGCCAGTTCTCCCCTGACGAAATCATCGCGGCCATCGACGCCGTTACGCTCGAAGACATTGCCCACGTAGCCGGCACGATCGTGGACCCAGACTCGCTCTCGCTGACACTCATTGGAAATCTGAAATCGCCGGGCATCTCCACCGACATGCTGCGGCAAGCAGTGGCGTAATTCCGGACGCAGTCGAACGGCCTCTTGTGTACTCTTGCACCCCGAAGGAGGGTTAGCGCCCATGCCCGCTCCCGTCATCGTTCCACGGGATAAGTCTCTCGATCAGGTGCTCGCCACCGATCAGGTCCGAATGCTCATCGTCGGCTCCAGCCGCCGAGCCACGGAGTTGGCCGAACTCGCCGGCGAAATCAGCGGCCGCGAAACGTTCGGACCGATCCCGCGTTGCGCCGTCCAAGTCACCACCGACGACGCCATCACCCCGTCGCTCCGCCAGGAAGTCGGCGAAACCCCCGACCCCACCATCATCACCCTCAAACGCGACGGCACCGTCGTCCGCGCCGTCGTCGACGACGGCGACATCGAGAAGATCGATCTGGAGGATATGTTCCTGGAGGCGGGGACGTAGTTACAACCTCCGCTCCTCCGCGTGAAACCGTCTCCCTTGCGATCACGCGCAGTCGGAAGATATCAACGACCGTTGCGGCGATCTTCGAGAAGTTGCTCCAAGACGCTGCGCATTCGAAAGTTCATCTTGACATCATCCATCTTTAGACTTAGTCTAATCACCATGCGCGACAGCGTGACCATTCTTCAGGAACACGGAATCCAGCCCTCGGCGCAGCGGGTGGCAGTGGCGGACTACGTGCTCAAGACCGTCGAGCATCCCTCGGCGGATCTCGTCTGGACCCGGGTCAAGGCGCGCGTGCCGTACATCTCGCGCGCCACGGTCTACAACACGCTCAACCTGTTCGTCGAGAAAGGGTTGCTGCGCGCTCTTGCGCTCGCTGAGGACAGCGTGGTGTTCGATCCGAATGTCGAGCGGCACCACCATCTCGTTGACGAGAACGGAGCAATTCACGACATCCCGTGGGACAAGGTTCAGGTCTGTAACATCGAGGCGCTGAAGGGATTCGAAATCCATGATTACCAGGTGGTCATGCACGGCGTTCGCAAGAACGTCCGGCGCAAGTCCTGATTTTGTAAATCAAAGAAGGAGAGTAAACGCAACATGCCCATGCTTACCGTTGGAGACAAGTTTCCGGAGTACAAATTCAAGGCGTCCGTCAGCACCGAGAAGGGGAAGGAAT
>Ga0233356_1000073_pt1 | contig 26754 bp, 19 predicted proteins | sample GEONSFMMS_FD_180700 | JGI IMG/M metagenome (GOLD analysis project Ga0233356, IMG submission 180700) | Soil microbial communities from Shasta-Trinity National Forest, California, United States - GEON-SFM-MS | ecosystem: Environmental > Terrestrial > Soil > Temperate forest > Bulk soil | place...
AGAAGGATCTCTTCAAGTTCAACTGGATCGGCGATCCACAGCTCTCGCCGGACGGCTCGCAGGCCGCGTTTGTGCGCGTCACCGTCGACGAAAAGAAGGATGCGTACAACACCGCCATCTGGTCGGTGGCCACGCGCGCGTGGGCGGAGCCGCGACGCATCACGAACGGGCCGCGCGACGCCTCGCCACGCTGGTCGCGCGACGGCAAGCTGCTCGCGTTCACGCGCTCGATCGACAAAGACGGCAAGCCGCAGCCGTCGCAGATCTGGATCCTTCGCTTCGACGGCGGCGAGCCACATGTGTTGACGTCGATGGCCAAGTCGGTCGAGTCGATCGCCTGGTCGCCGTCATCGAACACCATCGCCTTCACCGCGACGACGAAACCGGAGGATGTTGTTGATAAGAGTGCTGACAAGAAAAAGGACGACGAGCACGAGAGCGACGTCCGCGTCATCAATCAGGCCGTCTACCGCGCCAACGGCGCCGGTTACCGCGACGCCTCGCGCGAGACGCACATCTGGACCATCGACGTCAGCGACGACGAGACCGCGAAGCCGAGGCAGCTCACGGATGGCGACTTCGACGAGCGCGACATCACCTGGAGTCCCGACGGTTCGCGCATCTTCTTCACCTCCAACCGCGTGGCCGAGTCCTATTACGACCGCCGCGACGCCGACCTGTACGCGATTCCGGCCGGCGGCGGCGCGATGACGAAGATTGCCGACATCGAAGGTCCGATCAGCGCTTACGCGATTAGTCCCGACGGCAAGTGGGTCGCGTTCGGCGGCGAGATCAACAACCCCGTTCATTCGTACGATCAGCCCGATCTCTGGCTGGCCTCGACCACTCCCGGCTCGACCGCGAAGAACCTCACCGCCTCCTACGACTACGACGTCATGTCCGGCGTCGGTGGCGACCAGCGCGCGCCGCGAGCCGGCGGCGGGGGAGGGCGTCCGGTGTGGAGCGACGACGGCAAGTCGCTCATCGTCGTTGCCGCGGAAGAAGGCCGCGTCAACTTCAAGCGCATCGACGCGGCCACCGGCGCGATCACGCCGTTGTCCACCGGCAATCACGACATCCAGAGCTACTCGATCCGCGGCGGAAAAACGGTCGCTCTCGTATCCACGCCGGCGATCATCGGCGATCTCTACCTGATAGACGCAAACGGCGCGATGACGCGCCTGACTGACGTCAATCACAAGCTGATGTCGGAGCTCACGCTCACCGAACCGGACGAGCTTTGGTACACGAGCTTCGACGGCAAGAAAATCCAGACTTGGATTCAGAAGCCGCCCGACTTTGACCCCTCGAAAAAGTACCCGCTCATCCTCAACATTCACGGCGGACCGCACTCGGCGTACGGCTACACCTTCGATCACGAGTTTCAATGGATGGCCGCGAAGGGCTACGTCGTCGTCTATCCCAATCCGCGCGGCTCGACGTCGTACGGGCAGGACTTCGGCAACATCATCCAGTACCACTATCCCGGCGACGACTTCAAAGACCTGATGGCCGGAGTCGATGCCGTCGTGGCCAAGGGCTATGTCGATCCGAAGAAACTCTGCGTCACCGGCGGCAGCGGCGGCGGTCTGTTAACGGATTGGGTCGTCACGCAGACCGACCGTTTCGCCGCCGCGGCCGCGCAGCGCGACATCGCCGACTGGTCGACGTTCTGGTACACGGCCGACTTCTCCCAGTTCCAGCCGTCGTGGTTCCGCAAAGCGCCGTGGGAGGATCCGAAGGATTACGCCGCGCGCTCTCCCATCACCTACATCGATCGCGTGAAAACGCCGCTGATGCTCATCCTCGGCGAGGCCGACTACCGCACCCCACCGATGGCCGGCGGCGAGATGATGTTCCGCGCCCTCAAGTATCGCCACATCCCGACGGTGATGGTGCGCTTCCCCGACGAGTCGCACGAGCTCTCGCGCAGCGGCAAGCCCTGGCACCGCATCGAACGCCTCCAGCACATCGTCGGCTGGTTCGATCACTGGGTCATGGGCGTGGCGAAACCCGAATACGAATCCGGGCTTCGCAAGTAATCCTCTGCGTCCATCTGCGTAATCTGCGGATAGACGTTACTTCGCATCTGGGAACGTCGCCACCTTGTTCTCGATCGGCTTCACCGTCTTCAGGTAGTCATAGATCGCGCCGAGGTCGTTTTCCGTAATGCCGGAGAAGGCGATCCACGGCATGACCGTGTTGCGGCCGGCGGGAGCATCGGGCGCATTCATCGCGTCCATCGAGGCGAAGGCCTTGAAGCGGCCGATGAACTCTTCCTTCGTCGCGTGCGACATGTACGATCCCGACGGCGTCAGGTTCGCCGTGAAGTTGCGGCCCCACGGTCCCTTCATCTCCCAACCGCCGGCGAACGGCTTGTCCACGACGAGCGCGTTGTGATCGTCGTGCGGCGTGTGGCATTCGTAGCAGCCGCCGATCGTGGTCAGGTACTTGCCGTAGGCGACGCTGTTGTGCGGATCGGGCGCCGCAACCACGCCCTCGACCGGCTTCGGAGCGAACTTGATCATCAGGTTCACCGGGAAATCGATGTGCTTGTCCGGCACCCCGGTGTGGATCGGTTTGAGCGTGCGCAGGTAGACCACCACCGATTTCACGTCGTCGTCGCTCATGCTGCGAAAGTGCTCGTACGGCATCATCGGGAAGAGCGCCTCGCCCTTGCGGTCGACGCCTTCGCGCACGGCGCGGATGATCTCGCCGTCCGTCCAGCTGCCGAGGCCGAACTCCGCGTCCGAGGTGATGTTCTGCGCCGCGACGACACCGGGGAAACCGATGTTCTTGTCGAAGATCATTCCGCCTTGACCCTCGGTACCCGGCTTCACCGGCACGCCGAACTTGACGACGTGATCGGAGTGGCAATCGAGACACGGCGACACATGCTCGACCAGGTACTTCCCGCGGGCCATACGCACCGGCGTGGCCTCGATCTTCTCCGCTGCTGCCGGCCGCGAGACCGGTTTCTTCGCCATCAGCCAAATCACCCCGATCGCGATTAGCGCGACCACGACCAGCACAACTCCGCCAACGATCTTGAAAAAGGTCTTCATCTCTCTCTCCCGACTTGAACGATTTCGGACATTTTACGGGACAATCCGCGAAATGGTTCTCTCCGCAATCCTCCTCGCCGCCACGCTGCAGACGAACGTCGCCTCGGTCACGAAGATCTACGACCGCGATTACGCGAAGAAGCTCGTCCCGATGCTCACCGAGGTGATCAGCTTTCCGACGACGCAGAACGATGTCGAGGGCCACGCGGCACAAAAAGCGTGGCTCGCGAAAACCGCGCGCGACCTCGGCTTCACGTACCGGGACGCCGGTTTGATCGATGAAATCGAGCTTCCCGGTCCGCCGAATGCGCCGGTGCTCGGACTGATGGTTCATGGCGACGTGCAGCCGGCCGATTCCGAAGCCTGGTCGTTTTCACCATTCAGCGGCAAGGCGGATGCGACCTACGTCTACGGCCGCGGCTCGGCGGATGACAAAGGTCCGCTCGTGCAGGCGCTGCTGGCGATGAAGGCACTCGCGGATAGCGGCATCGCGCGAACCCACACCGTCCGGCTACTCGTCGGCAGCGATGAGGAATCGAACAACACCGACGTCGCCGAGTATCTGAAGACGCATCAGCCGCCTGACTACACGTTGGTCATCGATTCCGAGTTTCCCGTGGTGGCCGGCGAGAAAGCGTGGAACTCGCTCGCGCTGACGACCGATGCGAAATCCGAACGGCCCGGCATCACCAAGCCGTACAGCGTTTCGTTCATCGAAGCGGGCTTGTCGACAAGCATCGTCCCCGATCGCGCCGAGGTGAAGCTGTTTTGGAAAGGCGACGCGCCAGCGGATTGGCAGCCGGTGATCGACTCGGTGAAATCGGCGAAGCTGCCGCCGGACACACGCATCGCCACGCAGGCGATCGGGACGACGCTACGCATCGTCGCGTACGGACATTCCTCGCACGCCGGCGTAAACCTCGAAAGCGGCCGCAATGCGCTCGTGGCGCTCGCGCGCGCGCTCGACGGCCTGCTGCCGACCGGCGGCGCGAACGATCTCGTTGCCTTCGTACGCACAGCCGGCGCCGACATCTACGGCACCGGCCTCGGCATCACCGACAGCGATCCGCTCTGGGGCCGCTACGCCGTCAACATCGCCACGATCAAGCCGAACCTGGCCGATCCGAAGCTCTCCACGCTCACGATCAACATCCGCCGCACGCCGCCGCGCACCGGTCCGCAACTGAAGGCGAAGATGGAGGAACTCGTCGCCGCGTTCAATCAGCACACCGGCGCGTCACTGACCGCGGCCGGCTTCTACGACGATGAGCCGCTCGCCTTCGATCCGAATTCGAAAATCGTACGACGCCTGCTAGCGGACTACGGCGCCGCGACGGGGACGAAGAATCCGAAGCCGGCCATCTCCGGCGGCGGAACGTACGCAAAACGCCTCCCGAACTCGATCGCATTCGGCATGTGGTTCCACGACAAGCCGTACCCCGGCCACGACGTCGACGAAAAGAATCCCATCGCCGATCTGCAGAAGGGAACGAAGGTGCTGATTCGAACGCTGGTCGATATCGCGACCGGCCCGAAGATGGAAAATGCCTTTAAGCCGTAAAGAAAAACCTTTTCACCACAAAGGCACAAAGGACACAAAGAGAGCCCCTTTGTGCCCTTTGTGTCTTTGTGGTGAAAAGGTTTTTTAATGTCCGTTGCGAAGCGCGGCGCGAAACACGGTCCCGTTCTGCAACTCACCGACGACGCGGTCGAGGCCTTGATTGCTCTGCAGCGCGACGTGCTGCGCGTACTCATCGCACACGGGGCAGAGCTGGCGGTTGAGATCGGCGTCCTGAACGCGGCTACCACACAGTCGACAAGTGGAGTCAGCGTTCGATGACATGTGTGACATTGTAGCATTCGCCGTGCCGCCGCCCTCCGGCGCGCGTTGCACCGCACGAAAAATCATGGCTACCAACCTCAAGAAAGTTGTCATCGTCGGACGCCCGAACGTCGGGAAGTCGACGCTCTTCAATCGCTTGGCCGGCAAGCGCCGCGCCCTCACGCATGACATGCCCGGCATGACGCGTGACCGGCTGTCGGACATCATCACGCTCGATGACGGCCGCCGCTACGAGCTCACCGACACCGGCGGACTCGAGTACGGCGACTCGCCGATGTCCGCGTTCGCGGGAGAGATCCGCGATCAGGCCCGGCGCGCGCTCGAGACTGCCGACTTCATCCTCTTCGTCGTCGATGGTGCCGCGGGTGTGTTGACCGAGGATCGCGACATCGCGCAGGAACTGCGGCCCGCGGCGGGGCGGACGCTGCTGTTGGTCAACAAAGTCGATCGGAGAGATGCCGAAGCAAACGTGCCGGAGTTCTACGAGCTCGGCTTCGAGCGGATGCTGCCGCTGTCGGCCGAGCACGGCGAAGGGATCGACGAGCTGTTCGACATCATCGGCGAAATCGTTCCCGCGGATTCAGCGATCGAGATCGACGAGGATGACAAAGGCCCGATTCGCATCGCCATCATCGGCCGTCCGAACGTCGGCAAGTCGTCGCTGTTGAACCGGCTGGCGGCGGAAGAGCGCGCCGTCGTCTCGCCGATCTCCGGCACCACGCGCGACGCCATCGACATGGAGATCGCGCGCGGCGGTCAGCAATACATGATCATCGACACCGCCGGCATCCGCCGCAAAGGGAAGACGCACGATGAGGCCGAGAAGCTGTCCGTGATCTCCGCGCGCAAAGCGATCGAACGTTGTGAGATTGCGCTGGTGATGATCGACGCGGAGGATGGCGTGACCGGACAGGACGCCACTGTCGCCGGCTACGCGGAAGATGCCGGGAAGGCGGCCATGCTGCTCGTGAACAAGTGGGATGCCGCCGCGCACGAGCAGGACGACTACAAGAAAGTGGAAGAGGAGATCCGTTTCAAGCTGAAGTTCCTGCCCTACGCGCCGGTGGAATTCATCTCAGCCAAGACGGGCCGCCGCGTCGAAAAGATTTTCCCGAGCATCGACAAGATCGTGGCCGGCTACCGCAAACGCTTCGGCACGTCCGAGCTGAACCAGATCCTCGAACGCGCCATCGCCGGCCACCAACCACCCGCGGTGAAAGGACGCCCGCGCCGCTTCTACTACACCACGCAACTCAAGACGCAGCCCACCACGATCGCGCTCTTCTCCAACGTCGACGAGCCGCTGCACTTTTCGTATAAGCGGTATCTGGAAAATCAGTTTCGGGAAGGTCTCGGCTTGGTTGGGTGTCCAATCCACCTCGTGCTTCGGGCTCGTAAGGGGATGAAGAAAGAGCGTTGAACGGCGAATGTTTGCCTTGAATGTTCAATGCGCGGTCGAGCAAGGGGAGCCGGACCTGTTCAAAGAGGGCAGCGACTTCATGCAAGGGGAAGCCGGACCTCTCGAAAGAGGACCGCGACCTCATGCAAGGGGAGCGGGCTCTTTTTCAAGAGGAGCCGAACCTCTTCGAAGGGGAGCCGAACCTCTTCGAAGCGGATTAAGACCTTTCGCAAGGGGAGACGCCAACGCTTCGAAGAGGAACTGGATCGCTTGCAAGGGGAGGCCAGGCATCTTCGAAGAGCAACGGTACTTGTTGCAAGCGGAATGAGAACGCTACCAAAGACCGCATTCGACATTGAATATTCAGGTACTTACCTCGGAAACGCCTCCTTAACCCCTCCATCCACAGGCAGCATCGCCCCGGTCGTTTTCGCCGATCGTGGGGCTGCCAGAAACAGCGCCGCCTCGGCAACATCGTCCGCCGTGACCTCCGTCTTCAGCAACGTCCGATCGCGATAAAAGTCTGGGAGGTTCTCCGACGAGATCCCGTAAGCCGTCGCCCTCATCGACCGCATCTCGTCGCTCCAGAATCGGGAGCCGCCGAAGATCGCGTCGGGGTTGAGCATGTTGGCGCGGATGCCGAACTCGCCGCCCTCCAGCGCCACGATGCGGCACAACTGCGCCTCGGCGGCTTTGCTCACGCTGTACGCACCAAACTCCTTGCCGGGCGCGGTCACATTCTTCGAGGCATTGAAGACGATGCTGCCGCCGGTCTTCTGCTGCTTCATGATCCGCAGCGCCGCGCGGGCGACCAGGAAGTGGCCGCGTGCGTTGACCGCGAAGCTGCGATCCCAATCCGCGGCAGGAAGAACGTCCAGGCTGCCGAACGAGGAGATGCCGGCGTTGCTGACGATGATGTCGACGCCGCCATACGCGGCGATCGTTTCCGCATACGCGCGCTCGACGTCCTCTTCGCTCGATACATCGAGCCGCAGCGCGATCGCGCGCCGCAGTCCGTGCTTCGCCACGATCCCGTTCGCGACCTCCTCGGCCAGCGCGACATCGACGTCCGTGACGACGACATGCGCTCCCTCCTCGGCGAAGCGTTCCGCGCACGCGCGCCCGATGCCGCTCGCGGCACCGGTGATGATCGCGATTTTGCCGGCCAGCTCTTTTTCTTTTGGCAGCAGCGTCAGTTTGTAGAGTTCCAGCGGCCAGTACTCGGCGTGAAAGGCATCCTCATCGCTGAGCGTCTCGTATCCGCCCGCGCCCTCGGCGAATTCGATAATGCGCATCGTGTGGCGGTAGATGTCGCGCACGATCCGCGCCGCACGCGCGTCTTTGCCGGCCGTCCACATGCCGGCTCCGGGAACGAGGACGACGCGCGGATGCGGATCGAGCATCGCGAACTCGCTGGGATAGTTCTCGTAGTGCGCCAAGTAGCGCTCGACGTAGCCGCTCAGAGCTTTCGAAACATCGTCGCCCGCGTCGAGAAACAGCGGAAAGCGTTTCGTGTACAGCAGGTGATCGGGCGTGGCTGGTCCAATCTGCGTGATGCGCTTCGCATCTTCGCGAGCGAGGAAGCGGAGCACGTCCTCGCTGCCGTCGAATTCGAGGATGACGGAGCGCGTCGCGCCGAGGGCGCCGCGGATCGCGGGGGCGAGTGTTGTGGCGTCGATGGCGGATGCGGGCGATGACGATGCACGCGAACGCGACGCCAGCCACTTCTCCGCCTTCGTCACCAATGCGATGTGCTTGTCATACGCCTCGCGCGCGGTTTCGCCCCAAGTGATCAGCCCGTGATTCATCAGCACGAGCCCCTCGGCGTCCGGCTTCGACGCGAAGACATCGGCGACGTCGCGGCTGAGTCGGAAGCCCGGTCGAAGATACGGAACCGTGATCACCGAATCGCCGAAGCATTCGCGCACCGTCGTCTCACGTCCGCGCGTATTCGTCAGCGCCAGGATCGCGTCCGCGTGCGTGTGCAGCACGGCGCGGGCGGGGAGGAACGCGTGCAGTAGCGTCTCGATCGACGGCCGGCGGCTGGAGGGATCGACGAGGCAGCGGGCAAGGTAATCGACCATCTCCTGATCGCTCATTTCCCCTTCACGACTACGAAGCGGCTCGATGTAGTCGAGGCGGACGGCTGGAAACTCCTTCGGCACGATCGTCTTCATGTCGCTGCCGCTCGACTTGATGTACATCACGTCGATCGGCCGTCCAAGGAGGTCGGTGGATTGCGACTTCACGCTGTTGTTTCCGCCGCCCCAGAGGACGAGCGATTCTTCGGCCCCGACGAGGCGCGACTGGTAGACGAGTTGGTCAATTTCGTTCTCGGGCGTCTCCGCCCAGCGGTTCTTCATGCGGCGTATTATCGACAGACAACGAAAAGGAGGAAGTCATGAATCGTTTGCTGTCCATTTTTCTCATCGCAGCCGCGGCATCGCTCTTCCTGGCCGCGACGCCCGACACGCCGCCCGCGCCAGTCGATCTGCGCATCGAAATCGCGCCGACGTCGTACGGTCCGTACGAGCTGTTGCGCGAACGGCGTCCCGACACCTACACGTGTACCGCGATGCTCTTCGACGAGGCGCATCGGGCGATCAACATTCGGACTGAGGTGGTCATCAATCCCGGCCAGGAACTGACGAAAACGACGAACTCTCACGGAATCCAGATGACGCTGAAAGGGCGAGTCGACGCTGCCCGCACTGGCGCTCTAGCCGAGGTAACCGTCACTCGCGGCGGCGCGTTAATTGCGCATCAGCAGAGCCGTGTGTACCTTTCTGGTTCAGGCCGCTCGACGATCTACTGACGACTTCGATTGGCGCCCCAACGCGCACCCGTCTTGCATCAAATGCAAGACGGAGGTAATCCTTATGAGAGCCAGGATTGCAGTCGCAGTTCTCTTCGTCGGGCTTCTCGGATTCGCATCGAATTCGCGCGGTGCGGATGCTCCCAAACTCGACGTCCAACTCCGGCAGATATCGATGCCTAGCGACATGTTCTACTTTCGGGGTCCGGTCAATCTTCAGTATCAGCTCACGATTACAAACCCGACCAATGCGCCGGTGACGCTGCGGCGAATCGATCTCAGCACCATGGGGCCAGGCGCCTACACCCTTCACACCGGCGCGACGCCGATCACGCGCGTGATTCCGCCGAACGGGACGACCACCAGCACGCTTTCTGCCTGGGGCCGTGCGTCGGGTGGGTATCTTCGTTCCGAGGAGCCGGTGACGGTCCGCGGCGTTGCCTACTTCGACTCGCCGGGGCACAAATCGTTCATCAAGCAGTTCACCGAGACCTTCATGCCGTGACGTGAAGTCCCATGACGTGAAGTCGAACGTCCCGGCGGCGATGCTAAACTAACCCCTCTAAAACAAGGGGGCTTTCCATGCGTCACGTCGCCGGGGCGTTGCTCGTCGTTTTTCTCGTCGTGCTTCCCGCGGCAGCTATCGACCTCGGGCGCGCCGAGGGGAGTCTGACCATCGATGGGACGAAGATTCCGCTCAACTACGCGTATGCCGTGGCCAAGCAGAAGAATCAGCTCACCGACCGCAACGAGATGACGCGCATCATCCTGACCGACAAGCCGCTGCCCGACGGCGCGAAACTGGCCGCGCTCGACGGCGATCTCCCCGGCGATCTGAATGGCGTCATCATCTGCATCGACAAGCTCGGACGCGTCGGCCACGTCGCCGTCCAGCACCCCAAGGGAACGTACGACGGCGGCTACTTCGAAGGCGTGCAGGACTACGACTTCAAGCAGCGCAAGGGCGATTCGGGAACGTTCAGCGGCAGCGTTTCCTCATTGCGCATCAAGACGAACACGATGACGTTCTCGTTCGACGCGACATTCGTGGCCGCGATGCGATAAACGTTACACTTCGCGGGTCCGATGGCCCTCTTTACCTCCGACGTCAGCGATGCGTTGAAACGTCTCGCTGCGAAGTCGTACGCCACGCAGGAGGAGCGTGACGATCTCCTCGGCCGCGTCGAATCGGCGGATGTGCGGGCGCGCGACGTCGTCTGGATGATGTTCCGCCCCGACCGCGCGCTACGCGATGCCGCCGCGCGCGTGCTGACGCGCATCCGCGACGCGGAGACGCTCGATGCCTTTCTCGTCGAGGCGCGCGGTAAGCCGGAGCAAGGTCTGCGCGCGGCGACTGCCGCACTTTTCGCGCTCGGGCTGCCCGGCATGGACGCGCGCCTCGTTCAGCTGCTCGCGCCGCCGCCGAAAGAGACGAAAGAAACACGCGAGTTGCAGGATGCCGTGCGGCGTCTGGTGGCCGAGGCGCCGATGTCGCGGCAGCTGGAACCGGTGCTCTGGCAGCTCGCATCGTCCGGCAGCGGCGACGAGCGCCTGCCGTTTCTCAACAAACTCGGCGCGAACGAGATCGACGAGAATGCGGCGCGCCGGTGGCGGCGCCTGGCCGCCGATCCCGTTCCGGCCGTGCGCGATCGAGCGATCGAAGTTCTCGCCGCGAAAGCGCCACAGTTTTCGCTCGATCTGCTGATCGAAGCGCTGCCGCGCGCCGGCTACGCCGTGCAGCATACGATTGTCGAGGCGATGACGAAGCTGGCCGCCGGCCAGGGAGCCGCATTTGCCGATCGTCTTCTTCCCGCGCTCGCTTCAGGCGACGCTGCCACGCGCACCTCGGTGCTGAAAATCCTCCTGGGCATCGGCGACAAGGCCGGCGTGATCAAACGCTACATCCGCTTCTCGGCCACGCTGGCCGGCTTCGTCCGCGACCGTTCGCTCGAGTCGCTGCGCGAATTCGGCAGCGCGCTCGTCGAGCCGGTCATCGATCTGCTGCACGATCCCGATCCCGACATCCGCTCCGGCGCCATCGCCGTCTCCGCCGGTTTCGAGGACGTACGCATCGTTCCCTCGGCCATCGAGTTGCTGCACGATCCCGACTGGTGGATCCGCCTCTCCGCCGCCGACACGCTCGGCCGGATCAAGGATCCGCGCGCCGTCGAGCCGCTGATCGCGACTCTCTCCGACTCCGACGTCAAGCGCGCCGCCATCGAAGCGCTCGGCCGCATCGGCGATATCCGCGCGCTTCCCGCCCTCGGACGGATGCTCTCCGATTCCTCGCCCGATGTCCGCATCGAGGTCATGCAGGCGCTCAAGCACTTCAAGCATCCACAGGTACACAGCGCTCTCTCCGCCGTCGCGAATAGCGACGCGGACCGCGTCGTGCGCACGCATGCCGTCGAGATCCTCGACGAGCTGGCACTGAACGATCGAAAGTCGCAGGTACAGGTCGACGCGATCCGAAAAGCGGCGCTGGCCGTCAGCAGCACGCAAGGCGAGCCGCGGCTGAATACGATGCTGATCGCCACGCGCAATCAGGGCGCGTCCGACTTCCACCTCGCCGTCGGCTCGCCGCCCATCGTCCGCCTCGCGGCCGACCTCCTGCGTGCGCAGGGCGATCCCTTCACGGCCGCGCAGACCGAGGCCATGCTGCGCGAAGTGCTCACGCCGCCGCAGTGGAGCGCGCTGGAAAAGTTTCACCAGCTCGACTTCTGCTACGTGATCCCGCAGGCCGGCCGCTACCGCGCGAATGTCTTCTGCGATCACCGCGGCTATAACGGCGTCTTCCGCGTCATCCCCGACAAGCCGCCCACGATCATCGAGCTCGGCTTGCCGATGCATCTGGCCGAGATCTCCGATTACCACCAGGGTCTCGTGCTCGTCTGCGGCCCGTCCGGATCGGGGAAATCGACGACGCTCGCGGCGTTCGTGAACCTCTTCAACGAGACGCGCAACGATCACATCATGACCATGGAAGACCCGGTGGAGTTCGTCCATCCGTTCAAGAATTGCCTCGTCAACCAGCGCGAAATCGGCACACACACCGGCTCGTACTCGCGCGCGTTGCGCGCCGCGCTGCGCGAAGATCCGGACGTCATCGTCATCGGCGAACTGCGCGACAACGAGTCGATCTCGCTCGCGCTCACCGCCGCCGAGACCGGCCACATCGTCCTCGGCACGCTCAACTCCACCAGCGCGCCGAAGGCGATCGACCGCATCCTCTCCAGTTTCCCCGCCGACGAACAGCCGCAGATCCGCGCGTCGCTTTCCGAGTCGCTGAAGTACTGCATCGCGCAGCGGCTCCTTCCCGCGAAAGAGGGGCGCAGACAGGTGGCCGCGTTCGAGGTGCTCAAGGGCACTCCCAACATCGCCACGATGATCCGCGACGAAAAGACGTTCCAGATTTACTCCGCCATGCAGATCGGCCGCTCGATGGGCATGCAGACGTTGGATGAGGCGCTCAAAGACCTGTTGCGCCGCGATCAGATTTCTCCGGAGACCGCCTACCTGGCCGCGCTGAGGAAAGAGGATTTCGAGCCGATGGTCAGCGCCGACTTCATCGCCCGAGGGAAAGCGTGATGAACAAGATCGACCGCTTCCTCAAACTGATGAACGACCGCGGCGCGTCGGATTTTCATCTCACCGTCGGACGCCCGCCGATGCTCCGCTCCTCGGGAGTCATGGAATCGATCCGCTACCGCACGATCTCCGAAATTGATTTCACCGAGATGATGAAGCCGGTCACGCCTCCGAAAGTCTGGGAGGAATTCGTTCAGACCAACGACGTCGACTTCGCCTACGAGATCCCGAACGTGGCCCGGTACCGCGTGAACCTCTTCCGCCAGCAGCGCGGCGGCGGCGCGGCTTTCCGCGTCATCCCGACCAAGATCATGACCATCGAGCAACTCGGTCTGCCCGATCAGTTGCGGCGCGTCGGCTCGATCCGCAGCGGTCTCGTGCTCGTCACGGGTCCAACCGGCTCCGGCAAGTCGACGACGCTTGCCGCGATCGTCGATCTGATCAACGAGACGCGCGGATTGCACATCATCACCATCGAAGATCCAATCGAGTTCGTCCATCCGAATAAGAAGTGCCTCGTACACCAGCGCGAGATCGGATCGCACGCGAAGTCGTTCGCCGAGGCGTTGAAGGCGGCCGGACGCGAAGACCCGGACGTGATTCTGGTCGGCGAGATGCGCGATCAGGAAACGATCGCCATGGCCCTCTCCGCCGCCGAGCGCGGCACGCTGGTCTTCGGAACGCTGCACACGAACAACGCCGCGAAGACGATGGACCGCATCATCAGCGTCTTTCCCGCCTCGGAGCAGGAAGGCGCCCGCAACACCCTCGGCGAAACGATCCGCGCCGTCGTCGCGCAACAACTCATGCCCAAGGTCGGCGGCGGCCGCGTGGCCGCGATGGAAATCCTCTTCGCCTCGCCGGCCATCGGCAACATGATCCGCGAAGGCAAGACCTCGCAGGTCACAAGCGCGATCCAGACCGGCATCAAAGAAGGGATGATCGACATGGACGGCTCCATCCGCCGCCTCTACAAAGATGGCGAGATCACCGCCCGCACCGCGTACGACAAGGCGATCGACAAGGAGCAGTTCAAGGATTTGCTGGGGATAGCGTGATACCACGTAAGAGCGCACTTGAAAACGAGTCAGCGAAGCTCGATCCTGAAGAAGAGCAGTCGATGGCGGATGAAAGCTATGCCGCAGAAATCGACTTTGACGATACCGACTCGATCTATACGCAGAGTTGACCAACTCTGCGTATAACGACTAGCCCTTCCTGAGCAACCCTTCGAGGGCGACGAAGCGCTCCAGCATCTCCGTGTAGATGCGGTCCGTTTTTTCGTGCAGGTGCGCGACTTCCAGCTCCGCTTTGATGTTGACCTCGTATTCGACGTCGGAGCGGACGTGATCCTTTTCGGCTTGGCGGTTCTGGCTGATCAGGACGAAGCAGGAGAGGAAGATCGCTTCGAGCGAGACGATCATCGTCAGGAGGCCGAAGGGATACGGATCGAAGGCGGGGATGCCGAGTCGAAATGTGTTAACGACGATCCAGGCGCCGAACCAGATCAGGTTGATGAGCAGGAAGGGCATGCTGCCGCTGAACCAGGCGATCCAGTCGGCGATTTTCTGCAGCGTGCTGAGATTTTCCTCGACCTCGACGTTGACGTTGCGCGAGACGCGCGTCTGCAGGAGCTCGTCCGCTTTGCGCGTCATGTGCCCCACCGCCGCGAGCAGGCGCACCGCGGCCTCGGGTGTCTTCTGGAAAAGGAGCAGCAGGTCGTCGCGGTCGAGCTCGAGCAGTTCAGTGTCGACGAGAGCGATGGCCGTGGCGGTGCGCGCGCCGCGGTCGAGGAGGGCCAGCTCGCCGAAAATCTCTCCGTCGCGCGCCACGGTGAGCACGATCTTCTGCCCAGCCGTGTCTTTGATGAACAGCTCGACCTCGCCGGCGCTGACGACGAAGAGCGATTCACCAGGCTCGCCGGCCTGAAAGAGCGTCGTTCCGGCCGCAAGCTCGCGCCGGTCCACGACCTGCGCCAACTGCGCGCGATCCTCTTCGGTGAGCTGCTCAAAAAGCTCGTTCTTCGCGAGCATCCCCACATCACACGGCATACGTTCCTCCGCTCGATCGCGCGGAGTGTAGCCGGAGATCGTTGGCGCGTGTTTCGGCGGCGAAGCCGCCGTAAGAACCGTAGCCCCCAGCTTTCAGCTGGGGGAAAGCGGGATGCCTCGGATTTGTGAGCCCGCCTTGGCGGGCGAGAGAAAGCTTTCTTTCGCCCGCTGAAGCGGGCTCACAAATTGTGCGAGAACGAACCCCCCCAGCTCAAAGCTGGGGGCTACGGTTCTTGCGACGGCTACGCCGCCGATGGGATTACTGCGACGGCACGTACGTCGGATCCGTGGTCCGGTTGTCGATCACCGAGCCGTATGCGGCTACGCGGCCGGTGCCGCTGATGACGCGGGCGGTGATGCGGCCGTTGTAGACGTTGTTGAAGCCGAATGATTTGAAGATGCCGTTCCGTGGCAGGTATTCGCCGGCGCCGAGGGGGATCGTCAACTTGCCGGCCACTTTCGAGTCGGGCGTGTAGGCGAGCAGCTCCACGGTGATCGGGTTGCCGGTCACTTCGACGAGTCCGAGGTTCGTGCGGAAGGCGGGAGACTCCTCGAGCTGCACGATCTGCAGCGCGCGTTCGCCGTTTCCGACCGCGTCGGCCGCGGTCACGCCGGGGATGAACTGGCCGAACGTTCCGCCGTTGGATTTGTCGCGGCTGAACGTACGCGCGGTGACGACGAGCTGCGACTCATTCGCCGTCGTCGCCACGACCGCACCGCCGCCGGTGATGTTCCAGAGAGTCGGCAGGACGTTGTCGACGGCCAGCGTTTCGCCCGCGCCGATCGTCTTCACCTTGTTCGGCACGCTCGCGCCGGTGAAGGCCAGCGTCACATCGACCGGTGACGATCCGCCGTTGTAGATGCGCATGTCCGTATGGAAGTTCGAGAACGACGTGTCGAACTCCGCCACGCCGGGAACGACGAAGCGCTTCGCGGAAATCTTGGCCGGATCGGCAGGGAAGACCAGCAGCGGATCGGTGGTGGTGTTGTCGAGCACCGAGGCGTAGGCGCTGACGTGGCCGGTGTCGCTGGTCACGCGCACTTCAACGCGCCCGTCGGTGATCGATGAGACGCCGAAGAATTGGTCGAGCCGCTGCTGCTGCGATTCGTAGGGTTTTAATGAATACGCCCGCTCGGCGATCGTGTGGCCGGCGTCATCGAGAAGCGTGGCCACGAAGTCGACGGACTGGCCGGAGCCTTCGATGAATCCGAGGTTCGTGCGGAAGCCGCCGGTGGCGCTGCTCTGCGAAACCTGCTGCAGTGAGATCTTCGAGTTGCTGGCTTTCGACAGGAAGTTCACCAGCGGCAACGCCGGGATGTACTGCCCGAACGTGCCGGTCGACGCGACGCTGTACGTGCGGCTGGCGGCGACGGTGGCCAGATTGATGTTGACGGTGTCCTTGCCCGCGAAGTTGAGCGGACGGATTTCCAGCGAGCCTTGCGGCGCTTCGCCGAGGACGCCCGAGCCGTACCAGTCTTTGACGATGTCGTTGAGCGCCTTCGTATCGCCGGCTTTCACGGTCAGCGTGGTCTGCTTTCCGGTGATGGTGCCGTCGGTGCCGTTCGGCGTGTAGGTGAGCTGGTAGTCGATCGACTGCGAGGCGGTGTTGGTCAGGCGCACGTCGCTGACGAAACGCGACCCGATGCCGTCCGCGTGAGCCACCGCCGGGATGAGCAGCGCGTTGAATCCGGCGTTCGGATCCTTCGGCGTCGGTGTGACCGGCGCGACGACGCTCACCGAAACCGGCACGTTGATCGGCGCTGGGGGATCGCCGAGGGCGCCGACTTTGCCGGCGGCCGGAGCGCGGTTGATGGTGACGCTGGCCTGCGTCGAGCCGATGTCGAGCTGCGCGAGGTCGATCGCGGCGGTGACCGTTGCTCCTTCCGGCGGCAGCGGTCCGCTCGACGGCGAGATGGTCATGAACGGTTTGTCCGAGGCGACGCTGAAGGTGTCGCCGGCGGCGAGTGCGTCTTTGCCGCTCGCGGGGATGGCGGGGATGAAGATGCGTTGCGTGATGATGCACGGCGACTGCGGGCAGGGGAGCTGCGCGAAGTTGAAGTTCGGCTGCGTCGACGGCAGCGGCGCGGTGACGAGCACGCTCGTCGCCGGCGAGAAACCTCCGAAGTTGCCGCCGCACGCCGGCGCGGCGTGAACGCGGTAGTAGTAGCGGGTATCGATGGTTACGCTGTGCGAGAAGGTGCGCGTCGTCGCTCCGTTGATCTGGAACGTCTGCGCGTCGCTGAAATCGGACTTCGTCGCTTCCTGCAATTCGTACAACGCGTCGCGCTGGGCGCTGCCGTTCCACGAGATCGGGTAGTTCGTGGCCGAGGGAGCGGTCGGCGGGACCGACATCGCCGGCACGCGCGGACCGCATTGCGTGGTCACGGTCACCGTGTTGCTGTTGGTGTTGCCGCATTCGTTCGTGATTCGGACCCAGAAGTTCGTCGGGCCGACGTTGTTGATGCTGCTCGTGAAGACCGGCCCGGTGGCGCCGCTGACCGGATTCGACGGATCGCCCGAGGACGCGCGGAACCATTGATACGACGTTGAGCCGGTTGCGACGACGGCGAGCGAGAACGTTTCGCCGGCGGTCAGCGTCACGTTCGACGGCTGCGTGACGATCACCGGCGGCGTGCATTGCGGAACAGTGAGCGTGGCCACGCTGCTGTCGGTATTGCAACCGTTCGTGGCGCGGACCCAGTAGCGCGTCGTTGACGTGATCGGACCGGTGAAGAGCAGCGTGCCGAAGTTGAAGTACTCGTCCGAGGCCAGGAGTTGCGCGAGGAACTGCTCGTCAGTGACGCCGCCGAGAAGCGCTGCGACGAAGGTCGTCTGTTCCACGGGCGTCGCGGTGCGGTGCAGCAAACGCGGGAAGGCCTGCTGCACGCGGCGAGTGATCGCTTCGCCGGAGTTGAGAATGGCCAGGGCGACGTTCAGCCGCGAGCTGCTGCCGATCAGCGAGAGGAAGGCCGCGGTTTCCGGTGCGCTCGGCGAGCGCCCGAGGACGTCGTTGTAGACGTGACTGATCCAGATGGAGTTCGAGGAGCCGGCCAGCGCGAAGTATTCAGGCGATGCGAGGATCTGAGATTCGATCTGCTCGTCCGTCATCCCCGCCGCGAATGCCGGACCCCAGAAACTCACCTCGGCGGGAAGAATCGGACGGTGCAGGAAGGTCGAGTAGAAGTCGGTCAGCAATTTCTGGCGGTATTCGGCCGAGACCAGCACGGCCGCCGCGACGTCGTTGTGCGTTCCTCCGCCGGCGAGCAGCGCGTTGAAGGTCGAGAGTGCGGCCGCATCGGCAGTACGTCCGAGAAGATCGATGTAGAGCTGATTGATGAAGCGGTCGCTCGACGGACCAACGCCGGCTACGGGCGTGGAGGTGTCGCCCGCGTTGCCCTTGTACCACTGGTACGAAGTGGCGCCCGTGGCGAAGGCGATGAGGTAGGTCAGCGATCCGGCGGCGATCGTGGCGCTGGCCGGCTGGATGGAAAACGATGGCGGCGTGCACTGTCCCGCGATGCTGACCGTGGCGACGTTGCTCTTCGCGACGCCGCATCCATTTGTAATGCTGACCCAGAATGACGTCGCCTGGGTCAGCGCCGGTGTCGTGAAACTCGGGCTGTTCGATCCGACCGGATGGCTGGTGTCGAGGGTGCTCGTTGCCTGGTACCACTGATAGCTGAATGGCGATGATCCACCCGCGGTGACGGTGAGCGTGGCCGTGCCGCCGAAGCTGATGGTCGGCGAAGAAGGTTGACCGGCAATGCTGGCCGCCGTGCATCCGGGCCCGACGGGCTGCACAGTCACCGACGCCGTTCCCGTCACGTTGCCGCAGGCGTTCGAGACGCGAACCCAGTAGTCCTTCGTTGCGGTGATCGGCGGCGTGGTGAAGCTGGAGTTGTTCGTGCCGACGGGATGCGAGGTGTCGTTGAGCGCGCCGTCGAACCACGCGTAGGTAAAGGGGCCAGTGCCGCCGGTGACGTTGGCGGTGAGCGTGGCCGTCTGTCCGGATGGGTAGGAGCCGCCGCCGGAGATGGAGACGGAAGTGGGGGCGTGGCAGGCGCCGTAAACAGCAGCGAGGGCGTCAAGATCCCACTGTTGCAAGCTGGTTAGTCCGACGCTCGAGTTCATCAAAGCCGGATTCGGATCCGAGTGTCGAAGGCCGATCGCGTGCCCGATCTCGTGCGTAATGAATGCCTGAAATTGGCCCGCGCTCACGACTGGGCGAATGAGAATGTCGGCCTCGGAGATTGAGACGAACTCTGGTCCGCCTGGGTTCGGATAGTGATGTGTGAAATTGCCCAATCCGACGGTGCAGGCGAACGCGGCATCGCAAACGCCGTCGTCGGGCTCGTTTGAACCAATGTAGACGACGTTTTCGCCGTCTTCAGCGTGAGCCGGATTCGTGGCCGCCGAACCTGAGTAGTTCAAAGCAATGTTTGAGTTCGGATCATTCGTCCATGTCGCCGCGGCGGCAGCGATTGCCGTGGGAGGGTCAGTGCCTGCGATCGCGTTCGTAACGTGCGATCGAAAGGTCAATCCCGCGCCGATTTCACCTCCCTCGATCCGGACGGGAAAACAAACGGGTGGAGGTTGCGGCGGGGGCGGCGGCGGGGGGGTAGTGCAGCCGATCAACAAGTAATCTGACGCCGCGGTCGGTCGAGGTCGGAGCTGCAGGGGAGCAATCGTTGTCGTGTAGACAACTGTCGAATGACGGCTTACAAACTCTTGAAATCCGTCCACCAATCGCGCCGGATCGTCGCGCAGTTCCGACACGTCGCGCGTGACCACCGACTCGCCGCGCGCGGTGCGCGTGAAGGAGAACTTGCCCATTGCCATCGAAGTCGTGAAGTACGTTCCGTCGCCGCGCTTGCGCAGGAAGACCATGACGCGCTCGCCGGGCGTGTACGACGCGGAGTCGGAGATGAATGTGAAGCGCGATCCTGCCGCGCCGCCGATCTCGCTGACGGTGATCGTTCCCGCCGCCGCTCCTTTCAGAGTCTGCTCTACGTCGAAGCGGTAGTCGGTGACGACGTAGCCGTCCGCGCGCACATGCGACGCGGCGTCGCGCACGGTGGCGACGACGACGGCGTCGGATCGATCGACGAGCTGGCGGTCGCTCGTTGGCTGGAACACCGTGGCCGAGGCGGCCGAGGCGAGAAGGCAGGAAATGACGGCGATGAGGCGGATTTGCTTCACAGGCGGGGACCTCTCTTCGAATGGCGTGCGGGAGCGGCGGACCGGCGCTCCATCCCGGTTTTCTTCCGTTACTTATTTGAAGCTGCGTATTGTAGCGGAGACCAATCTCATTCGGAAAGTCCGGCCCCGCTGTGACGACAGGCACAAACGTTTAGTGCCATCTGCGGAGAATCCGTTTCATGTCCCGTCTCGCCGTTCTCCTCCTCGCCCTCTCCTCGGCAGCCTTCGCACAGTCCCCGCAACGCGGCGGAGCGCTTCCCCAGCCGCTGCCGCTCTTTCCGCCCGGCAACTGGTGGAACGCCGACGTCAGCGCGGCGCCCATCGATCCGAACAGCGGCGCGTTCATCGCGTACGTCGGCGCAACCCGCGGCATGCATCCCGATTTCGGCGGCGACAGCGGCGACTCCTCGGCGCCCATCTACGGCATGCCGTTCATCGTCGTCTCCGGCTCGCAGCCTCTCCTGCCGGTGACGTTTGACTACGACGACGAAAGCGACGTCGCCGCGCCCGGCCGTCCGTCCGGCTATCCGATCCCCGAGGAGGCGAAGACGCAGCAGAAGTGGATCGAGGGCGGACTGGCGGGGAACGATCCGAACGCCGACGGCGACCGGCACATGCTGCTCGTCGATCGCGACAACCGCATGCTGTACGAGCTTTACGCGCTGCACTGGACCGGTTCGCAGTGGACGGCAGGATCCGGCGCGACGTTCCCGCTCGATGCGAATTCGCGGCGTCCCGACGGCTGGACGAGCGCCGACGCCGCGGGACTGGCCATCCTGCCGGGACTGGTCCGCTACGACGAGGTGTACGGCAATGTTCCGATCCGCCATGCGTTCCGCGTCACCGTCCGCCACAGTAACGGCTACGTTTTTCCAGCCTCGCACCGCGCCGGCTCGACGGGTGGCGCGCTCCCGATGGGCGCGCGCCTGCGCCTGAAAGCATCGAAGGACATTTCCAACTACCCCGAGCCGCTGCGCCGCATCTTCCAGGCAATGAAAACCTACGGCCTCATCGTGGCCGACAACGGCAGCGACATGTACGTCAGCGGCACCTACGACACGCGCTGGGACAACGACATCCTCAACCCCGCCTTCGCCGCCATCAAAGGCAGCGACTTCGAAGTGATCCAACTCGGTTGGCATGAACAATCCGCGCGCACCGGGCGGGGGCGGGCGGTGCGGCACTAGGTTGTGTGGCACAGACACTCTTGTCTGTGCTGGGGAGGCTTGGCAGGCCGGAAAAAGTAAAAAGGATCAGCCGTCTCACCTTGCCAAAGCACAGACAAGAGTGTCTGTGCCACACGAACCTACTTCGTCCTCTTTACGAACTCCGCGTCAATCCCGTGGATCTTCATCTCCACCAGCTTCTCGACCGGGATGTTGGCGAAGCCGGCGTTTTTCAGGTCGCGGATGTAACTGGCGGAAACGCCGTGGATGCGCATCGACACGAGGTCGTCGGCAGACAGGTTCGGGTAGCCGAGGTCGCGAAGCTCGCGGACGTATTCGACGGACGCTCCGTGGATTCGCAGGGCTACGAGATTGTCTGACTCGAGGTCGCGGACGCCCAGCTCCTTCATCCCTTTGATGAACTCCGAAGAAACGCCGTGGATGCGGAAGGCGACGAGATCGCCGGCATCCGGTTGGTAGCCGAGCGCGCGGATGTCGCGGATGTACGAAGGTGTGGCCCCGTGAATGCGGAACGCGATCAGATCGCCGCCGTCGGGACGATAGCCCAACGCGTTGATCTCGCGCACGTACTCCGGCGTTGCGCCGTGGATGCGGAAGGCAACGTACTGGTCGAGGTCTTCGCGGTAGCCGAGCGACTGCATCTCTTTGATGAAGTTCGATGACACGTCGTGGATGGCCAGCGAGAAGAGGCGCTCGTCATCGAGATCGTTCGCGGCGACGCCGAGGCTGCGCAGGGTGGCGGCGTAGGCGGGGTTCGGCTCGAAGGTGAAGCGGCCGACGCCGTCGCCGTGCTGGAACATGCCGGTGAAGTGCACCGTGCCGGCGTCCTTGATCATGCGAAAGTCGACGGGGGTGTCGGCGCTCGCATCGATCTGCGCGGCGGTCAAGCCGGTGAACGCGGAACGTTCAATCGGATGGCTGTTCTGGTTGTGATCGCTGATCATCTCGATCTGCATGCGGCCGTCTTCGCGCTGGCTGAGATGCCAGGCGCCATGCGGCGACGCGGCGCGCGCGGTAAAGGCGGCTAGAAAAAAGAATAGAGCTAACGCCAGGCTACGTCGCATTTGATATCTCCTCGGCTTGTTAGGACGCCCGTGAAGGGCGTCCTGTTAGAAGGTTTACAAAGAAAGCCGCTACTTCACTTTGTACTTCGCCAGGTCGCGAATGAACTCGGCGTTGACGCCCATTGCGGCCATGCGCACGAGGTCCTTGACGGAGAGGTTCGTGTAGCCGGCATCGTTGAGCGACTTGATGAATTCGGGACGGATGCCCTGCGCCTTCAGCTCGACCAGTTCGTTCGGTGTCAGATTGCGGTAACCGGCGTCCGCCATCTGCTTCACGTACGAAGGCGTAATGCCCATCGCGCGCATGCTGGTGAGCTGCTTCGTGGTCAGATTGCCGTAGCCCGCGGCGCGCATCTGCGAGAGGTACTCGCCGGTGACGCCGATAGCCCGCAGCTCGGTGATGTTGTGGGCGCTGTCGAATTTGATACCAGCGTCGCGCAGCGACTTGACGTACTCCGGGGTGACGCCGACGGCGCGCATCTCCGCGATTTCATCGAGCGACAGTTCGCCGAACCCGGCACTGCGCATGGCGTCGATGTAGGCGGGAGTCACTCCGCAGGCGCGCAGTTCGATCAGGTCGTCGACGGTTAGCTTGCCGCCTTCGCCGATATGACGGCGCGTCCGATGACGATCCGGCCGTGGCGTCGGCGGTGCCTCGGGCGTGTCGATGTCGATGTTGCCGAAGTTGAGGCGTTCCATCGCGTGCATGGCAATGCGCGGCGCGACGGCCGTCATGGCGCGAACAGACGGCGCGATCGCCATCGGGGCAATATTGCCGACGATGCCGTCCGCCACGCCGCCGGCGATTCCACCAGCAACTCCTTCTGCAATGCCACCGGCCACACCGCCCGCGATGCCTCCCGGAACGCCGGCGATCATCGGCCGCGGCGCAATGGCAGGAGTCACGTTGTCGTCCGTGTCGTCAGCTTCCGGCGCCTCGGCATCATTAGAATCATCTTCGTCCGCCGCGTTGTCGGCTTTGACTTCGACCGTGGTCTGCGACGCCTGCGGCTTCGGAGTGGGCGTATCGGCTTTCTGCTGCTGTCCGCGGATGGGCAGCGACGGAGCGATGATCAGCGCGAGGAGCACGGTGAGCAACGCCGCGCCGGCGACGAAACGCGACGGCGCATTCGGTGATTCGGCGCGCGCGCCTGCCAAGCGGCGAATGCGGCCGATGAGCGAGCCGCCGTTCGCGGCTACGAAGGCCTGGGCATCTTCGACGCGCAGTTCTTCGAGGCGGGTGAGGGCGCGGGCGTAGACGAGAGGCTTGCCGGAGACGGCGACCGCGACGTCATCGCAGCAGTGCTCGCGCTCGACGCGGATGCGGTTCGAAATCCACCACACGGCCGGATGGTAGAAGAGCAGTGTCTCGACCACGGCCTGCATCAGGTTGACGAAGAAGTCGTTGCGCCGGATGTGGGCCAGCTCGTGCGCGAGGATCATCTCCATCTGTTCGGTGGAGAGTCCGGTCAGCGACGTCGCGGGCAGCAGGACGACCGGCCGCAGCCAGCCGATGACGGTCGGAACCTCGACGGCTGCTGACTCGAGAAGCTGCACGGCCCGTCGCAGTTTCAGCGCATGCGCGAGACGCCGCGCGCTGCGCTGCCATTCCGGCGCGGCCGCGGTTGCGTTTTTCTTCGCGATCGAATGCGCGCGCAGCCATCCGAAGAGAAGGCGGACGGAGAGCAGCAGAACGCCGGTCAGCCAAACTAGGACGATCTGCGGAAGATGGGATTTGGTGAATGCGATGAGGGGGTGGGTTGTGGGGAGTGGGGGGTTGGAGTCGATCGTTTCGGCAGTGGGACTCGATGCGGAGGCCGGCGCGAAAACGACTTCGCTCCCACTCCCCACACCCAACTCCCCACTCCCTTCGTACGACCGATACGCCGTCGCCGCGCCGAGAACCACCAGCAGCGCGAGGGCGCCGCAGGAGGCGAGGTAGCGAGCGTTCGCGCTCTGCTTCGAGAGGAGCGCAAGCGTCGCGGCGAGAATCGCGGCGACGAGTACGCCCTGCCAGAGCAGGTGCAAGAGCGCCCATCCGATCGCCTGAGCCAGGGGAGTTCCGAGGAGTGTGCTGATTCCGTTCATCGCGATTCTCCTTCGAGGGTGTCGAGCAGTTCGCGGATGGCGGTCAGCTCGGCGGCGTTTGCTTTGCGTCCGGAGAGGGCCTGCATGACCAGCTTCGTGGCCGAACCGCCGAAGGCGCGCTCGGCCAGATCGGTCAGGAGCTGGCATTGCGTCTTCTGCTCGCCGTAACGCGATTCATAGACGTGCGCGCGCTCGCTCTCGTCGCGGACGACGAGGCCTTTCTCGGTCATGATCTGCAGGAGTTTGAGGACGGTGGTGTAGCCGGTGGCGCCATCCCGGTTGAGCTGCTCGTGGACGTCGCGGACGGTGCTCGGTCCGCGCTCCCAGAGCACTCCCAGGATGGCCAGTTCGGAGTCGGTAGGTCGTGGTGGCTGTCGATCGGTCATGATCATTTCCTCTTGTACGCAGCCCATCATACGAAGTTTTTCGTCGATGTCAACGAAGAGTTTCGTATGTGCGTGTTGAAAGCCGCGCTTGCGGCTTGCCGCTGCGTGCTACGACTGGGAGCGGCTCGCCATCAGCCCGATCACCATCAGCAGGGCGCAGAGCGCGATGAGCGCCTCGGGTCCGATGGCCGGAACGTTGCCGGCGGGGATCGCAGTGGCGTTGTCCGTCGCGATGCCGAAAATGGCAAAGGCCCCACTGCCCGCCGTCACCGTTGTCACCGGCACGCTGGCGGCAGAGAACGGCGCGGTATAGACCGTCACCGTGGCATTCGAAAGGTTTCCAATATAGAGCCGGCCGCTAAGATCCGACGCTGCGCCCTCGGGAGTATTGACGCCATTGGTGATGGAGAAAGCCGGTGTGCTCGCTACGGTCAGGGGAAGGTTGTACACGTCGACTTTACCGAACGCGCCTGACACGTCGCCGACGAAGAGCTGATTTCCGAGGATGGTCAGTTCCCGGTACGCGGAGGTTGGGATGCCAGGCGTGATGATCGGCGCGCCGGTGTACGGTGGCGCGTAAACGTAGAGATTGCTGACTCCGCCGGAATTACTGACGTACAGATTTTGCGCGGAATCGAGTCCCACTCCGATGAACGCAGCGCCAGCGACCGTGATCGTCTGCGATGGCGTGCTGGCGTTGGTGAACGGCGGCGAAAAGCGATTTACTTTGGTACTGCTCGTCGCGGCGAAAAAGTCCCCCGAAGGGAGGAAGGCGATCTGGCCGTTGTTCGAAGCGCCGCCGTTCGAGAATGTCGCCGCGGGGACGCTGGCACCGCTCAGCGGCGGATTGAAGTACTTGAGAGTGCCCCCAAGCAGGCCGACAGCCATGCCGCCGGTCGCGTTGATGGCCATGGACAGGACGCTGTTCGCGGGCACGGTGAAGTTCGGTGTGGAGGAATTGCTAACAGGGATTGTGTACTGTTGCACGCCGCCAGCAACGTTGTCGTCGCCCACGTAGAGATGCTGCTGCGCCGCCGCCGGCAGAATCGCAATCACGCAGAAAACTCCGTACGTCACCAGGTTCGTTAGACGCTTCATCAGTAACTCCTCCCCACAAGCAACACGCACAAACTCAATGGCTAAGCCGGACTCGACTTTAGGCGACGGTACACGTCCAGCCAGGGAAAGTGAAGAATTTTCGTTACCTGACCGAAGACTGCGGCAGGAGGAAGCTGCGCTTGGCCAGAGGGGAGTCGAGCGTTTCCTGATCGTAGTAACGATTGAGGATGGACGGCTTCCATGTGAAGAGATCCCCGTTGGCGGTTTCGAACGTCGCGAAGTCGTCGACCGGATTCCGCTCCATCCGTTCGTGGATCAGGAGCAGGTAGGCCCAGGTGATGGTCTCGTGGTACAGCTCGGGGTGCCCGTTGTGATTCGCGAAGCGCTTCAGCGATTCCGTGAAGCGGACCAGCGCATCGATCAACGACATCTGACGCAGGTAGATCCAGGCCAGACGGACGTGATCCCGATGATGAAACGCGTCATTCGCGATCTCGCATCGTTCAAAAGCCTCGGCGAATTCGTGATCGTTCAAACGCTTTTCTCCGCGTCCCCGCGCCTCCGCGTGAAAAGCCTTCCGACGCGAACCACGCCGCCGATGGCCATCGACCCGAAGAAAACGAAGAGCCCCGCTCGCCAATCCAGCTCGTTCCATCCGCCGAAGTCGAGCGCGGTTGCAATCGCGCCGAGGATCAGAGAGCCGATCACGGTCGCGAATAACTCCGCAACCCATCCCGCGGACCGTCCGAACCGGACGTTGCGGATTGTGAAAAAGACCGCCACCGCGCAGGCCATCCAAAGGACGATCCCCATCGATTTCGAGGTTAGCATGGCTTTCGCATGAGTCGGCCTGAACCGCCGAGGAGCTACCTATGATGACGGAAGCAGCCGGACAGTCGAACGACGCGAACAAGATCCTCGCCATCGAAGACGACCCCGAGGTCCTGGCACTCTACAAGTCGTATCTGCAGAAGCGCGGCTACGAGGTGCTCTCGGCCACGGGGGCGAG
>Ga0233356_1000074_pt1 | contig 26383 bp, 27 predicted proteins | sample GEONSFMMS_FD_180700 | JGI IMG/M metagenome (GOLD analysis project Ga0233356, IMG submission 180700) | Soil microbial communities from Shasta-Trinity National Forest, California, United States - GEON-SFM-MS | ecosystem: Environmental > Terrestrial > Soil > Temperate forest > Bulk soil | place...
CGCCACCGCCGTAACCGCCGCCGCCACCACCGCGTCCGGCGCCACCACCGCCGCCGAACGAACGGCCACCGCCGCCGCCACCAGCACGCGGCGGACGATCCTCGGCTGCATTCACGCGCAGAGCGCGGCCGCCGAGATCGTGGCCATTGAATTTCTCGATCGCTTTCGCCGCATCTTCATCCGACTCGAACTCGACGAATGCGAAGCCGCGGGGCCGTCCCGACTCGCGATCGGTCGGAAGAAACACGTCTCGTACCGTTCCGACCTGCGCAAACAACGCTTCGACTTCGTCGCGCGTTGTGTTGAAGTCGAGATTCCCTACGAAAACCTTGGAAGCCATCAACATCTCCTCTTCTGCGGCGTGATGCCTGCCAGTTGCATGGCTTCCGGCCTTCCGCGCGCGAAGTGTATCGCGTTGCATGATACGTGCGAGGAAAACCTCAAGTACCGACTTCCTGCCGGGTCAGAATCCCGAACGCGTCAGCTCCGCGGTCGGACCATGCTGCTCGTTGCTCCAGCGGACGGGCAGGACATTCAGTTCTACAGACGAGACGCTGGACACCCAGGTGTCGAAGAGATCGTTCGGCAGCGGAGGAGCGGCGGCCGATTGCGCCTGTTGCGCGATGAGCTTCGCGAACGGTTTGACGTCGCGCAGCACGTTGACGGTGATCTGCACGAAGCGCGGCAGATGCGCCCACGGACTCTTCGCATTCGGGATGAGGACTTGCGCCGACGCACCGATGCGGAAGGCGTGCGTCTGTCCCGGCGCAATCATCGTCAGATGCGGCATGGCCGTCCCCTGCGGGATCTCCGCGCCGATCGAGAGGGTGATGGTCTGCGAGTCAGAGTCGTATGTCGCATCGACGACTTTGTCCGCGATCGCGATTGGCGCCGAGGTCAGATTCTCGACCTGGTAGGTCACGCTGATCTGCGAACCGGGGGAGAGCGTCTCCTGGAGCATCTGCGCGTCGACCTTGATGTCGTCCTCGCGGCCGAGCGCTCTGCGCGGGTCTTTGAAATCGACTCCGGCGGCACGGGCGGTGGAACTGACCAGAAAGAAAACTGCCACTGCAACTGCGATACGGCTTGACGATCTCATGGAGCACCTCCTGTGCGGAGGTGGTCTCAGTCAATCTTCAACACTGCCAGAAAAGCCTCCTGCGGAATCTCCACCTTCCCCACCCGTTTCATCCGTTTCTTGCCCTCTTTCTGCTTCTCGAGGAGTTTGCGTTTGCGCGAGATGTCGCCGCCGTAACACTTGGCGAGGACGTCTTTGCGCATCGCTTTGACGGTTTCGCGAGCGATGACGCGATTACCAATGGCCGCCTGCAGAGCGACCGCGAACATCTGGCGTGGGATGAACTCCTTCATCTTCTCGACGAGGAGCTTTCCGCGCGCGTATGCCTTCTCTTTGTGCACGATGAGAGAGAGAGCATCGAGCGGTTCCCCGTTGATCAGGATGTCCATCTTGACCAGATCGCTTTCGCGGTAACCGACGAACTGGTAATCGAGCGAGGCGTATCCGCGTGAGATCGATTTCAGCTTGTCGAAGAAATCGAGGATCACCTCATTCAACGGCATCTCATACACGATCATGACTCTGTTGGCGCTTACGTACTCGAGCTTCTTCTGTACGCCTCGCCGATCCGTCGCAAGAGCGAGAATCGGGCCAACGAATTCATCGGTCGTGAGGATGGTCGCTTCGATCATCGGCTCCTCGATCGAATGGATGTACGCGGGATCGGGCATTTTCTGCGGATTTTCAATCCACAATGATTCGCCGTCGGTCTTTTGCACCCGGTAACGAACGCCCGGTGCCGAGGTCAGCAGCTCGAGATTGAACTCACGCTCGAGACGCTCCTGGATGATCTCCATGTGCAGCAGCCCGAGAAACCCGCAGCGAAATCCGAATCCGAGAGCGAGCGAGCTCTCCGGTTCGTAGCTGAAGGAGGCGTCGTTGAGCTTGAGCTTGCCGACGGCATCGCGCAGGTCTTCGTAGTCGTCGGTGTTGATCGGGAAGATGCCGGCGAAAACCATCGGCTTCACTTCCTCGAATCCAGGAAGCGGCGGCGGCGAGGCGTTCGCGTTCGTGACGGTGTCGCCGATCTTGGCCTGGACGATGTCTTTGATGTTGCCGGAGAAGAAGCCGACCTCGCCCACTCCAAGCCGATCGACCAATTTGATCTTCGGCGTAAACACGCCGACCTCAGTCACCTCATAAATCCGTTCGGTCGACAGAAACTTGATCCGCATCCCTTTGCGGATCTCGCCGTCGACGATGCGCACGAGGCTGACCACGCCGCGATACGAGTCGTACCAGGAGTCGAACAACAACGCGCGCAGAGGACCATTCGCGTCGCCCTTCGGCGGCTTGATGTTCGTGACGATCTTCTCCAGGATTTCGTCGACACCGATGCCCGATTTCGCCGACGCCAGCACGGCGTCGTGCGCATCGAGTCCGATGACGTTTTCGATCTGCTCGCGCACCCGCTCCGGCTCGGCCGATGGCAGGTCGACTTTGTTGATGACGGAGAGAATGTCCAGATTGTTGGCGATGGCCAGATAGCTGTTGGCCAGCGTCTGCGCTTCGACGCCCTGCGTGGCATCGACGACGAGAACCGCTCCCTCGCACGCCGCGAGGCTGCGCGAGACTTCGTAGGTGAAGTCGACGTGACCCGGCGTGTCGATGAGATTGAAGACGTAGTCCTGACCGTCTTTGGCCCGGTACTGCAGATTCACCGCGCGCGCCTTGATGGTGATGCCGCGCTCGCGCTCGAGATCCATGTCATCGAGCATCTGCTCGTGCATGTCACGCATCTCGACAGCCCCCGTCTTCTGCAGCAGACGATCGGACAGCGTCGTCTTGCCGTGGTCAATATGGGCGATGATCGAGAAATTACGGATGAACTGAGGGTCAGGCATCAGGCGGCGGGCTGTCTAACACGAAGTATCCGGATTGTCATCCAACCTGTGATTCCGAGCCGGCGGCTCGGACGGGGCAGAACCGGCAGGGTATCGTCCTCGGCACAGCGATGGCCGCTCGAATGCTCGCCACGCGCGCGACGAGAGCGTCGCGTTTCTTACTCCAGCAGCTTCTCCACGATCACCACATCGCGCCACACGCCATCCAACTGCCCGTGCCGCTCATACACGCCGACTTCGCGGAATCCGAGCGCCCTCAACAATCCTCGGCTGGCGCCGTTCTCGACGAAGACGCGCGAGACCAGCTTCCAGAATCCCGCATCGCGCGCGGCGGCGAACAGCGCTTCCATGGCCACCCGTGCGGCGCCGCGTCCGCGCGCGGCGCGGGCGGTGTAGACGGAAAACTCGGCGATGCCTGCGTAGCAATCGCGCGGTCGGTAGGTCGATGTCGCAGCGAACGCGATCACCTCTCCGTCGTCATCCTCAACGGCGACGATCGGATGCCGTCCGTCGAACCACCGCACCACGTCGTCCGCGGTGCGGTGGCGCGTTTCGAACGTGGCCACCCGGTCGTCGATCCCCTCGTTGTAAATGCGCGCGATGGCCGCGGCGTCGTCCGCCGCGGCATCTCGCGTCTTCATTTCCCGGTCAGTTCCTTCACCAAGCCGGGCACCGCGTAGACCTTCTTCAGCGCATCGAGGATGCCGGCCGAATGGACGGCTACTGCGCGGCCCACCCGGTCATCGAACTGGTAGTCCCAAGGCAGCGACTGGATGTTGCCGTCGAAGATAATGCCGACGAATTCGTTGTTGCGGTTCACCACCGGGCTTCCAGAGTTGCCGCCGATGATGTCCGCGGTCATGACAAAGTCGTACGGCGTCTTGTCGTCGTCGAGCACGGCCTTCTTCGAGATCCACGATGACGGCAGCTTGAACTCGCCCTCGTTGCCATGCTCGGCGGCGTGCTCGAATGTGCCGCCGATCTCCGTGGCCCATGGAACTGCCTGACCGTTCTCCGTGAAGCCCTTCACCGTTCCGTACGAGAGCCGCAGCGTGAAGGTGGCGTCCGGATACGTATCGCCGCCGCTGGTTTTGAACTGAGCGTTCGCGATCTTGGCGTACGACTGGCGCAGCGGCTCGGCGATGTTGTTGTCGTACTGCGTGCGCAGCTCGCGAGCGTGGGCATCGACCATGCGCGCCACCTGGATCATCGGATCGTTCGATGCGTCCACCGCGGCTTTGCCGCCTTCGCCTAGGGCCTTGCGCGCCGCAACGTCCTTGAGCTTCGTGCCATGGACCAGTTCAACGGCGCGCTCCTGCGGCGATTTGCCGGCCAGTACCTGCTGCACCAGCGGATCGGTCGGAGCGACCTCCAGCCAGTTCGACAGCGAATCCGTCAGCGTCACGATTTCCAGATCCTCATAAACCGGAGCCTCGGAATACAGCCCCTGCTTGAGCGACGGCAGGTTGGATTCGCGATACTCGCGCAGCCGTTCGCCGTTCGGCTTCGTCGATTCGTCGCCGAGGCGGAGCAGCGCTTTGGCGGTCTGGAAGAGCGTGCTGTTGAAGGCCACGCCTCCCTCAACGAAGCGGTACTCGAGGTAGATCGGACGATATGTGTTGATGGCGGCATCGACGTTCTGCCAGGCGTCGCCGTACGCGGTGTTGAGTTGGGCGTCGGACGTGACCTTCTGGCGCAGCGACGCTTCGGTCGCGGCCTTCGCCTTGAGCACGGCCGGATCCTGCAGGCCGGCGATGCGCCCGAGGTAGGCCTTGCGCGAGTTCTTGACGCCGAAAAGCTCGTCGTGCGCACGGCGGTCGTTCTCGAGGCTGCGCTGCGCGTAGTTGGTCAGCAGCACCTCGCGGCGCCGCAGCAGGTTGAGCGTGAAGGGATAGGCGATGTCGCGGAAGAACTGCAGATGCGTCATCGTGTTCAGCCGGCTCGTCGATCCGGGATGGCCGGAGACGAAAATGAGCTCGCCGTCCTTCGCGCCGGTCTCGCTCCACTTGAGGTAGTCGGCGGGATGGACCGGCTTGCCGTTCTCGTACGCGCGGAAGAAGCAGACGTCGAGGTCGTAGCGGGGATACTCGAAGTTGTCCGGGTCGCCGCCGAAGAATGCGATGGCCACCTCCGGCGCGAAGACGAGGCGCACGTCCGTGTAGACCTTGTAGCGATAGAGGTGGTACTCGCCGCCCTGGAAGAGCGTGACGACGTCGCTGCGAAGTCCGCTCGCCTTCACCGACTCCTGCTCGATGGTGCTCATCACGCCGCGCCGCGCCGCCTGCGCGGCCGCGGTGGTCATGCCGGGCGTCACGGCGGCGTTGACCTTCGCGGTGACGTCCTCGATCGACTGCAACACGTTCAACTCGAGATCGACGCACTTCACCTCGTCGGCCTGCGTCTTGGCGTAGTAGCCGGTGGTGACGTAGTCGTGATCCTTGGTGGAGATCTTGGCCAGGCAATCGAGGCCGACGTGATGGTTCGTCAGCGCCAGTCCGTCGGCGGAGACGAATGACCCCGAACCGCCGCTATTGAATCGAATGGACGACTTCTGCAGATGATCGAGCCATGCCTGCGTCGGCTCGAACCCATACCGCTGCTTGAAGATCGCGTTCGGCGTCCGGTTGAAAAGCCACATCCCCTCGTCCGCGACGAGCGGAAGCGCGAGGAGCAGGAAGAGGAATCCTAGGAAGGACTTACGCATCAAAATTACCTCCAGTTCGTTTGCGACGCGGATTCTATGCACAAAATGAGCAGGGGACGGTTTCGCGCGGAGATGGGGAGAGGCGGAGGGGAGCCGCAGTTTTCTCCGCGCCTCCGCGGCTCCGCGTGAAAAAATAAGGAGATGTTCACGAAGGTCGTGATCTACCAACGATTGCTCGCCAAAGCCAGGCGACTCACCAAAGTGCTGCGAAATTACATTCGAATCCGAAAGCAGAGGAAGTTCGTGGAGCTGTTTGGAACGATCCACTTCGATCCGAAGTACGACTACAAGAAGCAGCGTAGTCGCAAGTAACCCCCTCACCGCCAGTTCGCGACCACCGTCACCGGCGACGGATCCGCCTCCCCTCCGTTCGCGATGACGCGGCCGTCGGCTGCCAGGTCGTAGTCGGAGGAGGAGACGGGGTTGACGTCGAGACGGTAGCGGGGGCGGGTGGCCGTGATGGCGAAGGTTGAGGCGGTCTGGACGTCCACCTCGGTCAACGTGTTGTCGGCGGTGAGGTAGTCGAGGTGGATGCCGTCCGGCGACCAGCGGGAGGAGTGGCCGCCGGTGGTCGTCACCTGCCACTTGCCGCCGGTGCCGAGGAAGGGGACGACGTAGATTTCGTCACGGCCGCTTTCGTTCGAGGTGTAGGCGAGCCACCGGCCATCCGGCGAAATGCGCGGATCGTGGGCGGCGAAGTCGCCGGCGATGATCGAGCGCGGCTGAGCACCAGCAATTAACGGCACGGCCCAGATCTGCGGCGCGGCGGGATTTTGCCAGAGCGACACGGCGACCCATCGGCCGTCGGGCGACACGGCTCCGGGATCGGCGTCACCGGCGAGTCGGGCCACGAGCTGGCGCGGACCGTTGCCGTCGGCGCGACGGCGGTAGATGGCGGCACGTTCCGTTGGTTGATCGCGCGCGGCATAGATGATCTCCGTGCCGTCGTGGCTCCAGACCGGCGCCTCGTTCATCGCGCCTTCGAACGTCAGACGCGTGCGGACGTCGCGCTCGGCGTCGATGACCCAGATGTCGGCGCGCGGTTCGCCGGCGTTCGTGACCAGGCGATGGCCGTCGGGCGAGAGTTTGAGATCGTAGTACTTGGCCACCTCACCGAGCGTGCCGAGGTTCTTGCCGTCGCGCCCGAACCAGACCAGGTGCGTGCCGGAAAGCGTGCCGCCGGGTTGATAGATGAGCGTGCGGCCGGCGGCATCGAAGACGCCGTGCCACGTTGAGGCGTCGAAGCGAACGTTCTGCGCCACGATCGACGGCACGCCAGTCAACGCGCCGCGGGCGACATCGAACGGCTGCGAGACGAGCGTGCTGTCGCGCAGCATCAGCAGTTTGCCGTTGACGTAGGTGACATTCGCCAGCGTCTGCGCGACGACGTGATCGCTGCGGCCGTCCAGCGAGCGGATGTGCAGCGCGGTGGTGCGCGAGCCCGGAACGAAGTGATTCGCCGCGAGGTAGAGGAACGACTTGCCGCCAGGGAGAAACAGCGGCCAGCGATGCGTGGTGATGCCGCCGCCCGGAGTGGTCAGCGCGGTCGGCGTGCCGCCGTTGGCGTTGACGCGATACAGGCCGGCGCGGGTTTCGGGCGTGTAGACGATGACGTTGTCGTCGCTCCACGTTCCTCCGCGTGCATTCGGCGCGTCGGCGACGACGATCGGAACGCCTCCGGCCGCATCGACCGTCTTCAACTTCCCATGCGCGAAAAATCCGAGCGATCGATTGTCGGGCGACCAGAAGGGAAACATCGCGTCATCGCTGTTCTCGATCTCGCGCGGCTCGGCTGCGTCGAGTGAGCGAACCCACAGGCTCCGCTTCCCTTCCGGCGAGGCAGCGACGAACGCGACGCGCCGCCCGTCGTGCGACAGCACCGGCGAGCCGGCGTAATCGCCGGTGAAGACGAAACGCAATCCGCGCGGCGGGCCGATGGACGCAACGACCGGCTGACGCAGCGAATCGATTTCGCGCCGCGACCACATCGCGATTCCGGCCGCGGCACCGATCGCGAGCACGAGCGCGATCGCCCACGCCGCGCGCTCGCGCCACATGCGTCCGCGCGCGCGCGCCATCGGCAGCGGCGCGGACGGATTCGTTTGCTCGTCGCGGATCCACTGCAGCGCCAGCATCACGTCGTGCGCGGTCTGGAAGCGATCATCAGGATTTTTCGCGAGACACGTACGCACGACGCGGTCGAGCGACACCGGCGTCATCGGCCGCAGCGTCGAGATCGGCGGCGGCTCGCTGGCGATGATCTGCGCGATCATCCCGGCCCGGCTGGCGGCGTTGAAGGCGCGCCGGCCGGTGAGCATCTCGTAGAGCATGCAGCCGAAGGCGAAGATGTCGGTGCGCGCGTCGCTGCGGGCGTATTCGACCTGCTCCGGCGCCATATAGCAGAACGTTCCCACCAGCGTCCCCTCGGCGGTCAGCGGCTCGTTGGGGAGCATCGCCGTGATGCTCTGCGGCGAGGTGGATTCGATGAGCGCCGCATCCATCGCTTTGGCCAGTCCGAAATCGAGCAGCTTGGCGCCGCTGCGCGTGAGGATGACATTGCCCGGCTTGAGGTCGCGATGAATGATGCCGGTGCGATGCGCTTTGTCGAGCGCGTCGGCGATCTCGATGCCGTGGCGCAGAACATCGGAGACTGGCAACGGCCCTCGCGCCAGCCGCTCCGTCAGCGGCTCGCCGTCGAGATACTCCATCACCAGGTATTCGACGTCATTCTGCGTCCCAACGTCGAAGAGCATGCAGATGTTGGGATGATTGAGGCTGGAGATGGCCCTGGCCTCGCGTTCGAAGCGCGCGCGCAGTTGCGCATCGCGCGCGAACTCCGCCGGCAGCACCTTGATGGCCACGTCGCGCGAGAGCCGCGTGTCGCTGGCGCGGTAAACCTCCCCCATTCCGCCAGCGCCGATGGGCGAAGCGATCTCGTACGGGCCGAGCCGGGTGCCGGGAGGAAGGGACACGGTGGCGAAAGTGTAGCAGTCAGGCCATCAAGCGCTGGAGTTGTCGAGCCAACCCTGCAGGATGGCAAAGCGCACCAGCTCCGCGCGGCTGTTGATGCCGAGCTTCTGCATGATTTTCGTCTTGTGACTCTCGACCGTCTTTACTGTGATGCCGAGGGATGCGGAGGTCTCTTTGTTTGTGTGGCCTTGCGCGACCATCGTGACAACCTGTTGTTCGCGATAGGTCAATGAGCGCGCCCCGGACTTTGGCGACGAGCTGCGACTGGTCAACGATTGGGCGATCTTTGGGGAGATGGCCGAATCGAGATAGGTGCCCCCACGCGCGACGGTACGAATCGCGTCGAGCAGCGTCTCTGCTGCTGTCTGTTTGAGCGCATACCCGGTGGCACCGGCCTGCAGCATCAGCCGTACGTATCCATGCTCGGTATGGCGCGAAAGCGCCAGCACCTTGGCGGTCGTGGAACTGCGTCGCACATCCTCCGCGGCCCTGATTCCACTCACGTCGGGCATGGAGACGTCCATAATGACGACCTCTGCGCTTGTGCGCACCACCGCCGCGGACACACCCCGTCCGTCCGCCGCCTCGCCGACCACACGCATATCTGACTGCGCTTCGATCAGCAGCCGCAAGCCCTGGCGCAGCACGGAGTGATCGTCGACCAGAAAGATGTTGATCCGATTCATGGCACGCGCCTTCCCTCGGAGCGATGGGAACGCGGACGTAAAGCGTCGTACCACTTCCGTCGCTCGACTCGATGTTCACGGTTCCCCCGACCACTTCAACTCGTTGTCGGACGCCCACCAGGCCGAACCGGCGGCCTCCCTCGTCTCGATCAAAAACCGTTTTGGCGTCGAAGCCGCAGCCGTTGTCTTCGATGATCATCTGCACATGATCGTTTCGCTGGTCGATGATGATGCTTACTCCCGTTGCCGAGGAGTGACGCCAGACATTCGTCAGCGCCTCCTGCAGAACACGGTAGAGGGTGCTCCCGACGATGTCCGCCAAACGTTCGCGATGCATCTCCGGCATGAGGTGCAGGTCTGCCACCACCCCACTTTCGGATTGGAACGTTTCGATCAGCTGCCGGATGGCCGCGTCGAGTCCGAGCTCCGTCAACGCCGCCGGACGGATTTCGAAGGCCAGGCGCTCGACCGTATGGTCGATGTCCGTGACGATTTCCATGAGCTGCCGGAGCTTGTCCGGAGAACTCGTAGGAAGCGCGCCGAGACCTAGCTGCAACGCGGTGAGTGGCTGCCCCAACTCATCGTGAAGTTCGCGGGCGATGCGCTGCCGCTCGTCTTCCTGCGCGTTGACGATCTGGTGCAACAGCACAGCCCGATCATTGAGGAGAGCCTCGAGCGCCTGGGCGGAACGCCGAAGCTCGGAAGTGCGCTCAACGACGCGCTGCTCCAGAGCTTCTTCAGCGAGCTTTTCAACGGTCACGTTGCGGGAGATTCCAACGAGACGCGTGCGCCCGCCGGCACCGTCGCGAATCAGCACCGCGTCGACGCGCAGGCGGATGATTGCGCCCGTGTCCGGATTGAGCATCCGCTGGTCGGAATGAAACGGCCTGCCAAAGGCGATGGCCTCGCCGACCTCTCGCCGTACCTGCTCGCGATCATCAGGATGGATATTGAGGAACGGGTCCGCGAGATGTGCGGCAAGGTCAAAACCGACGACGTCTGCCGTGTTCTCCGAAACAGTCGAGCGGCCACTGGCCACATCGACTTCCCACGTGAACAGATTGGCGTTCTGCGTGGCGATCCGGAGCAGTTCCTCGGAGTCGCGCAACGCGCGCATAACGATCTCGCGGTCGGTGAGGTCCTCATCCACCATCACGCATGCTCCGGTCGCATCCGCCGGCACTGCGTCCCCTGTCCGACGATTTTCGTGCAAAAGCAGCAGATCACGGATCTTGCGACGCGTGCAAGCGAGGGATCATGGAGTCCCCTCTCTACGATCGGGGATTTCCCCGATGCTTTGCGCGACGTTGCTTCACGCGTCTTGCACACGGTGCCCTTCTACGCCAATGCTCGACCACTACGTTCCGCTTCCATCCGTTCACCGTGTCACGACGAGGAATTTCGTGTCGCGCGGGAACAGACTTGTCGATGCGCTCCCGGCAGCCGTCCGGCTACGCCTGCAATGCCGCCTCCGCCGTGTGCAGGCGCAAGAGATCCTCTTCGACTGCGCCAGGCGCGAGCGTATCGTCTACTTCCCGCACGCGAACACGGTCGTATCTCTCGTTCGCAGCACCGACGAAGGACCGCAGCTCGAAGTGGGGATGGTTGGGTCGGAGGGATGCGCGAACCTGGACCTCCTCCTGGGCGGTGTGCCGAACGGCGATACGTTCGCGGTCATGCAGGTAGCCGGAGATGTGACCTGCGTCAGCGTCGCGCGGTTGCACGCCGAGTTCTCGACGGACGAGCAGACGCGAATCCTCATCACCGCGTACGCCGCGATGTTTCTGGAGCAGGTCAGCCAGGCATCCGTCTGCAACAGCATTCACACGATTGCACAACGGCTGTCGAGGTGGCTGCTCGCGGTTCGGGACCGCACCGGCTCAAACGACCTGGTGGCTTCGCACGAATCGCTTTCGCGAATTCTCGGTACGCAGCGTCCCGCCGTGACGCTGGCCATCGGTGCGTTGACCGAGGCGGGAGTCATCGCTCATTCACGGCGCAGCATCCGGGTAAGCGACGCGTCAGGGCTGGGGAGCCGCGCCTGCGGCTGCTCCGATCTGATGGAAAAGAACCTCAGCAGCTTCCGCGCGCGATTGGAGAATCTGACTGCGTAAAACGTCGCGAGCGCGGCATGCTGCCGCCACGCCTGCGACGCTCGATCACTTCCCGACTTTGGTCAGCAGCTCCTTCGCCTTGTCGAGATGCGATTGAAGCTTCGGACGATTCTTGTCTACCCATGCGCGCAGGTCCGCGTCGCCCACCACCTTCGACTCAGCGTCGAAGAGCGCGATCATCGTCACGTGATCGTCGATGATGTGCTGCAGATACGTGCGGTTGAATTCTTTCCCCTTCAACTTCGCAAGCGCATCGTTCGATGCGGCCACCTTGATCTCGACTTCGGTGGGAAGAGCGACGCCATGCTTCTGCCCCAGCACCGTGAGCTCGGCCAGCATGTCCGCGAAGTCCTGCAGCAGCAGGTGACCGAACGCTTTCACAGCCACGTCAGGTGACAGGAGGTCGGCGGTTTTCGAGTACGCGGCTTCCGCGAGGATGGCCGCAGCAGCATCGAGGACGAACTGCTGGTCGGGAGCGGCCAGGGCCATCGTCGCCGTCGTGACCGTCCCACCAGTCGGCGTGGTGTCGACGGCGGTTATGGTGGCGATCGAGCCAGTGGTGTCATTCGCGGGTTCTTCCTTTTTACATCTGCCGCCGAGGGTAACCAGGAGGAACACCATAATCAGGATGCCGATCTGTTTTCTCTTCATGACTTCTCCCTTTCTCACACAGCGAAGCGCCGGCGCAGAGTCCGGACGCGGATGCCAAAGATGACGACAAGGACGCCGAATACGATGGCGTACGAGGCAATTAGCCACAGAAGCGCCAGAGCTCCGGGGCCGGGATTCCACATCGGCAGTGCGGCGACGGCGATCGAGATTCCGGCGAAAACGAGCAGCCATTCGCCCTTGATCTCCTTGCGCAGCCGGATGGCCAGGGCGATGTCGATCACACCGCGCATGAGCGACCAGGCCGCGATGTAGATGATCAGGCCAAGCGCGGTGAGGGATGGCGCGCGAAAGGTCAGGATGCCGACGGCAATGCCGAGGAGACCGCCGATCAGCTCGAAGACCCACTCGCTGTTCGAGCGCTTGCCAGCGATGGCGCCGCCCACGCTGAACGCGCCGTCGACCAGTGCCCAAGCGCCGAACCAGAGCACCAAGACGGTGATGGCCACGCCCGGATTGGCGAAGGCCATCAATCCGAATGCGATGCCGCAGAGCCCGCGCACCACCGGAACCCACCAATAGCGCGTCAGCGCCTCGATCATGAGGAGCGCTCGTTCCCCTGCTCGATGGGAATGCTCTTGCTGTGCGACCGATGGTCGCGCGGCAGATCCATCGTCAGATCGAGCACGCCGTCGCGGAACGTGGCGCGCGCCGTGTCGGGATTCACGTCATCGGGCAGAGGAATGACCCGATAGAAGTTGCCGTAGGTGCGCTCGGTCACGAAGTAACCTTCGCGGTCTTCCTTCTTTTCCTGCTTCCGTTCGCCGTCGATGATGAGACTGTTATCGCGCAACTCGACGCGTACATCGTCTTTCGACATGCCTGGGAGGTCAGCGGTGACGTGAAGCTTTCCATCGCGCTCGAACACTTCGATGGAAGGCGCCCACACTTCGCTGGCGCGCGTGAGGCCGTGCAGGGCGGAAGCTCCGAGCGGCCCGAACATCTGCTCGGTAATGCGCCGCACCATATCGAATGGGTTCGCCACTTCTCCGGTGGATCGGCGGCGCAACTGCTGCGATTGCTGTTCCCGAGTGGCTACTTGTTTGCTGCTGGGCTGGGTCTGCTGATCGTGCTTCGCGTCGGTCTTCTGTTCGCGGTCGGTTCGTGCTTCTGGCATTCTGTCCTCCATTGAATTCGCGAACCGAAACGTAACGCCGCCATGTCTCCGCGACTGTTCGACCTCGAACCGTTTCTTGCGGAAGCCATCAGGGAAATGTCTCGATCGTTCACCATCGAACAGACGACGCCGGGATGCCGCCCTAACTTGCGCGTCATGCAAACGAGAACGGTTTCGTCTGAGAGATGGGAAGGATTCTTCGACTCGTTCACCCGCATCTATAGGGGATCGCGAGCGACGCTGGAGATTCTGGCGGATGACTTGGGCGCGCAAATGCAGGTAGAGGACATGCCACTGAGCGGGATCAGTTCGGATTCGACAGGGCTGGCGCTCCATTTCCAAACGCGCGGCGGCCACTTCGTCCACCGCATCCCCTTCCCAAGGACTGTGTCGATCGAACAGCGAGCCAACGGCCTCGTCGCGGCGATCGAAATCTGTTGTTCTGACGGCGAGCCGGACACGATCCTTCGGCTCAGAGCCGCGCTCGCCTCAAGGCTCCTGTCAGCGTAGCGCTGTCAATCCCAGTTCGTGCTGTTCATCCTGGCCACGATCTTCGCCACCTCGATGTAGTCGGCGCCGTCGCCGAGCTGGTTGAGCGACGACGTGAAGAGGTGCTGCGTCAGCGCGAGCATCGGCGTGGCGGCGTGTTGCTGGTGCGCGATCGAGGCGGCGATGCGGATGTCTTTGTCGTGATGGGCGAGTTTGAAGACGAGCGGCCACTTGTGCTCGAGAAGGCGCATCGGCAAAAGGTTCTCGGACGCATTCGATCGGCCGCTGCCGGCGTTCGTCACGGCAAGGGCGGTCTTGAGATCGATGCCGTACTGCTTGGCGAGCAGCAGGCACTCCGCAGTGATCCAGACCGTCGCGCCCATGATCGTGTTCGTGAGGACTTTGATGGCGTGACCGGAGCCGGTCGGACCGACATGGATGATGGTCTTGCCGCAGAGCTGAAGGATTTCGCGCGCGCGTTCGAAATCGGCTGCGTTGCCGCCGATCATGATCGTGAGCGTGGCGTTCTCGGCGCCGACGGTCGCGCCGGTGACCGGTGCATCGACGAACGCAACTCCCTTTTCGACAAGGCGAGCTGCCGTCTGCTTGCTCGCATTCGGATCGCCGCTGGTCGCATCGATCCAAAGAGTTTCGGGATGCAGCGACGGCAGCAGCTTGTCGACGATCTCATCGACTTCCACGCTCGTCGGCAGCATGGTGATGATGACCGCGGCGTTCGCGCAGTCGGCAAGATCGTTCGCGACGGTGGTGCCGTGCTCGCGCGCATGGCGTTCCGCCTTCTCGCGGGTGCGATTCCAGACCAGCAGTTCGTGTTGTTTGGCGAGGTGGCGCGCCATCGGGAAACCCATGGCGCCAAGTCCGATGAATGCGATTTTCATCGGCGCATTCTATTGGTCGTAAGGAAGGGGAGGAAGCGAGCTGGCTGATGAGGAGTGGGCGCTCACACACGCCGCGTCCCTGCGCCCTACTCCACATCAGAACAGCAGCTCGATCGAGACCCTCCTTCACGCGTTGCAGAGAGAGAGAGGTAGCTTCAGCAATTAATCCACGGAGGCACGCCCATTCGCCCGCTCTTCCGTGGTTTTGGGTCCGAGGTGGGCACGTTACAGAAGGGCCTCGATCCAACGGCTGTTCAAATTTTCAATGAAAATAAAAAAGGGGCGTTACGCCCCTTGGTTGCCTCTCGGCCAAATTGCTGTGATGTGCGTGCAGTCTAAGTTGGCGGCTTCCCCGGTTTCGTGATGCAGCTCACATTCTCAGGTTTTCTTGTACCAGGCGGCGTTGATCTCCGTGTAGTGCTTCCACTGCTCCGGCACCAGATCCTGCGGGAAGATGGCTTGCACCGGGCATGCCGGTTCACACGCGCCGCAGTCGATGCAAACCTCGGGATCGATGTAGAGCATCGTGTCCTCGGCGAATCCGTCCTCGTCCTTCCGAGGATGGATGCAGTCGACGGGACAGACGTCGACGCACGCGGTGTCCTTCGTTCCCACACACGGTTCGGCAATCACATAGGTCATGGCGCGCGCATTTTAAGTGAAGAAGTAACGGGTCAAGTGAAAAAAAATCGGGCCGGCGAAGCAGATCGAGTCGATGCGATCGAGCACGCCGCCATGGCCCTGGATCGATGAGCCCCAGTCCTTCACACCGGCGTCGCGTTTGATCGCCGACATCGTCAGGCCGCCGAGGAATCCCATCACCGTGATGATGAAGGCCATCCCCATCGTCTGCCAGACCGTGAACGGCGTGGCCCACCAGAGCGACGTGCCGATGAGCGTCGCGGAGAGGATGCCGCCGATGAAGCCTTCCCACGTTTTGCTCGGGCTGATCACCGGCGCGATCTTGTGTTTGCCCAGCAGCTTGCCCCAGACGTACTGCAGCACGTCGCTGAGCTGGACGATGACGACGAGGAAGAATAGCAGCCGCGCGTTCTTGCCCGCGTAGCCGGGGATCTCCAGCATCAGCAGCGCCGGCACATGGCTGACGCAGTAGACGCAGACCATGAGTCCCCACTGGATCTTCGAGCTGCGTTCGAGGAATGCCGCCGAATCGCCGGATATGGCGATGCGTGAGGGGATGAAGAGAAATCCATACACCGGAATGAGCACGCTGAAGAAGCCGTACCACTGCGCGCCGACGAGGTAGTACTGCAGCGGCGTGATGATGAAGAAGACCCAGAACAGTGCGGAGTGATCGGCGGGCCGCGTCGGTGTGAGCGTGATGAACTCGCGCAGCGCGAAGAACGAAAGCGCTGCAAACAGAATCACGGAGCCGAGGCCGCCGGTCAGGAGCGAGAGCGCGAAGACAGCCGACATCACCCACCAGGCGCGGATGCGCGCGTTGAGGTTGTCGACGACGTCGCCGCGCTTCCGCAGTTTGATCAGCTGGCCGACGATCGTGGCGACGACCAGCAGCGCCAGTACGCCGCCGAAGAGCATCAGCGTCTGCCGGTCGCGAATCATGTTCACCATTGCCGCAGCTCCAGAATTGCGTTCCGCGCCCGATCGAGGAACGCGGATTTGTCCTCGTCCTCGCCGACATGCATCGGCTCGCCGAAACTGACCGAGGCCAGCATCGGCACCGGCACGAACTCGCCCTTCGGCAGGATGCGATTGACGTTGTTGATGTAGGCGGGAACGAGCTCGACGTCCGGCCTCGCTTTGCCGAGGCGATACAAGCCGCTCTTGAACGGGGCGATCGTCGATCCGTCGCCGCGCGTGCCCTCAGGGAAAATTATGAGTGAGTGATGGTCGCCGAGGCCGTCGAGAAGCACGTCCATGACGTTGGAAGGTGCGCTGGTCGGATTCCGTTCGACCAGCACGGCGTTGAAGACTTTCACGCCGAGGTAGCGGCGAAGTCCAGCGCGATCCCAGTAGTCCTTCGCCGCGACCGGACGCGTGATCGCGCGCAGGCGCGGTGGGAGCGCGGCCCAGACCAGGACGAAGTCGAGATGGCTGGCGTGATTGGCGAAGTAAATGCGCTGCCTCTCGTCCGGCGTGAATCCGACGCGGCGCACGTTGCCGCCCGCGAGAAGGCGCGCGATGCCGACCACGCCTTTCGCGACGAACTTCCTCACCGCGACTCCAACTCCGCGGCCATCCGCCGCGTGCGGCGGATTATCGTGACGATCGTGCCGAGGATGATCAGCATCAGCGCGAGCATCAGCGCGTAGTCGCGAAAGCGGAAGTAGCCGGCGACGGCGTCGATGATCGCGGCAAACGTCAACGTGGCCATGCGATGTGGCTTGGCCATCGGTCCGACGAAATCCTGTTTCGCGCGCACGGAACCGGCCAGCACGCGGACGTACGCCGTCATCACCGCCAGCAATCCCGCGAGCCATCCGAAAGTGGGCCCGAGCGTGTAGAAGCGGATGATGGCGTAGCCGGCCGGAACGATGATCAACGGATCGGCGATGCGGTCAGGCAGCTCGTTGAAGATATCGCCGGTCTTCGAGGCCATCTTCCCTTCGACCGCGACCATGCCGTCGAGCATGTTGCAAAGGAGCCGGAGCTGGATGCACGCCGCCGCCGCGATGAGCAGCACGACGCGCTGCATTCCCTCGGCGTTCCGGCTGCCGATGAACGCAGCCGCCGCTCCGAGCGCGAAGACGACGCTGAAAACCGAGATCGCGTTCGGCTGGATGCGCGCGCGAACCAGCATCGCCGCCAGCGCTTTCGCCCAGCCGCGCTCGCGCGTCTTGAGAGGACGACGATCCATCGGGATGCGGCGATTGTAGCTGGACTAGGTGTCCGCCCACATGCGGATCGATTCGATCTGGTAGTCGTTGCCCATGAACGTGACCAGGTCGCCGGTGGCGTGGCCGAGGAGCGCTTTGGCGACGTCGGACTGATTCGAGTAGACGCCGTGCTCCGGCGCGGACTCCCACGGCCCGAGGATGGTCACCTCGCGGCGTTCGTCGCCGTTCGCCAGCGCGACCTTGGTGCCGACGCGCACGATGGACGTATCGACCTGATCGGGATTCAGCACCTGCACGCGCGAAATCTCCGAGGCCAGCTCGCCGACGCGCGCGGAAAGATACTCGGCGCGTGCGCGGGCGGCTTTGTATTCGAAGTTTTCGCGAAGATCGCCCATCTCACGCGCGGCCTGCAATGCGCGCGAGTTCGCGGGAATCTCGACAGTCTTGAGGTTCGTCAGCTCGGCGCGCTTCTGCTCCAGCGACTGCGCCGTCGCATACACCGGCTCAGCCTCCGGCTCGCGCAGTTGCGGGAACTTCATCAGCGCGGCGCCTTTCGCTGTCTCGCGGCGGTACTCCTCGATCGCGCCGTAGCGGTCGATCGTTTCGACGAGCTTGCGGGCGCCTTCTTCGTTCGCGACGCCCACGATGATGCGCAGCGCGAGACCGCCGTGATCGAACATCTCTTTCAGCTTCGCGCGGACTGCTGAGAATTCGTCGGAGCTGATGGCGTCGATGATCTGGAACAGCAGCGCGTAGTTCGCCTTGTCCGAAAGCGTCTCCTGCTCGTTGAGCTGCTTGGCGAACCAGTAGAACGCGCGCGGATGGCGGCGCGGGTAGCGCAGCGTTTCGTCGATGAGCCGGTCGCGCAGCTCCTTGTTCCCCGACTCTTCGAGCGAGTTGATGATGAGCGAGAGGATGCGCGGATCTTCGTCGAGGAAGAAGACTTCGCTGTAGACCTTCGGCCAGTCGGGATTCAGGTCGCGCACTTGTCCGAGGGCGCGCTCGCGCAGCGTTTTGTCGGTAACGGCGACGATGACGCGCGACGCAAGCGGCCCGGTGATGAGCGACTTCGGATCGAGCAGCGGCGTGTACGCGCCGGGCAGTGACTCGAGTGTCGCAGCGATCTGCCACGCCGTCGCCGGATCACGCGGCGCGAGTCTCGCGGCCTCGGACGCCAACTTTTCGGAGATGTAGTCCGCCAGATCTTTGCTGCGCGCGCTGTGCTTGCGCGCGAGGTCGAGCTTCCCTTTTGGGTCCGCGCGATCGAAGGCGCGTTTGATCGCTTCGTCAGCCGCGCCGGTCGACGCGCTCCAGGCATACGTCGCCTTGGCGCCGCTGCCGCTGATCACGATCTGCGGATTCTTCCTCGCCGCCGTCCACCACGAACTCCACTTTTCTTCGGGGACGATGCCGATGACGGCGTCGCGCACTTCGCCCATCTGCATCGGACGGCCGAAGCTCTGCAGGATGCGCGCGAAGAACGCGGATGGCGATTTCTTTGCCTCAGCGCGCACCACCTCGGCATCCGTGAACTTTTCGCGGAGTACGTGTCCGGCCGGAAGCGGCACGAGGTACTTGGCGGCGGCGCCGATGGGAACGGGAACGCGCTTGTCTTTTTCGAAGTCGAGACGCGCAATGCCGAGATCGGGATTGAGCTCCGTGACGATGCCGGCGCCGCGGCCGGCCATGAAGTACATCTCGCCTTCGTCGTACTTGAGCCAGGTTTCGATCTTCTCGGCCTTTTCGACGGGATTGCTGGTCGGTTCGGCGAAGCCGGCGAAGTCGTAGACGCGCTGGAAGTTTTTATGCTTTGCGTGCGCGCCGCGCAGGGCCTGCTCGATCTGCGGCCGCAGCGTGGCCGGATGTTTCGAGAGGCGTCCCAGCTCCTTGAGCACCTGCAGCCGCGGCGTCCACAGCTTCTTCTCCAGCAACGTGTCGGAGAGGAGGCCGAGGAGCGTGTCGGATTGCGTGCGCTGCTCCGATTTGCGGAGCACGCGGGCAGTGGTGATGAACGAGTCGACATCGCTCGGGTCGCGGTCGAGCTGCGACATCCAGAGGGACTCGAGCTCGTCGAATTTCTTTTGGTCGATCAGGCGCTGAGCATCGTCGCGAAACGGCAAAGTCGAGGTCCCCCCGGGCGGAATGAGCGGGACATTGTAGCGGTGTTGGCCGTGGCTGTCTCTGAGCCGCCGGCCTGCCGGCTACCGCCGCAGTTTGACGATGGCTTTGAACACGTCGAAAGGCAGCTCTTCGGCGTGGACGATGTGGCGAAGGTGATGCAGTGTCGTACGGCGTTCCTTCACGTCTTCGAGCGAGATGTTGTGCTTCCGAAGTACCTCATGTGCTTTCTGGTCAGGCATAGTTCTCCCGTGTTGAAGACTGCGTTGGAGCACGGTTAAACGCAGCGGTCCGCGAACTATTTCACTTAGATTCATAAAGTACTTGACATTGCTCGACTACGGATGCATCTTGGCGGCATGCGACGCTTGGCTCTGCTCATCCTCTACGTCATCTTCAATCTCGCCTGCCACCTCGGCACGAACTCACCTGCGGCGGCTGCCGCATCCGGCGGCGACGCCGCCGGCATGAAGCGGATGCTCGACGCCGGACTCGATCCAAATGCGCGCGACTCCGCCGGCTACACGCCGCTGATCGCCGCCGCGCGCGCCGGCAACGTGGAGATGATCCGCCTCCTCACCAGCCGCGGCGCCAATCCGAATCTCAGCGACGCGGCCGTGAACTCCTGGACGCCGCTGCTGCACGCCGTGCATAAGGCCCAGCCGCGCGCAATCGCGGCGCTTCTCGACGCCGGCGCGAATCCGAACGAGGCCGATCCGCGCGGAACGACTCCGCTGATGCTCGCCGCCGGCTACGGCTACACGGATATCGTGAAGATCCTCCTCGCACACAAAGCCAACCCGCGCCTCGCCGCAAGCGACGGCATCACCGCCCTCGACCTGGCCCGCTCCGGAGTCCCCGACATCGACCGTTTCACCGTCTTCCACTGCCAGGAGGACACAGTCAAAGCGCTTCTCGCTGCCGACCCGAAGCTCCCCGATCACCGTGACAAACTTCCGGGCATCGCGCGCATGCTCATGCGTACGAAGCGGTGCGGCGCGTAGGTTTCGGCAAGCATCAACTGCAGCGGCTCATCGCGTTTCCACCTCCCTCCCAAAGCGGCGGCTCGTCGCCGCGCGCACTCCAAAGTGCTGCGCACGAAAGCTTCGATCTCAGCGCAGCCCGAGGCACATTTCGCGAAGCTTTGGAGTGCGGTGGCGATCGAGCCACCGCTTTGGGAGGGAGGTGGAAACGCGACTATCTATGTTCCTTCACACCCGCAGCGCGATCTTGCCGAAGTGGTCCTTTTTCATCGCGCGATGCGCTTCCGCGGCATTCGCAAGGTCGAAGACGCGATCGATGACCGGGCGGATGCGGCCGGCTCGTAGATCGTCGCCGAAACGGCTGACGAACGACGCAACGATCGCGGCCTTCTCCTCGACTGACCGCGCGCGCAACATCGATCCGATGATCTGCTGCCGTTTCGAGAGCAGCGCGTTCACGTTCAAGTCGATCGATCCCGGGCCGCCCATCGAGCCGATGATCACCACGCGGCCGCCGACCGCGAGGCATTCGAGGTCGCGTGGCAAATACTTCGCGCCGATGTGGTCGAGGATCACGTTCGCGCCCCGGGCGTGTTCGACGTAATCCTCCTCGTTGTAGTTGATGGCGACGTCGGCGCCGTGCGCGAGGCAGCGCTCCCATTTCTCGCGCGAGCCGGCGGTAACGATGACACGAAGACCTGCGAGCTTGGCCAGCGTCGTTGCCGCGGTACCTACTCCGCTGCCGCCGCCGTGGATGAGCAGCGTCTCGCCCGCCTGTGCACGCGCGAGCTCGAAAACATTCAAATACGCGGTGAGGAAAACCTCCGGCATCGCGCCGGCTTCGATGTCGCTGAGCGCGTCTGGAACGCGCATCGCAGAGCCGTGATGGACGACGACCTCCTCCGCGTAGCCGCCGCCGGCGAGCAGCGCCATCGCGCGATCGCCGACGTTCCAGCCACGGACGTCCGCTCCGATTTCCATCACCTCGCCCGCGCATTCCATTCCGAGGATCGGTGAGGCGCCGGGAGGCGGCGGATAGCGGCCTTCGCGCTGGAGCAGATCGGCCCGATTCACCGCCGTCGCGCGAACGCGGATGCGCAGTTCGTCGGATGACATCGCAGGTGGTTCGACTTCGCCGATCCGCAGGACCGACTCGTCGCCGAAATCATCGAAGACGATGGCGCGCATATCGGTGGAGAGTGTATCGTCTCGCCTCCCATGGCCGACGTCATTGCCTGCCGCAATCTGCGCAAGTACTTCGCCGACGTGAAGGCGGTGGACGGGCTCGATCTGTCCGTCGCCAGCGGCGAATGTTTCGGACTCCTTGGGCCGAACGGCGCGGGCAAGACGACGACCATCGAAATCCTGGAAGGACTGACCAAGCCTGACTCCGGCGACGTCGAAATTCTCGGGCTGGACTGGCGCTCGCACGAGCGCGAGCTGCGCGAGCGCATCGGCATCTCGCTGCAGGAAACACAGCTCACCGAGAAGCTCACCGTGTTCGAGACGGTGCGGCTCTTCCGGTCGTTTTATCGCGATGGGTATGACCCCGAGGAATTGCTGCGCGATCTATCGCTCGATGAGAAGCGGGACGCGCGCGTCGGGAAACTTTCCGGCGGCCAACGGCAGCGCCTCGGTGTCGCGTGTGCGCTGGTCGGCAATCCTGACGTGCTCTTTCTCGATGAGCCGACTACCGGCCTCGATCCGCAAAGCCGGTTGCAGTTGTGGGACATCGTGCAGCGCTTCCGCGTGAAGGGCGGAACGGTGTTGCTGACGACGCACTACATGGAGGAGGCGCAGCGCCTCTGCGACCGCGTGGCCATCGTCGATCACGGTCACCTCATCGCCCTCGGCACACCGGCGGAGTTGATCGCGAAGTTGGAAGCGCCGAACGTGATCGAGTTCAGCAGCGAGCCGGCGCTGTCGCAGGAGGTCGTCACGGCGATCGATGCGTGCGCCGGTGCGAGCGCGCACAAAGGCGGATGGCTGCTGCGCGTCCATTCGCTGGCCGAGGCGGTGCCGCAGTTGATCGACGCAGTGGAGAAGGAAGGCGCGAAACTCGTGTCGCTCTCGACGCACGAGGCATCGCTCGAGGATCTCTTTGTATCGCTGACCGGAAGGGAGCTTCGCGATGCCTGAGAAAACGCGCATCCGGCCGCCGATCATCGAGCTGGTGTCGACGCGCACGAAAGAATTCGTCCGCGAAAGCGAAGCGCTCTTCTGGGTCTTCGGATTTCCGCTGATCCTCGCGCTCGCCCTCGGCTTCGCATTCCGCGAGAAGCCGCCTGACCGTGTGCCAGTCGCGATCGTGGCAGGACCAAATGCGGCGACACGTCTGGCCGCGCTGCAAAAGTCGCCCGTGCTCCTGCCGAGCATCATGAGCGAGCAGGAAGCGCGCAATGCACTCCGGCGCGGCAAAGTCTCGGTGCTGATCGAGGGCGCGGACACCGTCCTCTTTCGCTTCGATGCAACGCGTCCCGATGCACAGAGCGCGCGGCGCGAAGCGGACGATGCATTGCAGACCGCCGCGGGGCGCCGCGATGTCGTCGTCACGCGCGAGGAGCGCGTGCACGAGCAGGGCGCGCGCTACATCGACTTCCTGATCCCCGGCCTCCTCGGCATGAACCTCATGGGCACCGGCATGTGGAGCATGGGCTTCACCATCGCCAACGCGCGCATGAAGAAGCTGCTCAAGCGCCTCGTGGCCACGCCGATGCGCAAGACCGACTTCCTGCTGGCGCAGTTTCTGTCGCGGCTGATCTGGCTGCTGATCGAGGTAACGGTCCTGGTTGTCTTCGGCTGGCTCGTCTTCGGCGTGCGCGTGAACGGCTCGATCCTTCTGCTTGCGATTCTCTGCATCATCGGCGGCTTCAGCTTCTCCGGCATCGGCCTGCTGACGGCATCACGCGCGCGGACGATCGAAGCCGTGAGCGGTTTGATGAACCTCATCATGATGCCGATGTGGCTCTGCTCCGGCGTCTTCTTTTCCTACGAACGGTTCCCGGACTCGGTGAAGCCGATCATCCGGATGCTTCCGCTGACGTTGCTCAACGACGCGTTGCGCGCAGTCATCAACGACGCCGCTGGCCTGATGCAGATCGCTTCGAAACTGGCGCTGCTGGCGGTGTGGGGTCTGGTCACGTTCATGATTGGATTGAAGGTCTTCCGCTGGCAATGAAGCGATTCGCGGCAATCGTGCTTCTGTTCCTCGGCGCCTGCGCAACGACGACGCAGAGAGCGCCGAACGCCGATGCGCTCCTGCAGCGCGATCGCGAATTCGCGACGCAGTCGGCTGCGCGCGGCCACCTCGCCTGGCAGGAATTCATGGCTCCGAATGCAGCGAAGCCGGCCAACGGCGGACGGACGCTCATCGGACCGCAGGAGATCGGCGACAACATGCTGGCGGCATTTGCGAGCGGCTTCACACTGTCGTGGGAGCCGGCGCGCGCCGAAATCTCGCGTGGCGGAAAGCTCGGCTACACGTGGGGCCGTTACCGCGCCGTCGTCAACGGCAAATCGCGCGAAGGAACGTACATGAGCGTCTGGGAGAAACAGCCGGACGGCACATGGAAAGTGCTCTTCGATACGGGCGATCCGGATTGAGGATTCGATCCGGTCGACAACTGCGTAGAATCTCCGCCGCATGAAAATCGCGACATGGAATGTGAACGGGATCCGCGCGCGTGAAACGCAGTTTCAGGAGTGGGTCGCCACCGCGCAACCGGACGTGATCTGCCTGCAGGAGATCAAAGCCTCCATCGCCCAGGTCCCCGAATCGATCTGCAACCTCGGCGGCTACTGGTGCTACTGGCACGGCGCGGCCGCCTACTCCGGCGTCGCGCTGCACATGCGCCGCGAGACGTTCCCCGAGGAGCCGAAGTTCACGCATCCGGAGTTCGATCACGAGACGCGAATCGTGGAAGCGCGCGCCGGCGACACCGTCTTCGCATCCGTCTATGTCCCGAACGGCGGCAAGGACTACGCGGCCAAGATCGCGTTCATGAAGTCGCTGATCGCCTACGCGCATACGCATCGCGAGCAAGGACTGAACCTCGTCATCTGCGGCGACTACAACGTCGCGCGCACCGACATGGACGTGCATCCGAAAGAGCGCAAGCCGAACATCATCGGCCAGCGCCCCGAGGAGCGCGACCTCCTCGAAGCGATGATCGCCGAGGGCCTCGTCGACGTCGGCCGCAAGCTCTACCCCGACGCGGACGACTACTTCACCTGGTGGGCCCCTTGGCGCAATCTCCGTCAACGCAACATCGGCTGGCGCCTCGACTACGTGCTGGCCAGCGAGTCGCTCGCGCAGCGCGCGGTGTCGTGCCCGTCATTCCGCGAAATCGGCACGAGCGATCACGCGCCGGTGGTGGCGACGTTCGAGTAGGGCTTTCACGTCGCCGGAGGCGACTCGTACGGTAGCCGGTGGTCCGAGCGAAGCGAGCGACCACCGGAACATTCGCACGAAATGGAAACGACTCCGGATGGAGTCGCGGATCAAAATACCAAGCGGCGTGAAAACACTCCGCGACCGCTACCGCGGTCGTAAAAAACGGGACATTCTCCTTTCCGGTGGTCGCTCGCTTCGCTCGGACCACCGGCTACCGTACGAGACGCCTCCGGCGTCTTTGCCGTACGAAAAAGGGCGGCCATCTGGCCGCCCCCAATTGATCGATACCGGAGAAAACTACTCCAACACCACTATCACCACGCGCCGATTTTCCGCGCGTCCCTTCCGCGTCTTGTTCGACGCCACTGGCAGCGTGTCGCCGTAGGAGATCGTCGACATGCGGTTCAGCGGGAGCTGGGCGCCGCGGGAGAGGTAGCGGCGGACTTCGTCGGCGCGGCGTTCGCCGAGCTCGTCGTTCAGCTTGCGGCCGCCGGTGTCGTCCGTGTGGCCCTGGATCTCGATGTAGTACTGCTCGTTGAGCGCCTTCACCTTGCCGGCGAAGTCGTCGAGCGCGGCCTGCGCATCTTTGTTCAGCTCGTACGAGCCGACTTTGAACTTGATGCGGTCTTCCTTGAACGTCTGCTGGAAAACGACCTTTCCCTTGGCCAGCACGCCGGCGTCCTGGGCGCGTTTGAGGGCGTCCTTCGCCTCCTGGCTGAGCTGTGCGATGGCAGCGTCGTTCTGCTGGAGATGCGTGTCGGTGGCCTTCTGCTTGTTCTGCAGATCTTCGACCTGACCTTCGACCGACTCGACCTTCTTCGAGGTCTGCGCCTGTGCATCGGCGATCTTCTGATCGACCGATTTCGACGTCGCGCATGCGCCGAGTGTGGCGGCCAACGCCGTGGCCGTGAGGATGCGGAATCCAATCGTCTTCTTCATTAACTTCCCTTCCTTTCCGTTTGTTTGTTCCGGGAGGCGACCAGGGGAGGTTCAGTGCCGAGGTATCCCGCGCGAACCCGGACGGCGCGCGCGCGGCCCTTGAGTTTCAGCGAGATCGTCCGGTACTTTACCGCACCCTTTCCGGTGGGCGCGAACCCGATCAGGTACTGCGCGCGGAGGTCGTCTTCGATGTGCGAGACGGCATCCGCGATCTGTTGCGGCGTGTTTCCGAGGTAGAGCTTTCCGCCCGTAAGTGTGGCTACTTCGTTGAGCAGTCCGATATCGGACAGATCCTCGCGCGGACGTTTCTTGCTGTCGATCGGCGTCTCCGGTTGGCGCAAGCCGAGGGAGTAGATCGGAACGGAGATTCCCTGAAGCTGCTGCGCCAATGCACCGCGGGTCAGCGACGACGCGTTATCGATTCCGTCGCTGAGGAGAATGATCGCGCGCGACGGATTGCGTCCGAGTTTGCTGCGCTCCGGCATCGTCGCCAGCGCGTCGAAGAACGCCGTCTTGCCATACGGCTTGACGTTGCCGAGAGCGCGCGTGATGTCGTTGGGA
>Ga0233356_1000075_pt1 | contig 26017 bp, 22 predicted proteins | sample GEONSFMMS_FD_180700 | JGI IMG/M metagenome (GOLD analysis project Ga0233356, IMG submission 180700) | Soil microbial communities from Shasta-Trinity National Forest, California, United States - GEON-SFM-MS | ecosystem: Environmental > Terrestrial > Soil > Temperate forest > Bulk soil | place...
CCGAGAAAACAGGCGATCAGCACGAAGTTCTTGAAGTACGCAAAGATCCGGATCTCGGAGGAGATCCAGCGGATGAGCATGAGCTCCAGAAAGAGGGAGAGAACGCTGCTGAAGATCAGGCCGCGTCTAGTGAAGCCGCCCAGATCTTCCGGCCGCAGCACGCCGCGCGTCGGCTCCCTGCCGGCGTAGAGACGCAACAGAAACGCCGTCAGGATCGTGCCGCCGAGGGCGACCGCCGTGAACGCGAGAGCGACGGAGAGAGGCAAGCGCAGCATTCTAGCTGCTACGCCGCGGGGCGCACTGTCATCCAGAGCCGCCGGAGCTGTGGAGGCGAAGCCGGAGCAGCGGAGGACGGCGAAGGATCCCCGGCTGAAACCCGGAAAGGGCGGGGGGCTGCGCGTGAATGAAGCGGGTTACCAGCCGGGGATCCTTCACCGTCCTACGCCGCTCCGCGCTGCGCGCTACGCGGCTTCGGCGGTTCAGGATGACAGGGCGACCGCTTCTTCCACGTACGGCGTGATGTCGAAGTTGCGCTCATACATCTCGTGGATCTGCTCCATCTCCGCGTCGTTGAGCGGCTCTTGCTCGGAGGCGGCGGCGAACTCGGCGATCTGCGCCTCGTTGTAGATGTTCGGCAGCGACGACACGATCGACGGGTGCGCGTAGAGCCAGAGCAGCGCGAACTGGCCGAGGGTGATGTTGCGCTGTTTGCGGAGCGGCTCAAGGCGTTCGACTTTCTGCAGACCTTCGACCATCCACGAGCGCGGGCGATGCGAGCGGTGGTCGGTCTCGTCGAACTTCGTATCGAGCGTGTACTGACCTTCCAGCATGCCCGACGAGTGTGTAACGCGGATCAGGAACTGCGGCTCGGGATTGACCTTCCAAGCGCGGAAGTTGGGATCGAACGCGGGCGACGCCGCGCACACCTTTTTCCCCGTCTCCCCTTTCATCGACTCCGGTACACCGCCGTACGACGGACCTCTGTCCGCGGCGAGGATGAATTCGCGTCCCGGATCCTGCTCCAGGACGTTGTAGATCATCTGCGTGACCGGAGCGTGGCGGACGGCGTTCGCGTAGATGCCTTCGTCGCGCCAGCCGATGGCCGGTCCGAGGGAAGGGCCGTAGGAGAGGATTTTTCCTTCGCTCTTCAGCGTCTCCAGCGTCTCCCAATGCTCGTCTTCCATTAGCGTGACCACGCGCGGATTGTGAGGCTGGTAGATGGCCACGTGATCGACGCCGAGGCGTGTGAGGGATTGCTCGATGGCGAAGCGGATGAACTTCGGCGACATGTCCTGCGGCAGCTCGCGCTGCCCGCGGGGACGTTCGGGATTGTTGTAGAAGTCGTAGCCGAACTTCGTTCCGACGATGACGTCCGGATGCTCTTTCAGCAGCGGCGCGAGCATCGTTTCGCCACGGCCGTTGCCGTAGGCGTCGGCGGTGTCGATGTAGTTGATGCCGGCGTCGAGCGCGATGTTGATCAGCCGCCGCGCCTCGTCGTCCGTGTAGACACCCCACCAGCCAGTGGTGAGCGTCCAAGTGCCGAAGCCGAGCTCTGAGAGTTGGAGGTTCGTGCCGTGGAGATTGCGGTAGCGCATGGCAATAACGATAGCAGACGGTGCGTGGCCGAGATCATCAGTGCCCTCGAACGGCGCGGCTCCTCGTGGGCGCCCTGACGATGAAGGCGTCGAACATTGGTGCGCCGCTGTTCGAGCGAACCGCAACCGGGTAGTAGCCGGGTTGGAGTCCGCCGATCTGGACGATGCCTCGTGCGCACGGAACGTGGCCGGGAAAGGCCGGGTCGGCGATGACCGCAGATTGCTCGATCGTGATCTGGTTGCCGTCGATTGCGACATCCGGCGTCTGCAGAAATCCTCGGAACGTCGCCGCGTAGAGGATCGAAACCGGCTGACCAACAGCCGGCGGCTGCCTCTGAATGTTCACGCCGGCGACGCATGGCGCAGCCTCGGAGATCGCGAAGGCGAATGTGAAGGTCGCGATGACCGCGGATCCCATGTCCTCCCGGTATTTCCACGTAACGGTATACGGACCGGGCGCCAGATCTCCGAGCGAAACCGACTGGTTATTGCAAAGGGGAGACGCAACTTCGAAATCCGGCGCCACCTGAACCACCGTGAACTCGTTTCCCTCATGCGTTACGAAAGGCGCCGAGAGGGGGAAGCGTGTGGTGCTCCTGAAGGAAAGGCGAACGGGACTACTCGCAACGAGGCTGAAGACCGGCGGATCCTGAATCCCAGCGGAACACGGTCCCGTCTCCGCCATTGCGGATACGGAAAGAAACGCCATCGCGACGAAGAGCGCTCGGATCATGTTCGCCTCCAAAAGCAAAAAGGGTCTTCAGGCACCCGGCCTGAAGACCCCATCCTGTGAGCGGAAATTCTACTACTTCCCTGCGAACTGCGGCTTGCGCTTCTGGTTGTACGCGGCGAGGCCTTCCTTCGCGTCGTCGCTCTGGAAAAGCTGCTGCTGCAGCTCGCGCTCGATGGCCAGCGCCGACTCGAACGGAATCTCCCATCCGCTCTGCACCGACCGCTTGATGCGGCCGACCGCGCGCGAGGCCTTGTTGGGCGGGCAGAAGCTCCACGCGTACTCCATGACGCGGTCCCACCACTTCTTGCCGTCCTGCTCGGCCGGCCAGACGTAGTTGACGACGCCGAGGCGAAGCGCTTCCTCGAAGTCGAAGAGGCCGCCTTCCACCATGAGCTCGATCGACTTGGTCTTGCCGACCAGGCGCGACAGCCGCTGCGTTCCGCCGGTTCCCGGAAGCACGCCGAGCGTGACCTCGGGAAGTCCGACTTTGCCGGCGCCTTCGAGGGCGATGCGGATGTCGGCAGCCATCGCGATTTCGAGTCCGCCGCCGACCGTGTGGCCGTTCAGCGCGGCGATGACCAGCTTCGGCGTCTGCTCGAGGCGGTTCAGCGTCTCGTTCGCGTGCAGGCAGAAGTAGTACTTGAACTGCGGCGTGACCTCCGAAAGCATCTTGATGTTCGCGCCGGCGGAGAAGAATTTGTCGCCGGAGCCGCGGAGCACGATGACGTAGACGTCGTCGTCCATACGCGCATTCAGGATGCACGTATCTAGCTCCCTGTTCATTTCATAGGTGTAGGTGTTGGCCGGGGGGTCGTTCAGCTCGAGGATTGCGACGCCTTTTTCCACCCGGTAGTCGATGAGATTTCCAGCCATGTTGTCTCCTGTTCGGTAAATGCGGCGCGCATTGTATGTCAGCGGCAAAGGTGCCACTTTCGAGCGGTTCTGCCCGGTAGTGGCACCCTAGTTGCTCAACAGTGACCTGTCAGCCAACTCGGCTGCCGAATCTGGGAGGAGAACAAAAAATGAACATCATCGGATGGCTTCTGTTCGGTCTCGTGGTTGGTGCGATCGCCAAGTTCCTCATGCCGGGACGCGACCCGGGCGGCTGGATCGTGACGATTCTTCTCGGCATCGCCGGTTCCTTCGTGGGCGGCTTCCTCGCTTCGATGCTCGGTCACAACGAACAAAGCGCGGGATGGATCGGCTCGATCATCGGTGCCATCGTCCTGCTCTTTATCTACCGCCTCATCGTCGGCCGACGCGCAGTCGTCTAAGCAATCCCTCGATTTTCAGACGGCGCCGTGAACCGGCGCCGCCTCTTCAACTTTCCACTCACTGAAACCATTCGTCGGCGGAGCCGGCGGTTCCGGTCGATCCAACGGTCGTGCCGGCTAGAAGACCTCGCCGATCCAGAACTCCGTCCGGAACTTGCCGTAGACGTTGCGGAGGTCGGTGCGTTTCGCGAAATCCCAGTGCAGCTCGAGGCCGAGCATGTTGAAGGACACGCCGTAGCCGACCGCGGCCAGGCCGTTGACCAGGCGGCGATTCTTCCAGAACGTATAGGCCTGCCCCGGGAGCTTCGCGCCGCCGATGTCGAAGAAGAGATTGGCGCGGATTCCGGTGAACGCCACGATCGGCGTGGCCAGGACGTCGATCAGCGGGAAACGAAGCTCGACATTCGCGTACGCTGCCTGCGTTCCGATGATGGAGCGGAACTCGTAGCCGCGCACGGTGTTCAGGCCGCCGAAATAATAGAAATTCGGGAAGTCGCCGCGTGAATAGCCGACGAAAAGGCGCGTGGCCAGGAGCGCGCGCGAAGAAATGGGCAGGTACTGGCGGGCGTCGAGCGTGTAGTCATTCGTCAATATCGATCCGCCGCTGCCGCCGATGCTGTTCGTCGTGCTGCGATGGATGTTTGGCGCAAACAGTGTCCCGATTTCGTAACGGTGCCCGGAGATCGGTCCGAACTCTTTGAACGACGTCGTGTCGCCGCTGAAGCTTCCTGAAACGACCGGGAAATTGTCCCGGCGGCCGACGAAAAAGAGATTCCCAGCATTATCGAGGAAGGGATAACTCAGGTCGCGCGCTTCGTAGCCAGCACCGACGTCGAGCCGATGGTAGCGGTCAAACGGATGGCTGAGGATGCCGACCGCGCCTGTCTCCCGATACAACTGATGACGATCGATCGTGAAGTCATTTGAGGTCGACAAGGTGGAGTAGAAGGCGCGGCTGTCGAAGACGCGGAAGCCCCAGTTGGTCCGATTGTGCAGGTCGAGGTAGAGGAAGTCGAAATTCGAGAACGACGACACGGAATCGAGCGAGGCGATGAAGCGGCGGTCGCCAAGCATATCGCTCATGTAAATGACCGAGCGCGAGACCAGGAGGTTGTCCGAGGTCACGCCGGCGTTGACTTCGACGTCGTCGATGAAGAGCTTGAATCCGCCCGGCTTCTCGATCTTCTCGGGATCGATGGTCACCTCGACCGGCGGCTGGAAAAGCGTGCGCGCCGAAGCCTGAAGAGGCGCCGAAGGCAGGTTCGTCTTTTCGGCGGCGTGGAGCGGCTTGTCGGTGGTCGTCGAGTAGAGACGCCAGTGGCGTTTGTAATACGACGCGAAAACCATCCGTTCGCGATTATTCGAGCCGGTGAAAACGACCGGGGTGAAACAACCGCCGACGACATCCGTGTACTGGAGCACGTCGCCGCTGTCGAGATTAAGTGAGTAGATGTTGTAGGCCGCGTATTTGGTGAGGTCGGCCGGAGGTGTTGCACCCTCGGGCTTTGCTTTCGCTTCGGCGTTCTGAAAGATCTGCGCAGCCTGTTCGATATTGCGGCCGGTCTGTTTGTCGGACGCGAAGAAAATGCGCTTGCCGTCCGGCGAGAACCAGGCGTCGATGTCGTTCCAGTCGCCGGTGGTGATCTGGTAGCGCTCCGTGTAATTCGCGAGGTTCAGCTTGAAGAGCTTCGCGTATCCATTGACGACCGACGAATAGATCAGCCATTTGCCGTCCGGCGAGAACACCGGCGCGCCGTCGAAGAATTTGTCGTTGGTGACGTTCGTAATCGAGCCGCTGGCGATGTCGTAAAGGTAAATGTCGGGAACGTTCCCTTTGAACGCGGAGAAGGCGATCGTCTTCCCATTCGGCGAGTACGTCGGCGCGAGCTGCTGCTCGTAGTCCATCTTCACCGACCGCTCGATCGCGCCGGTCAGTGCATTGATCAGCAGGAGATTGCGTCCGCGCTCTTTCTTGGCGAACAGCGCGATCTGGTCGCCGCTCGGCGCGAAGGCGATGTCCCGTCCCATGACCGGGCCGACCGTCAGCATCTGGGCGATGGCGTATTCGTATTTGGAGGTATAGCCGCTCGTCAGATTGCGCAGCATCCGCCGCTCGGGGATGTTGTAGAGGATGACGTCCACATCCTCTTTGTAAGTCGCATAGGAGGCCAGCAGATCGCCGGACGGCGACGGCACCGGCGAGATGTCTTCGCTCTCCACGAAATCGGCGATCTTGAACGGATCGCCGTACTCCTGCGGCTCGCCTTTGGCCACGAGCGCGGGCAGATACTGTTTGCGCAGCCAGGTGCGGAACTGCGAGTCGAATTCGTCCGGCTTCAGATCGAAGGCGCGCTTGAGTGCTTTGTCGACCGAGTTTCCGAGCGTGTTGCGATACTCGTAGATGAAATCGCGCAGCCCTTCCCATCCGTACTTCTGCTGCACGTACTGGAAGACGGCGTGGCCGAAGCGATACGCAAAATAGCCGCCGCCCTGTGCATGCGAAATCGCGGGCACTTGATCGTTGACGACGGCATCGCGCAAGACCATGCGGTCTTTCGAGTCCTCGTCATTGCCCATGAAAGAGGCCAGCCCTTCCATGAGCCACGTGGGCGGATTGGATGTGACCTCTTTTCCAAGTTTCCCCTGGAAGAGGATTTCGTACTCGAAGACGTGCGTGAGCTCGTGTTGGATGAGCTGCAGCAGTTTCTCGTCGGTCGTATCGATCGGAATGACCATCCGGTTGCGCGTCGGTTCCGCGAACGCGCCGACGCCTTCCGGGATGAAATTCAGGTCGACGTTGGTCTGCTCGAATGCGGAATGCGTGGCGTAATAGATGATCGGGATCTTTTTCGAGATCTGGAAATTGAACTTGCGCGAGAGATCGTCGTAGGCGCTTTCGGCCATGTCGACGACTTTCTCCAGCGCAGGCTTTTCTTCATCGTAAAAATAGATGTCGAAATGCGTGGCGTGGTAGATGTTCCAGTGGAACTTGTCGTAGACGATCTTGTTCTGACCGAACGGAAACGCGCTCGGCGCGAAGAGAATGGAGACGAAGAACAACAGAGCGATCGTTCGCTTCAAATGAGCCTCCATGCGGCGGGTGTGGGGAGTAGGGTGTGGGGAGTGGAAGAAAGTCGTCAGCAACATCATTTGCCGTTCGGCTTTGCTCCCACTCCCCACTCCCTACATCCCACCCCTACTCCGTAAACACGTATCTTGTGGCCGATGTCTCCTGGGGCACGAAAATACCGACGAGTTGCGTCTCCATGGCGCGGAGATTTTCGAACAGCCCGAGGATCTCGTCGTAATTGCGCTGGTCGAATTCTTTGAAATCGCGGAAATTGTCTTCGATCACCTTTTCGCCGGTATCAGCATTGAACACGGCGATGTCGATATCGAAAACGAAGCCGGTAGTCTCCACGAGCACCTGCCGGTAGTAGGTCCGCCCATCGGCCGGCGACACATACTCTTCCGTCTTGTAGCCGGATTTGTCGTTGACGTCGAAGTCGACGACGCCGGAGACGATGAAGTCGGCCCCCGTCGCCGCGCCGAGGCTCTTCCAGTAATCGCGGTTGGCTTCGAGCGTCTTCATGTCGGTGCCGGGAAGGCGCGTCTGCGGCACATCGACGAGGCGGAGTTTGGTACTCTTGGTCAACTGCTTCTTCAGATAGCGCTGAAACTCCGCCTGCACGTCGACTTTCGAGGCCCGGTCGTTTTTCTTTTCGCGATTGGCGATGACGAACGGGGCGATGGCGATCTTCTCATCGCCCGTGATCTGCAGTTTCGGTTTCACCGGCAGTTTCAGTTTGACCTCGGTCACTCCTGCCAGCGCGGCAAGCGGAAGAAGCGCGGCGAGAACGGCTGCGGAAATGCGTTTCACAGAACACCTCCCGGCGGTTTTGTAGCTGGCATGGGCGGCGGAGTCGGAGGGGCAGGCTGCGGACGATCGCTCGGCGGCGGCGACGGCGGATTCAACCCGGCCGGCGGCGGAACATCCGCGCCGTTCGGACGGTCGGGCTGGCTGGAACTGGTGACCCCCATCGGCGACGAAGGCGCGGCCTTCGGCGGCGCGGACGTAACCTTCGTCGCGGCGGCCTGGCGCTTCTTGTTGCGCGACAGGAACTCCACAAAGCGGCTGTAGTTCTTCTGGATGTAGGGATTGGAGCGGTCGAGCTTCAGCGCCTCGAGGTACTCCTTGCGCGCCTTCTCGAAGTCGCCATTGGCCTCGTACGCGACGGCCAGGTTGTTGTGCGCCTGCGCGTCGGATGGATTGAGCTCGATGGCGCGCTCGAAGCGGAACATGGCCTCGCGCCAGAGATTCATGCGCGCCATCTGCACGCCGAAGTTGTCCTGCGCGGCCGGGCGCGAGAGGTCGGAATGATGTGAACAGCCGATCGACAGGGCCAGCGTGGCGAACAGAATCGAGAGGCGAAGCATCCCTTTCATCGTCGATCTCCCTTCGCGGACTTTACCGGAACAGTCTGCTGAGATTACCATTGTCGCGGCGGCGTCCCACACGCATCGCTCCCTCCCGCGGCACCAACACGCATATGCCCGAAGTCCCGCTCCGCGATCGTCTGATCGCGTATGCCCTGCTACCACTCGCGCCGTCCCGCATCCGTCTCCTCATCGAAACGTTCGACCCTCTCCCGAAGATGTGCAGCGCATCCCCAGCCATGTTGCGGCAATTGCTAAGTATTGACGGAGCCGACGCCGGCGCACCGTGGCGGAACGATGAACTTCGCAAGCAGATTGAGACCGTGCGCAGCTCGGCCGTCACGCTCGCGGATGACGATTACCCGCCGCTGCTCCGCCAGTTAGTCGATCCGCCTCTTGCGCTTTTCTATCGCGGCAATCTGGCCCTGGCGAGCAAACAGTCGATCGCAATGGTCGGCTCGCGCAAGGCGTCGCCGTACGCGCTGAGCGCGGCGACGCACCTGGCGCGCGACCTGGTCTCCGTCGGCCTCGCCGTCGTCTCCGGTCTGGCCCTCGGCGTCGATGCAGCCGCGCATCGAGCCACGCTTGATGCCTCCGGCGACACGATCGCCATCCTCGGCACCGGCATCGACCTCGTCTACCCACCGAAGAATCGTCGGCTTTTCAGCGACATCGAAAAAAAAGGATTGATCCTCACTGAGTTCCCGCCCGGCACGCCGCCGTTCCGCTACAACTTCCCGGTCCGCAACCGCATCATCAGCGGCATCTCCCTCGGGACGGTGATCGTGGAGGCAACCGGTCGAAGCGGATCACTGATCACCGCCCGCACGGCGGCGGAGCAGAACCGCGAGGTCTACGCCGTCCCCGGCTCGATCTTCTCGCCCGGTTCCGAGGGGACGCACCGGCTCATTCAGTACGGCGTGAAGCTCGTTCACGACGCGAACGACATCCTCGACGAGCTGAAGTCGAAATTGCACGTGGCCCCGGCGGCACCGGAACAACCACCGTCGCCGCTGCGCGAAGTGCTCGAAGCATTTCGCCGCGACGAAGGGATACATATCGACACAGCCGCCGAGTCGCTGGGGCGATCCGTGGCGGGACTGTCCGAGCCGCTGCTGCAGCTCGAATTGGACGGTTGGCTAAAGGCGCTCCCGGGAGGGAGATATGTGCGGATGCGATAGATGGCGTCGCCTCGCTTGCGTGCGGAGGCGCGCTCGACAATGCAGCCCCGCGCTCTGCGCGGGGTTGGGATGCGCCACCGAATTTGCGGCCGCGGAGGCGGCCGCTACATGGTCTCGCGCGGCGCAAGCATTTTGTAGTGGCCGCCTCCGCGGCCACGAACTTGGATCACGCTCGTATCCCCCGCGCAAAGCGCGGGGCTGGATTGTCGAAGCGCGCCTCCGCGCGCGACGCAATTCACGTCGCCTTGGGCGGATTCGCCTCCCACTCCTCGTCGAGCACCTGCGGCCATTTCCATCTGGCCTCGGCGATCTCTTCGTCGATGACTTCGCGCTGCGGCGCGCCGTCGAGCTGCGGCACCGACCAGTTGGCGAGCCACATCGGCGAGACGTACGGCAGGACGGCGATGTTATCGATGCGATACGGCAGTCCGCGCGCAGCGAAACGTTTGTTGAGGTGATCGATGACGTCGCGGGCGTTAGGGATGTCGAGATCAGTCATCGATCTCGTGCTCTTTCATTTTCGCGGCGAGCGTGCGCGTGGAAATGCCGAGGGACTCCGCCGCGTCTGCGCGCGTACCGTTTCGCAGCGCATCCGTGATCTTCAGCCGCTCGACGACGCGTGTGGCCCGCTCTGCAGCCTCGGCCAGCGTGCCGGAGAGGTCGAGCGCATCACGGAGCGTGTCCGTGGAGGCATCGCCGAGGTGCAGGTCGGAGCGTTCGATCGTCGCGTTGTCGCAGAGGATGGCCGCGCGTTCGATGCAATTCTCCAGCTCGCGGATGTTGCCGGGCCAGTCATACGCGCGCAACGCTTCCCGCGCATCGGGAGAAATCCGCAGCGACGGCTTCTTCAACTCGCGCGCGAACTTCTGGAGGAAAAAGTCGCTGAGCGCGTCGATGTCCTCCCGGCGCGCGCGCAGCGGCGGCACGGTGACGGGAAACACATTGATGCGAAAGAAGAGATCCTCGCGGAAGCGGCCTTCCTTCACCTCATCGACAAGCGCGCGATTGGTTGCGCAGATGATGCGAACATCAACGTCGAGTGTGGACGTGCCGCCGATCCGGTCGAAGCGCCGCTCCTGAATCACGCGCAGGATCTTCGACTGAACGCTGAGGCCGAGGTCGCCGATCTCATCGAGAAAGATCGTGCCGCTGTCGGCTAGCTCGAACTTGCCGAGCTGACGTCCCGTCGCGCCAGTGAACGATCCCTTCTCGTGTCCGAACAGCTCGTTCTCGATCAGCGTCTCCGGAATGGCGGCGCAGTTGATCGCGACGAACGGCCGGTCGCGGCGCGGCGAGAGCTGATGGATCGCGCGGGCGAAGAGCTCCTTGCCGGTGCCGGACTCGCCTTGCAGCAACACGGTCGAGTCGGTTGGCGCCACGCGCTGGATCGCGTTCGAGACTTCGACGATCCGCGGCGACTCACCAACGATTGCCGGAAGGCGATAGCGCCGTCGGAACTCGTCCTTCAGCAGGATGTTCTCGTAGCGCAGCTCGCGATATTCGCGGCATCGCCGCAGCAGCAGGAGCAGATGATCGACGTCGACCGGCTTCTGCACGAAGTCGTAGGCGCCGAGCTTCATCGCCTCGACCGCATTCTCGATCGTGCCGAACGCCGTCATGACGATGACAGGACAATCGGGATCGCTCTCCTTGACCTGCCGCAGCACGGCGATGCCGTCCGCGCCAGGCATGCGCAAATCCGTGAGCACCGCGAAGTAGCGCCGGCCCGACGCGATCCGCGTCATCGCCTCCCGCCCATCGCGCGCGAGGTCGGCCTCCAGTCCCTCCGCCTCCACTGTCTCGCGCAACATATGCGCAAGCGACTCTTTGTCTTCAACGATGAGCAGGCGCTTCATGGGTGGGGAAACTATAGCGCGGGCATTAACGTCGGTTTTCACCACAAAGGCACAAAGGGTTCCTCTGTGTCCTTTGTGTCTTTGTGGTTCAACTCATCGGTCGCTCACAACCCGAACCACTCCCTCACCCTTGTCACAATCGTCCGTTCCTCCTCCTCTGGTTCGCCGCTGCGGATGGCGTCGAGGTGGCCTTTGCGTTGGATGACTTTGGCGGTCATCGCTTCGACGAGGTTGGGGTGGTCGGAGAGGATCGGCTGAAGCGCGTCTTTGCCGATTTCGAGGGCGGTGACGTCGGTGACGGCGACTACGTCCGCGGTGCGGGTCTCGCCGGTGAGGAGGGCCATCTCGCCGAACACCGTGCCCGGACCGAGTTGGGCCACTTCGTGCCAGCCTTCGTGCGAGTCGTCGGGAAGGCGTACCGAGGCCGTGCCGGAGTGGACGACGAACATCGAATCGCCGGCGGCGGCGTGTCGGAGGATGGTTTCGCCTTTCGAATAGAAATGGACGCGCGTCCCCGCCGCGATGCCCTGCCTTGAGTCCTCGGAGAGCGGCGAGAGAATGTCCACCTCGCGAAGGCGCGACAGCACTTCGTCGCGCGCAACCTCGTGGCGCGATTCCGGCGGCGTGTAGGTCTGGAACGCGCGCACCGGCGTGGCGAAGCTGATCTTGTTACGGTGCAGCGCGTACCAGACCGCCTTGCGGATGTCGGCGTCGATGCGGTCGCGCTTCGCGTAGTCGCGGGTGTGGTACTTGATCTCGTAGATCACGGACGAATCGGCGAATGCTCCGACGCGCGTAAAACAAGGCAGCTCACGCGCGACGCCTTCCACGTGCGCGGCGGCCTGGCTGACGATGTCGATCACCGTGGACGGCGCGACGTTGTAGTCGATGCCGAGTTGAATGACGCGCGCGTTGAGATTTCCGTGTGGGAAAACTTCGAGCCGCTCGCGGGCGATGACGGAGTTGGGCAGGATGAGCGTCTGGTTGTTGAAGCCGCGCATCCGCGTCGCGCGCCAGCTCACGCTCTCGACGACGCCTACGTACTCGCCGGAGTGAAGGACGTCGCCGACGTCGAACGCGCCTTCCATGTGCAGGGCGATGCCGCTGAAGAGATTCCCGAGCGTTTCCTGAAGCGCCAGGCCGATGACCGCCGCCAGGACAGCGCCGCCCGTGAGCGCGGGCGTGACGTCGACCTTGAGGATGGTCTTGAACGCCCAGGCAAAGAGCACACCGTAGAGGACGATGGCCACGATCTGCCGCAGGAGTTGCGGCGCGACGACGTTGCGCCGGCGGGAGATCACGACGTCGAAAACGAACGCGTCGATCACCCGGACGACAAAGATGATCAGTGCGATCCATACGAAGAAGTGCAGCGTGTTGGCAACTGGCTCGCGGACGTCGACATCGTTGAAGACCAGAGGACTCTTGCGGAAGTAGACCAGCGCGAGATATGCGCCGAACGAAGTCGCGCTGAGGATCAGCGGGACGAAGTACGACAGAACCTTACGGCGCGGAGCCACTTAGTCGGCCTGCCTCTCCCGCCGGTCCTGGGCGAATTTCACGATGTCTTTGATGCCGATGAGAAGGTGGATCACGCCGAAACCGGAGACGAAGCCGCGCACGAAGGGATTGCCGGCCAGGAGCAGCAGATCAGGCGATGCGTGGAGGATCGGGTTCATGCTCCAGACGCGCGTCCATGGCACAACGATGAAAAAGAGACCCGCCTCGAGGCAGTAGAGGGCGAAGAACAGCGGAACCGTCATTCGGACCGGATTGTATCCGGTGGGTGTGGGGAGTAGGGGGTGGGGTGTGGAAGCCGGGGTGACGGAGGGTCGGATCCGACTCCCACGATCGACTCCCACCCCCTACTCCCCACCCCCCACACCCACGAACCTAATCCTTCTTCGATTTGCTGCCGCCGTCGTTATGCGATCCGCTGTCGTGCGAAGCGGGTGGCGGTGACGAGCGATCCACGTGCGACGGTTCCGAATGCGACGGCGGAGGCGAAGAATGCTCCGTGTGCGGCGGCGGAGTTGAACCTCCGCTGCTGCGGCCGGAATCGCGCGAGCCGGACTCGCGGCGCGTCGACGAGTCGCCGGAGGGCGTCTCGCCGTGGAAGATGTGCGCGCCGCCGATGCCGTCGATGATGCGCCGCGGGACGTCGCGGCTCCCCGAGTTGCCTGACGGCGCGGGTGATGCGCTCGTGTCGTCGTGGCGGCCGACGGCGCGTCCGCGCCAGCCGTCCGCGCCCGGTGCGGGTTTCGACGTGGCGTCGCCCGACGGCGCGTCGCCGCGGCGAAGTCCGCTGTCGTTGTTGTTGCCCTTGTTTCGATCGATGGTGCCGCGATCCGGCATGGTCGTGCGCGGGGTGTCGGCGGCAGGCGTTTGCGAAGTATCGCCACGGTGGACGTTGCCATCCACGGCACGTCCGCGGCGCCACTCGTTCGTAGTGCCATTCGTGTTCGTCGTTCCGGCGGCAGGAGTGTCGCCACCGCGGCGCAGACCGGTCGCAGGATCATCGGCATGAACAGGACGGCCGTCACGGACGATGATCGGCGACTCGCCATTGCGCGGGATCGTGCCGTCGCCGCCGCGGTTCACGCGGCCTTCGAGCGTTCCGGTCGTGCCAGGCGTCGGCACACCGGACGGCGCACCGGCTCGCACGGGGATGGTCACGCCCGCGCCAACCCCCTCCACCGGCCGCGCGCGCACCACGCGCTCGCGGATCGCATTGGAAAGCTCCGGGTCGCGGCGGAAGAACGGAGTCATATCCGCCGCGGACCCGGAACCTTCTCTGCCGGTACCACTACCGATACCGCGGCGGAAGACATTGCCCACCGCCGCGTTCGGATCTCTGATTTCATTTCGCGTGAAACGCGCGGGCGCGCTGCTGACGAGGCCTGTGTTGCCATCGCGGCGCAGCCGCTCGCGGATCAAGTCCGCCGTCAGGGAAGCCTGATCGACGTGACGGTTCATGAGCTGATTGGGAGTGACAAAAGTCCAGGGACGCAGGTCGACTTCGCCGGGACGGACGCTGCCCGACCATCCCCATCCGACATCGAATCCGGCGCGCGCATACGGCCGGTAGGCCCAGTCGTAGTACGGCCGATAGCAGTCGTACCAGCCCATCGGCGCCCAGCCGACGTAGCTCGGGCCGTACATCCAGTAGACCCACGCGGGCGCGTACGCGGCGCCGGGGAGCCATACCCACCCGTACGCGGCTTCATAGGCCCAGCGGCCGTAGTGATACGGCACCCAGCCCCACGGATCGTACGAGACCCACACGAGCACGCCGCCGGGGCTGTGACGCCAGTAGCCGTTGTAGTACGGACGCCAGCCGGCCGCCACGTGCGGACGCCAGCACCAGCCGCCGTAATTCGCGGCAAAGAACCATGACCCGCTCGTTCCCAGCTCGGCCTCGGAGTACGCGAGCGAGCGATCGAGATACCGGCCGCTGGCCATGCTGTAGCGCGATGCACGCTGGATGAACCAGCGCTCGAATTCGTCGGCCGTATTGTGAGCGCTGACGAGATCGAAGATGCCGCCGTCGTCGATGCGCGCCTCTTCGCCTTCGCGGACGCGCGTGGTGCGCGCCGGCGTGCGGACTTCCATCGTCCCATCGAAAACCGTCACGCGGTCGTTGTTCTTGGCGTCGGTTTCAACCGCGTACGTGGCGACTTCGGTTGCGGCGTAGCTGGCGTTCGAGGTGTCGAGACGAAGGAGCTGCCGCGTCTCGTCATCGCGCTGAATGGCGACGTGACCGTACTTCAGTCCGACGACAGTTTGCTCGGAGTCGCCGTCGTACGAATCGAGGATCGATTTGAATTCGACCGAGGTCGAGCGGTCGAGGGCGATGATGTTGCCGTCCGCCATCCGGATCTCGACGCGTCCGCGCCGGCCGGTGGTGACTGCATCCCCGGGAAACACCGGCATATTGACGCGGCCATCGACGTCGCGTCCATCCTCGGACTGCCGAATGGTGGTCCCGCCGTCGTCGTAAGTGATGTAGGAATGACTGCGGTCGCGTGCAAACGAAGGAAGAGCGACCACCGCGATTGCGACAAGAAAAAGGAGTGTGGACTTGCGCATGATTTCCTCTCGAACTGACCGCCCAAGTGCGGGCCGCATGCCACGGTACGGAAGAGTATTCCGTATGTGTTTTCAGGAGTTTAGCTGGGATTCGCCCGCGCCCAACGCTACCCGCTCTCCTCATGTGAGGACAGGGCGTCACGGGAGTAGGTCAGTGATTCTCGGCGCCAAACTCTTCGTCGAGATCCGCGACGAGGTCGTCGCGCTTGATGCAGCGCCACGCGTCGCGCGCGGCGTCGACGTGCGCCTTGCGCGACTGATCAGCCGACAGGCGGGCAAGGCGTCGGTGCGTCTCTCCAATCGAGTACGGCTCCTCGATGCGCTGATACAGCGGCAGCGCCTCTTCATAACGCGCTCGCGCTCCATCGTGATCCAAACACCTCAGAGCGACGTCGCCGAAGCTCCGAATGCAATTCGCTTCCCCGAGCACGGAACCAACCTTCCGATACAACCGCAGCGCCTCTTCGTAGCGCGCTAGCGCTCCGTCGTGATCCGAACGCATCAAAGCGATGTCGCCGAGGCTCCGGATACAAGTCGCTTCCCCGACCACGGCCCCCACCCTCCGAAACAGCGGAAGCGCCTGTTCGTAGCGCGCTCGCGCTACATCGTGATCCGAACGATCCAGAGCGATTTCGCCGAGGCGCTGGATGCAATTAGCTTCCCCGAGCACAGATCCCACTTTCCGAAACAGCGGCAACGCCTCGTCGTAGCGCGCTCGCGCTCCATCATGATCCGAACGCCTCAGAGCAATATCGCCGAGGCTCATGATGCAATTAGCTTCCCCGAGCATGTTCCCGACTTTCCGATAAAGCGGCAGCGCCTCTTCATAGCGCGCTCGCGCTCCATCGTGATCCGAACGCATCAGAGCGATGTCGCCGAGGCTTTGGATGCAATCCGGTTCCCCGTGTACGGCCCCCACTGTCCGATACAGCCGCAGCGCCTCTTCGTAGCGCGCTCGCGCTTCATCGGGAGTCGAACGCATCAGAGCGATGTCGCCTAGACTCTTAACGCAGCGTGCGGCATCTTCAGAATCGCCCGACTCCAATGCCTGGTCCGCAACCGTTTCAAGAACACCTGTCGAGCCAACTCCGGTGAAGCGCATGAATTCAGCCCAGCCGTAGACCGCGCGACCTACTGACCGGTAGCCCGCGAGGGCGCTGGACAGGAGCATCGCTTCGACGTTTCCGACATCCGGCGCGAGGCGAGAGATGGCGCCCAATCCTCCATCCTCACCGACCTTGCTGCCTTCGGTCGTCGCCAGTCCGAGGTAGTGGTCGACCGCCCGCCGCTGGTCCTCGTCGCTCGGCCGATGGTCGGCGGCGACAAACTCACGAAGAGGCGCCAGCATGCGCAGACGCTTCGCTTCTTCGAAGATAAGCGCGCGGTTGCGTAATTCGTGGGCCGCTTCATCAGGACCGTCGAAAACGCTCGGCAGGTCAATCAAGGCAATCCCGTCCGGCAACATCGCCAGGACGGACAGCAGACGCCGAGCCTCTGATGAAAGGACGGCGATCGACAGATCGAAGGATGTGTTGAGGTTCGCCAGCCGGCCAGCGCCCTCTCTCAGCATCGCTGTGTGCTTCGCCTGCCAGCTCGACCATACCGGCTCTAGCGTTTCGTATGCCTCGGCATAACGGGCCATGAGCGTGATCGCCAGCGCCATGCCGTCGAGCGCCTCCAGCAGCTTGCCTAGATCGGGATCATTCGCGAACAGCGGCCTGCCCGCGACTTTCACAAATACTTCGCGCGCGTCGGCAGGGTCGAGACGTTCCGCTTCCATCGTGCTTCGCCAAGAAATGCCGGGAGGGCGCTTCTGGGCGCGGATCGTCACGATCAGCGCCAGCGACTCGATGGAGGCGAGGTTCGCGATCAGCTCTACGACCTCCTCCTTCCCCGCATCCAGCGGAGTTTCCGCGTTGTCGATGAGCAGTGCCGAGGGCTTGGCGGCCAACTCGGCAAGCACCACCGTCTCGACCTCCGGAGAAATCGGAATCGCCATCGCCTGTGCGATCGCCGCGGCGAGTTCCTGACGCGTCTTCACACCATCGCAGCGGATGAACCAGCGGCGAGAACCAAACCGGGTGGCCACGCGCTTGTCATGCAGCGCCGTCAAGGCGATTGTCGTCTTCCCCATGCCCGGGCCGCCGAGGATCGGCAGCGGTTGCGGTTTGTCGGCGAGAAGCGTCGCAACGACCTCCGCCACCTCGGCGTCCCGGCCGATGCAGTAGCCGGCAGGCGGTAGCGTTGAAGATGCTGGTTTGCGCAGTTTCGCGAACGGAACCAGCTCGCGGCTAAGAAACGACGCGAGCTCGCGGTAGTCGTCGCCGTATTCGATGTAAAAGAGGCGTGTGCTCGGCGGAAAGCGCTTCTGCAGTGCCGCGCGCTCGCTCTTCCGGCAGAGGCAGTAGTGGCGGTAGCGCGTTCGGCCGAATGCGGCGACGCTCCACTTCAACAACGCGCCGAAGTTCGGGTCCGTCAAGCCGTCGCCGCTGCCGATGAAAAGCAGCGTGCTTCTGGCGATCATCGCCTGTTGGATTGCCTGTGCGCCATGGTCGGCGAGGATTTTCTTGTACGAATTGACGCCGAGGATGACCGAGTCGGATTGGAGATAGTAGCCGTGAAGATGGAGAACGGCGTCACGGTCGCCGCGCATGATCTCGGCCGCGAGAGGACTCGTCCACGGCACGGCATCGATGCCGCGGCCGCGTGTCAGAAGATCATCGTAGTTCGTTGTTGCGATCGAACTGCCGAGGGCGTGGATCGTGTCGATGATCTCCCGATCTTTGATTGAGAGCGTTCCGACGCTTCTCTGCAGCCAGGCCAGAAACTCTCCGTCCGGTGCGTCAAGCGCCGTGGAAATGGCCTCGGCAACCTTGATCATCTTGCGGGCATTGTTACCATCGAGCTGCTTGCGGAGCGCTATCGCTGCGTCTTCGGTCATCAGGTTCGTCTGAACGCAGTGATCGATGCCGTCGAGAATCAAACCCTTCCAACTCGCGCAGGGTGCGTTTCCCGATGCCTGAATGGACACACCGGTACCCGCGACGACAAGAACGTCACCTTTTGCGAGATCGGCTCGCAAGTCATTGAGCAGCCTCTCCTGACCCACCGCCGGTGATTATGAAGGATGGATCAGTCCGCGTCGTCTTCATCTGCGTACATCTGCGTAATCTGCGGATGAACGTTTATCCGCAGATGGACGCAGATTTACGCAGATGAACGGCAGACCCGCCGATCGCATCGAGAAACTGTTGCGCCACGACGTCCGCCGCGAATTGCTTCACGCGTTCGCGGCCGGCGTTTCCGAGGTTCGCGCGAAGATTCACATCGCCGAGGAGTCTCTCGATTGATTCTGTCAGCGCCGGTTCATCGCCTGGGTCGACGAGTAATCCATCGGCGACCACCTCCGGCACCGCGGCGACGCGCGTGGCGATGATGGGAAGGCCGGACGCCATCGCTTCGAGGAAGACGATGCCGAAGCCTTCCTGCTCCGTTGGGAGGGCGAAGATGGTGGCGTTGCGGTATTCGGCGACCAGCGCGGCGAATGGGAGGTGGCCGAGGAAGTGAACGCGATCGGTGATGGCGAGGGTTCGCGCGAGATGTTCGAGCCGGTTGCGTTCGGGGCCGGTGCCGACGATACGCAGCGTCGCATTCGTCGCAAGGTTGGCGAAGGCGCGTAGCAGTGTGTCGACTCCTTTGCGCGGATAGAGATGCGCGACGGTGAGAATCCGCGGCGGTCCTTCCTCGCGCGGCGCCTCGGCCAGCGCGCGCTGCCAGGTGTCGAGATCGATCAGTTCGGGCACGATGGCGATCTTTTCGCGGTCCACGCCGTAAAACTTCGCGATGCGGCCGGCTGAATAGGCGCTGGTCGTGATCACGCGATCGGCGCGGCGCACGTGGCGGCGTTCGAGGCGTGCCTGGATTGCCAACGCGATTCGGTTGATGCCGCGCTCGTGCCTCGCCTCATCGGCGAGCACTCCTTTGATCGCGGCAACGTGCAAAACGTCGCCCCTCGGCGCGAAGACGCCATCGAGGTCGAATCCGACGATGGCGTCGGCCTGGATCGACCGGAGCTCTTTGCGGATTCGGATGTTGAAGCCGAGGCGTGAAACCGTTGACGGGCGGGAGATGATCGTCACCTCGTGCCCGAGGGCGACGATCGCATCGCGCAGCACCGAGATCCCTACCCACGTGCCGCTTCCCTCGGCCACCGTGGAGCATGTCCCCGTCACGAAAATCAAGCGCGCCATGAGGTTTGCATCGAATGGACCTGATGCAGGACGCCGACGAGGTCAGGCGCTACTACGACGCGATCCTTCCGTTTTACGACGAATCGCTCGCCGGCCGCGGCGATCTTCCGTTCTGGGAGGCGATGGCGGTGGGATCGAAACGGATTCTGGAGTTGGGTTGCGGGACAGGACGCGTAACCGAGGTGCTTGTGCGCCACGCGGACGTGACCGCGGTCGATCTGCTCGTGGAGATGCTGCGCCGCACATCCCGGCGCGTACCGCGTGCGAACCTCGTCGCCGCCGACCTTCGGCAATTCGCGTTCGCGGAGCAATTCGATTTGATCGTGCTCGCCGATGATCCGATGGCGCATCTGATCTCGATTGACGATCGTGCGCGAGTCCTGCGGCTCATCGGCGATCATCTGACGCGGGATGGCCGCGTCGTTATCGAGGGATTGTATCGTCGGGGAGCTGGGCAGTCTCAGCGTCAGCGGGGCAATCTGATCGTGGAGGAAACGTGGAGTACGACCGAAGATCCCTCGGTCTGGACTGCGCGATACCGCTACACGAAGGGTTCGTCGACTGTGGACGCCGCCTCGCTCATGCGAGCGTGGTCGTTAGAGGAAGTCGCGCGTTTTCCTCTCAGGGTTGAGAGCATTTGGGGGGATTTCGATGAAAGTCCGTTTTCCGAGGACTCGAAGAGAATGATCATTGTCGCGAAACGGTAAGGGGAGACGGTCACGCGGAGGCGCGGGGACGCGGAGGAGAACGGTTTTCTCCGCGGCTCCGCGTCTCCGCGTGACTAGCTTCTCCGCAACCAATAACCGATCGTCGGCGCGGTCAGGATGTACTCGGGGAGTTTGGGGTTGTCTTCGAGTTTGCGGCGCAGTTCGGCGATGTGCGTGTCGATCGTGCGCGTGATCACGTTGTCGGCATAGCCCCAGACGGCGCGCATCAGGTCGAGGCGGGCGACGATGGCGTTGTCCTTCGCCAGGAGCGCGGCCAGGAGGTCGAACTCTTTGCGCGAGAGCGAGACCGGTTCGCCGCGCTTGGTGACGGTACGGCTGGCGTAATCGACCACCACGTTGCCAAACGTGCCGATGCACCTCCCCTCGGCAGGCGTGCCGCGCCGGAGGATGGCTTCGACTCTGGCCAGCAATTCGCGTAGCGCGAACGGCTTCGTGACGTAGTCGTCGGCGCCCTCTTTCAGGCCGCGAACTTTGTCGGATTCCTCGCCCTTGGCGGTGAGGATGAGGATCGGCACGCTCAGACCGTTTTCGCGGATCGTCTGCAGGACACGGAAGCCGTCCAGCTTCGGCAGCATCAGGTCGAGGATGATCAGATCGCGTGGCGACTGCAGCACGGCGTCGAGGCCGACCTGCCCATCGCCGGCCACCTCGATCGCGTAGCCCTCGATCTCCAGGTTGTTGCGCAGGCCGTACGCGAGATCGGAGTTGTCTTCGATGATCAGGATCTGCTTCACGCGCGCGCCTCCGTCCGCGTTGGCAATTCCGTCGATGCGTTCAGCGGAGCTTCGACGACGAATCGCGCGCCACCGCCGGGCGCATCCTCGACCCAGCATCTGCCGCCGTGCCCGATGATGATTTCGCGCACGATGGCCAGTCCGAGTCCGCTGCCCGACCGGACCGTGCCGCGGTCGCGATCGAGGCGGTGAAAACGCCGCCACACCGATTCGCGCTCGTCCACCGGCACGCCCGGACCTTCGTCTTCGACTTCCAGCCGCATCAGACCGCCGCTGGCCAGTAGCCGCACGTGCACGGTCTGTCCGGACGGCCCGTACTTCACGGCGTTGTCGAGCATGTTCGTCAGCACCTGCTTCCACGCCTCGGCGTCGACGCGCGCGTGAAGCCGCGGCGGCGTATCGGCGGTGATGACGACGTCGCGGCGGATGGCCAGCGGCGCGAAGGAGTCAACGGTGTCGGCCACGAGCGCTTCCATATCGCAGTCGCCGAGTGTGGGCGTGACGCCGGCGCGCGAACCGCGGGAGACGAACAACACGTTGTCGACGAGGTTCGTCAGGCGTTGGGCCTCCTCGTTGATGATGCGCAGGGAGCGCTGCCTCTCGCCCGGCGAGCGGACGCGGTCGAGCAGGAGCGTCTCGCTGAACATGCGGATCTGCGTGAGCGGCGTGCGCAGTTCGTGCGAGACGCCGGAGACGAAGTCGGAGCGGAGATCGGCCAGTTGCCGCTCCCGCCGCAGGACCATGAAGGCGGCGATGAGGACCATCGAGCTCGTGGCCAGCATCAGAACGAGCAGCGGCAGCCGCGAGCGCGGAAGGCCGCCCGGGATCAGCGCGGGGATCGCGCGCGGCGCGAGGGAACACTGCACGGCCAGGCCGCCGACGGCGTCGCCGAGAGTGCTGCGCGGCGCCTCCATCGAAACGCCGAGCGATTCCTGGAACGTGCCGGGGGTGCGGAAGATCTCGCGGCCATTGCGCGACATGCGGATGAAGACGTCCGCGTTGGTCAGAGTGCCGCCGCCGAGGACGCCGGGAAAGACGGAGCGGCGGCCAAACGCGCGCGCGGCGAGAGTTCCGATCGCTTTGTCGGGAATCGTAAACGCGAAGATGCGTCCCTGATCGAGCTGCGCGATGCCGTACACAACGAGATGCTCCTCCCCGTCCACGCGGAAGCGGTACGTCATCTGCTCGTCGTGGGCTGTCCGCTCGCGCACGATGGCGGGGAACTTCGTCAGCATCCAGCTCTGAAGCGGTTGGGGCAGCGGCGGCGTGACGGTGCCGTGCGGGACGTCGATCAGAAAGAGGCGGTCGATGACGAAGGTGACGTCGGAGACGCGATCGTCGTCGGCGAGCTCCGCGGCCGAGGGAAGCGTGTTGTACACGCGCAGGTGATTGGAGATCGCGAGACGCAACGCGCGCGAGGCGAACGCCTCGAACTCGAAGACTGTCCGGTGCAGGAGGTCGTCGGCAACGACCGAGGCGTCGTCGCGGATGGCGCGGCGCACGGCTGCTTGATGCGCGCGCTCGGCGGTGACGGCCTCGACTGTGAGTGCGGCCGTCAGCAACATTGCCGCGGCCAGAAGGCAGAGCAGGATCAGCGTTCCGACGTTGGATCTGTTGAAATGGATCACGTGCCCGTGACTGTAGCAGCGGGCGACATCGATTCCGGCCGTTGACGACGAGGCTCACAAAAGCCTTACGTGACGTCACGGCGCCTTCATCTGCGTACATCTGCGTAATCTGCGGATGAAGCTTCTATCCGCAGATGAACGCAGATATACGCAGATGAAGACGGATTGCTTACGTTCCGTACTGCAGCCGCTGCGCGAGGATTTCCGGCAGGCCTGCCTTCAGAATCGACACCTGCGTTTTTTCGATGTCGTAGGCGACGCGGAAGAACTGCACGGTCAGTTTCTTCGAGTCGAAGATCATGAACGACGACTCGGGATTGCGGTCCCGAGGCTGGCCGACGGAGCCGGGATTGATCAGGTAGCGGTGATCGCGATCGAGTCGGACGACGACGTCGCCGCGCACCGCCACTCCATGCACCCGCTGCTGGCGGTCGATCGAGAAAATCACCGGCAGGTGCGTGTGTCCGTAGAGGATGAAGGGCGCGGTGGTGGTGGCGAAAATGTCGCGGGCGTGGCCTTCGTGGAAAACGTATTCGTCCTCATTGTGCGGGGCGCCGTGGCAGAGCAGGACGTCTTCGCGCTCGACGGGGCCGAGGGGGAGCTTGGCGAGGAAATGGCGGTTGCGGGCGGAGAGATGATCTCGCGTCCAGAGCGCGGCGGCTTTCGCGGCGTTGTTGAAACCTTCCGCGTCATCGAGGCCGGCGGCGACGCGGTCGTGATTGCCGCGGATGTAGAGCTTCGGCGCCTTCATCGTGCGCATCGTGTCGAGCACCTGATTCGGCTGCGCGCCGTAGCCGACGAAATCGCCGAGGCAGATGACCTGATCGAACTTCTTGCGGCGGACGCGGTTCATCACTACGCGCAATGCCTCGGCGTTCGAATGCAAGTCGCTGACGACGAGCGCTCTCACGTGCGAGCACCTCTCGATTGCGAGCGGCGCGTGGGATCGAGGAAGCCTTTCGGCAGCTCGAGCAGCAGCCGCTCGACGATCTCGTTCGTCGTCTCTTCCTCGCGCACCTCGATAGTGATGTCGGACATTCGGTAGTAGCGGATACGGCTGTTGTACAACTCGTGGGCGGCAATGTCGTCGCGGAAGAGCGGCCGCTCGGCGGCTTTGTCCCCGATGCGGCTCCTCAAAAGCGAGTACGGAGCTGAAAGATATACGGAGAGACCCTCGGACTGGATGAACTGAATGTTCTCGTCGAAGGTGAACGTCCCGCCTCCGGTAGCGACGACGCCGCTTTCGAGATGGCGCGTGGAGCGAAGCACGTCGCGCTCGCGCTTGCGGAAGTAGGCCTCGCCACGCTGCGCGAAGACGTCCTTGACCGAGACTTTCTCCGCCGACTCGATCAGCTCATCGAGATCGAAAAAGGGAGCGCCGACGCGCGCCGACAGCTCGCGCCCGACGGTCGTCTTGCCGGCGCCCATGAAGCCGACGAGATAGATTTTCATGAGAGGCAGTGGATTAGTAGATTAGTCGATCAGTAGATCAGAGGGCTTCGTTTTCGGTTTGTCCTGATCGACTGCTCTACTGATCGACTAATCCACTGATCTCCCCCACTCGAACTCCTCCATGAACCTCGTAGAGAAGTCGCCGCGGATGAAGCGCTCGTTGTTGACGATGGCGCGATCGAGCGGGATGGAGGTCTTGACGCCTTCGATGATGAACTGCTCGAGGGCACGGCGAGCTCGAGCTAACACCTCGGCGCGGTCTTTCCCTCGGAGAATCAGCTTGGCGATCAGCGAGTCGTAGTGCGGCGGGATGACGTAGTCGCGATACGCGGCCGTGTCGACGCGGACGCCGGGTCCGCCGGGGATGTGAAACTCGCGGATCTTTCCAGGATTCGGCGCGAACGTGACTGGGTCCTCGGCGTTGATGCGGAACTCCATGGCGTGGCCGCGCAGGCGGAAGTCGCCGTGCGGCACCGACAGCGGCAATCCCGACGCAACACGAATCTGCTCCTTGACGAGATCGATGCCGGTCACTTCTTCGGTCACCGGATGCTCGACCTGGATACGGGTGTTCATCTCCATGAAGTAAAACTCGCCGTCCTGGTAGAGGAACTCGATCGTGCCGGCGTTCACGTAATCGACGGCCTTGCACAGCTTGATCGCTGCCTCGCCCATGGCCTGCCGCAGCTCCTGCGTAAGGACCGGCGAGGGCGATTCTTCGATCAGCTTCTGGTGGCGGCGCTGGATCGAGCACTCGCGTTCGCCGAGGTGGACGATGCGGCCGTGGGTATCGCCGAAGACCTGAATCTCGATGTGGCGCGGATGCTCGAGGTACTTCTCGATGTAGACGTCGGCGGAACCGAATGCGCGCTCGGCCTCGTTGCGGGCCGTGTCGAACGCGCTCTGCAGGCCGGATTCGTCGCCGCAGATGCGCATGCCGCGTCCGCCGCCGCCGGCCGAGGCTTTGAGGATGACCGGGAAGCCGATCGTCTCGGCGACCTCGCGCGCTTCTTCGAACGTGCGCACGGGACCGTCGCTGCCGGGCAGGATCGGGACGCCCGCTTTCTTCGCGGTGTCACGCGCGACGGCTTTGTTGCCCATCAGCCGGATAGACTCAGGCGTTGGTCCGATGAACGTGAGGCGGCACTCGCCGGCGATTTCGGCAAAGTGGGCATTCTCAGCCAAGAAACCGTAGCCGGGATGGATGGCGTCGGCGCCGGTGATCTCGGCGGCGGCGATGATCGAAGAGACGTTGAGGTAACTCTGGCGCGACGCGGCCGGACCGATGCAGACGTCGTCGTCGGCGTAGCGGACGTGCAGCGCGTCGCGGTCGGCCTCGGAATGGACGGCCACGGTCTTCAGGCCCATTTCCTTGCACGCCAGGATGACGCGCAGGGCGATCTCGCCGCGATTGGCGATGAGGACTTTCGAGATTGTCGGCATAGATCGCGTTACGACAGCTTCACGGCGAAGAGCTTCTCGCCATATTCGATCGGCTGCCCGTTCTGCGGATAGATGCGCGTGACGACGCCGTCGACGTCCGACTCGATCTCGTTCATCAGCTTCATCGCCTCGATGATGCAGAGCACCTGCCCTTTCGCGATGCGGTCGCCGACGTTGACGAATGGTTCGGACTCCGGATTGGCGGAGCGATAGAACGTTCCGACGATCGGCGAGGTGATGATGTGCAGTCCGGCTTCGGCGGCGTCTTCCTCCGCTTTTACCGTGGCTGCTTTTTCGGCAGCCGTCGGCGGCGCGGGAGGAGGAGGCGCAGGCGCGGCGTGCGGCGCGGGTTGCGCACCGGCGTAGGAGTGGATGACCTGCGGCTGCGGCGCGGCTTTGCCGTCGATGCGCAGCTTCAAGCCCGCCTGTTCGATCTCCACGGCGCCGATGCCGCGGTCTGCAACTTTGTCGATGAGTTCGAGAATCTCTTTGAAGTTCAATTCGGATTCCTCAGACCAGCTCGTCGCGAAGCGCGTACTTCGCTTTCGAAAGCTCGTGCCGCGCGCGGCCGTAATTGCCGTCCGGCCGCATCACGAGCAGCAGAAAGTACTCCGGCG
>Ga0233356_1000076_pt1 | contig 25652 bp, 16 predicted proteins | sample GEONSFMMS_FD_180700 | JGI IMG/M metagenome (GOLD analysis project Ga0233356, IMG submission 180700) | Soil microbial communities from Shasta-Trinity National Forest, California, United States - GEON-SFM-MS | ecosystem: Environmental > Terrestrial > Soil > Temperate forest > Bulk soil | place...
AAATAAAGACAAAAAGATAGGGTAAATAAACTAGAAATATTGAAATTATAACTAAATATATCTAATATTATATATTTACTCGCGAAGCGACCCTCTCTCAAGTAGGTGACCTCGCAAAGCGACTGAAGAAATTCAAAGAGAAAATAGGGTAAATGGAATCTATAGACCCCCCACCAATCAAATAAAAATCAAAGAATAAATTTAGATTGAATAAAGATAAGAAATAATATTTGTTTGTTAAATATAATCTGATTCAAATCCAGTACTTCTGATTTATATTTTTTGAATTTATTTATATTTGTTTTTTATAATTGATTTATTCTTTATATTATTTGGATTATTATTAAATATATGTCTTTTCTTTCTTATCGGCTTAGTCTGGTTCAAATCCTAAATAGAATAGAATAGAATAGAATAGAATAGAATAGTATAGTATATGGACTCGAAACTACTATTTAAACTAGATAATAAAAATAAAGATTTCTTAATGAAATTAATGAAATTAATGAATAAAAATTAATTAAGAAATCTTTATTTAAATTAAAAATAAAGACGCGATATTTAAAGCAACACTGTTTGTAATGTTTTGGACTCGAGATTGATTTAGAAATCCAAATTTTCTAGAGTAAAAAGGGGGGGGTTATTAATTAGGTAATTGAAATAGTAAAGCTGAAACAGAAATATGCAAAGATTCTAAAATAATATTAGGAAAAATACCAAAAATTACAGTAGGTATTAGTAAACTTATTAATAAATAAAATTCTCTTCTATTAATATCTTTTAATGGTGGTAAATAAGGTGAATAGTTACCATAAGAAATTCTATTATATAAAAAAATAGAATAACAAGCAGATAATACAATACCTGTAGCACCCAGAGACGCTATAATAGGGTTAATTTGCCATATACCTATTAAAGATAATTGTTCACCTAAGAAATTAAGAGTTAAAGGAATACCAGTATTAGCTAAAGTAAAAATAAAGAAAAGAATAGTAAAAAGAGGCATATAATTAACTAACCCTCTAATATAGTTAATAATTCTAGTACCTGTTCTTTCATAAATAATACCTCCTACACAAATGAATAGAGCTGGACTTACAAATCCATGAGCAATTGCTAATAATATAGCTCCTTCTATACCAAGTAAATTATTAGAAAACAAACCTAAAACAACTACAGCCATATGTGCCACACTACTGTAAGCTATTAATCTTTTAGTATCTTGTTGAATAATAGTAGAGAAACTAGCATAAATTAAAGAAATAATAGCGAAAGTTTGAACTAAAGGACTAAAATAATTAGAAGCATCAGGTAATAAATTAATTAAAACTCTTAAATAACCATAAGTAGCTAATTTTAAAATAGTAGCTGCTAATAAAATAGAACCTGCTAAAGGTGAATCACTATGAGCTTTAGGTAACCAAATAATGAAAGGATATAAAGGAGTTTTTACAGCAAAAGCAATAAAGAAACCTCAGGGTTGGGCCTTTAACCATTTCAGGTTTAGCTGGCTTATCTTCTCAATTTATTTAATACTACTCAGCGCATTTATATAAATAAATCTTATTTAGGTGTTAATCTAAAATCCGTCACCGGTGAACTGGACCATTCCTTGTAATCTCATATATTTTCAATATTTTTATATATTAAAATACTTAGATAATTATGTGGCGTCTGGCCTCTACGCTTTTACAATGGTAGTTTCCCAATCATTGACTTAGTTCGACGATAGTCTCAATATTATTAATTTTCTAATTTTGAGATTTCCCTCGAGTTTGCCACGTCAGAAAAATAAATAATCATAATATATTACACATTCGCTATTATAAATTTAATTTATAAAGCATAGAAATAGGAAAATAAGGCAATAAATATGGTTTAATTTTAAATACAGAATTAGAATTAATATAAATGGTTGGCTGATTTCTTTGTATATGAATATTACACTTTAAATCAAATTTGTGTATTAAAATACTAATAATAAATACACATTCTTTAACAGTAAACGATTGAGTTTGTAAAGTTAAACCAGTCCCAGTTTTGGTACCATCGCACATTATTCAATAAGCTAAAGCTTCGTAATCTAACAAATTGTAAAATTCACCCACTTTATTTCCTCAGGAGGGTACTATTTTTTTATTATTAACATAAAACAACTCATGCCAATATATAAAACAAGGTAAAGCTCTAGTAGCAAATAGTATCAAATAATGAAGTTTACCACTTAAATGAGTAACATCTAATCTGGGTCGCGTTTGGACCCTGACAAAAATGAGCTAATTTTAAAAAACAAAAAAATAAAAAATCAAAATTTTTAATACTTTGTTTAAATATTAATATTATATTACCTGAATTAGTTTTCTTTAAGAAACCATCAGATATAATAATACCTATTAAAAAACTATTTAAATTGCTGGGTATTTTTACCATATGTCTAACTATATTGTTATAATAAAGATAATCGCTGCGCGACTGTAGAACTTAAATTTGAACCATGTATTACTAATTCCTTACATTCCTTATTTTCCAATAACCATTTTTTCCTATCTTTTTTTTGGAAGGCGCTGGCGCGGAGCTGTGTAAAACATTTAAATTTTTTAAATCTCTGCTGGTCATATCTACCTTGCTAAAGGGTAGTGACAACCATAAAAATTTTTGACTCTCTAAGCTAATATCATATAAAGAAATTAATTGGAAATCCGTATTACCGATATAATTATATATAACTAATATACTTAATAGCATTGGTAAACTACCAGCTAAAGTATATAAAAAAAATAAAAAAGCAGATCTAAATCTATCTTTACCATGTCCAAAAATTACAATTACAATAAATAATATAGGTAAAACCATGGTAGTCAGCTTTATCTTGCAATTTATTACACCTCCAATAGACTTTTAAGAAAAAGGGTCGCTTTGCGAGAAAAACTTTATTTAAAGCAGAACTATTACTAGATTCTATAACTATTCATACCTTGTTTTATAATTCTGATTTGATTAAGTCCAAAAGTAGTAAGATGAGTTTTTTTATCCATTAAATTGGCTACATTACAAAAATCTTGGAAATCTAATAAATTTTGCCCTTGAATAGGGTATTTAAGAAATAAAGATATAATTTTTTTATTAACATCTTTAAATTTTGAAACACTAAATTCAAAAAACTCAGTATTTTTGTTTCTATTTATTTTTTTTTTTATTATTCCACAATCTAAATAATCAGCTAAATTTTTCAATAATATCTCATCTCTACTATGTTGACCTATACTAAATGTTAATAATACTTGATATTTATTCTCCTTGTGGTCGATGCCTGCCACGGCGACGGAGGCTAATTTTTTAATTTTTCTAATTTCTACTTGAAAACTACCATCCCCTGAAGCAAAACCTGAAACCCAGTTAGGTTCAAAAACTTCAATAATTGGTTTAACAGAAATATTATTAGCAAATGTTTTAACAGGACATATTTTAATATCCGGAAAAGCTAATTTTAATTCATTTGATAATCCATAATTCATTGAACTTTTAATTTTTACTAAATATTCTAAACCTTGTTTTGTTAAATGCTCCTTATTTTTAATAGAGAAAAATGCTTTTTTGAATAAATTGTAATCCTTTGACTTTTTAGTTTTCAATGGAAACTTATCAAAATGATCTATAACCATTTGTATATCTTTAATTGATTTAATACTATAATTGCAAAGATTTTCTCCGTGTTTAGATATTACTCCAACACAAAAATATTTTTGAATTTTCTCTAATAAATTTCTATCTTTAACATGTAAAGTAATTTTAAATTCTAAAAAAGTATACCAACCTATTTTTAAAGTAGCATTTTTATAAGTATAAAGCCCAAAACACCCTTCAGCATCAGTAAAACCGGTTATAAACCAGGGATTTAATATTTGCTCTCTGTAGCCTAGGCTACAGACTCGCCCCGCTTAAACAAGGGGAAGAAGAATTTTTCAAATTAATATCTGTAGTAGTATAAGTAGAAAAAAGTGGTCTCGCTAAAGCGATTCGCAGACAGTTATTATTAGAAAAAGTAATAAAATTATTAGTATAAAAACCCCTATTTAAACTAGGCATTTTTGTAAAAAACCTAAAATTTTTAATAAATTGGTTAGAAGGGTTGCTGATTTGATAATTTCTTTCGAAACCCATTAGAGTACACCTTAATTTCATTAAATTTTTATTAATGAAATAACTACCGTCTACTCGTTGCTCTTTTACACCTTCTCTATATAAGATTGGTGATTTAGATCCGCGATAGCCCATTTCGTTTTCACTCATCTGATGACTTGTTACCTTACCCAGGTAATTATTCTGGCCACATATATTCTTTAGAATATAGCTTGGTATCATAAGCTTTAGGTTGTCCCCGGAGTTTGATAGTTGTAAGCATACAAGTGCTGACCCAAAACACTTAACACTTTCAAAAAAAATATAGAATAATAGTAGATCTAAAGAAACAAAAGCACAAATTTGTAATGTTTCTAATACTAAGATTGAGATTAAAAATAATTTCAAATTTTTATTAATATTTGTATAATTAGATAATAAAGCTATTGGAGTAACAAATGTTGTTAATAAAACAAAATATAATGATAGACCATCCACTCCAAAATTTAAATGACAAAAATTTAATTGGTTAAATTCAGACACAAATTGAAATTGCCCCCCGCCTAAAGCGGCACTACTGGAATCGAATAAATACCATAAATTTAAAGAAATAAAAAAATTTAATAAAGAAGAAGTTAACGCAATTTTTTTCATTGCTCTTTTATTTTCCAGTGTATTGGACATAGGTAAAATTATTAAAGACCCGAGTAAAGGAATTAATAACAATAAAGTTAACATTATTTTTATAAACAAATATTTTTCTTAATTTCTTGAGCTTTTCTAATTAAATTTTATATTTTAATCCACCCTAAATTTTTGGAGCGGCCAAATGCTCACCGCGTAGCGGCCTTGTAGCTCAAAAATTGGCTGGCGCAGAGCAATCGCTCTAAGCTAATTGGCCCTGAGAGCGAGACAACTATTCTATAATTTTTCAATTTTAAAAAAAAAATGAATAAAAATCGCTGACGCAGAAAGACACCTACAACCAGGTTTGATTTTAAATTAAAGATAAATTAGAAAACTTCTATTTTTACTTTTTTCTATATAAATTCCCCAAAGCGCCTGTGGTTTTTTTTTTAATAATTAAATTAATGAATAAAAAAAAAGATTTCTTAATGAAATATCTGCCTGCCAAAGGCAGGCGCTTTTAATTAAAAAGTGATATGAATAAAAATTTAATTTAATTAAGAATTCTTTAATTTAGAAATCAAAAATACAGAGGGCGCATTTGGGTGCGACAATTCAAATTAGGTTTGAAATTCTAGGAATTTAATTTAATAAATTAAAACAGAAGAAGAATTGAATATTTTTAATTATAATATATACCTTTAAATTTAAATTTTTATACTTTAATTTGCAAAATACTCTAGACTTTTTAAGATTTAACCATAAGGATACGCTTATTTTTATTCATTTTTAATTTAAAGCGCTGACGCCGCTTTAGCCGCTTTAGCCGCTTTAGCCGCTTTAAATGACCCACCCATTTAAGCATCTAAAGCTTATAAAGCGGCGCTTTATCTTTATTAAATTAAAAAAGGGCCGCGTAGCGGGCCTGCTTAATGCAGGACTCGATTTCTTTATTTGTATATTGTTTTCTTATTTATTAATTAAATTAATAAAGGTTAAAGATAAAGGGTGAAGCTTAAATGGGTTAGGTTGCTGGTAGCTGGCTGCGCCAGCAACCAGCTACCAGCAATCGCTTTTTTTATTTTAAGAGTTCTGTCTTTTTATATTCTTAAATTATGAATATAAATTAAGAAAAGCGAGACCTCCAAATTTGGAGACTAAAGTATCCTGTCTTAAGGATTGCTCTGCGCCAGCCAATTTTTGAGCTACAGGCGGCGCCTCTCCCGCCTGCCAAAGGCTGGCGGGACCATTTCTATAGAGTCAACTAAGAATTCTTATTTTACTTTTCTTTTTATTCTTATTTTTATTCTTAAATTAAAAAAGAGTCGCGTTTGGAACCATTTTAATTCTTAAATTAATAAAAAAAACCTGTAGCCTGTAGCCTAGGCTAAAGGCTCGCTCTGCGGGTCCACCAAATTGGAGGGTCTCCAATTTGGCCGCTACGCGGGGGCCTCTAACCGTAAATGGTGGATAATTCTAGAGGGGATCTCCTTTCCATTTAGATATGCTTTAAGGGTCGCGCAAACGCACCTTAAGATGGTAAGCTCTTTTTTACTTCTCTTTAAATTTTCTGCGTCAGCGATTCTTCTTAATTTTATTTCTTAAATTCTGAATAAAATGAAAATAAGAACGGTTGGAGTAGTGGGACTAGAAAAATTATATTATTTAGGAAGTAGAGTAATCGAAACTCTGTCTGTAATGTGTAAAATTACTGCTAAACCACTCAGCTAACCTCCTGCTTTTTTTAAATTATTTAATTATGCCAACACTTTTCTGTTAATAAAATTTTATAATCCTGCAAATTTCCAAGATATCTATCTCTACAAATAAAAAGAAATTTACCATTTTTAATATTAAAAACGATTCTAAGGTTAGTAAAATCTTTAAGAAAAATTGATATTATTAAATATTTATTATTTCTTAGAAATACTTTAAATAAATTAATTTTTATCACTTCTTCTAAAAAAACAATTTGGTAAGTTTCTTTTTCCAATAAAATTTTTAACTCATCATATTTTATATCTAATAAACAATCATTTATTTAAAATAAATTAAATACTTTTGGGGGGTAAAGCTTTTGCTGACCCTCGCTAAAGCGAGGTAAGCTGATGGTGATATATTTTTTTGTAAATTTCTTTTTATTTCTAATAAATATTCCAGTCTAAGCGATTGTATCTTGTAATAAAGAACCATAGTATTTCTCTAATAAAGTTAAAGGTATAATATTACTATTGAATCTTTGTCTCGTTTCACCAACTCGCTTAGACTAACCCTTTATTTAATTTAATATCAGAAATTTTAGATTTAGTTATTTCTTCAAATAAATTAAGTTCTTTCAATCGCGGAGCGAGATAGTTATGAAATCGGGAACATCTATCTTTAATCTTTGCATAGTAAAATCTAATTTATCTAATAAATGATCAAATAATAATTTATAATAATTTAAATCATGATATTCCAAAACATTTATACCTATTTGAGGTCCTAGCATTAATTGTCTATTATTTTCATAAACAGTATATTGAAAAATGATACTATAAAAAGACTGAAGTTTTAAATTGAATAATAATGTTCTAAGAAAATTAATTTAAGTCGCCAGCCTGCCTTTGGCAGGCAGGCGAATCTTTAAATGGAATAGTAATTTTAGTTATATCATAATTAATTTTAATTTTGTTATTTTTTTTTTAACCATTATAAACAATTAAATTATTATTATCAACAGATTTTAATTTAATATCATTATAAAATCTAAATCGTTCTACTCCCCTTAGTTTACTTGAAATTTTTAGATTAAATATGTTAGGTTTTTTAAATTTATAGTTATTTTCTTTAATCGCTTTAGCCGCCAGCCTTTGGCAGGCGGGAGGGTAATATTTTAAATGAAGATTAATTAATATTTATCCGCGCCAGCGCGCCAGCCTTTTTTTTGGATAAACTGCCAATTTCGCTCAATTCCCTCTCCCCTCTGCGTCAGCGCTTTTTGGAGCCTAGGCTACTGGTAAAATTTCAAACCCTTCCTCTCCATTAACCCTCGATCCCTTAGGTTGGAGGATGGAGATATTTTTTTTTATTCTTATTTATTTTTATTATATTATAATCCTTATAAATTTTATTATTTAAGACATTTGCCTGCTTAATGCAGGACTCCTATTACCAAACCAAGACCCAATTCTATTATTTGATTCGAAAAGCTAGGGGGGGGGGGGAAGATTCCTTTGTTGAAATTTGAGTTAAAGAATCAGAATCCAAAGAAGCTATCTTAGGATTTAAGACAGGAGTTGAAGATATAAATTTATGTAAATCTACCCCTAAACATTCATAAGGTATTTGATTTACAACTAGCCAATAAAGACCTTTAATTAAAGTAAATAAACCCATAAAAATGAAAATAGGTATATAAAATAAAGCAATCTTACTTAAAAAAGCTTGATATTTAATATAAAAAGTAAGAAATTTATTATCAAATTTCTTTATTATTTTATCTTTATTTAATAAAAAGATTAAATTAAAAATAAAGAATATAAATAATAAGACTATACTGATACACAAAATAAAAAGAATTAGTTCAACAAACATTCTTTGACCAATTAAATCATCAAAAAACCCTTCAACTTGAACAGGTTTTAATAGTTGCATTGTTTCTTTAAAAATTAAATCAATTAATTTATTAATAAAATCTGAGAAATCAGAATTAGAGAAAGGTACAAAACTATTACCAGTACCATTTATCTCATTTACAACACTGGTGATTTTGGACTGATCTGCATGTTTAATTGCTTCTCTCGTAAAATCATTTATTTGTGTTTCATTAATTTTATTAGCAATTTGATCCACACTTGGCCATACTCCTGTATTTCTGTATTCTGATAAACCCCACATTAATCTATTAAAACCTACTGAGTTTTCTACTGCAGAATGATAAGTTACTTGACTAGCTGTTACACCAGCACTCCCTAAAGCCCCTAATACCCTTAATCTAGGACTTACACCTGGTATTTTACTTAAGACAGAAAAAGTAGCCAAAGCTGTACCCACTATAGCCCATCCTTGAGGTACACCACTAGGCCACCATCTTACAGGATCCATTGGTATTTGATCATTAGGATCTCCTTGAGGAAGAACATTAGAAAACAACTCGAATCTATCGAGTGAATAAATATCAAATAAACAAAATAATATATTAATTAAAATTAAAAATAAAATTAAATATATTAAAATATTAAATAAAAATTTATTTAAATTTAAGGTATAAAAAAATCTCGGAAAATTATTTGTTCTTTTCATGTTTGTAGTTGTTTGTTATATTGTTTGTTATTGTTGTAATTTAAATTTAGAAGTAAACCAAGTGTCCAATATCTAAAGTAACTCAAATATAGAATTAAATTGAATAAATTTATATTAAATTGATAAATTATTATACAAGGATGTACAAATAATAGGGATTTTCTTCCTATTTTGCCAGTCAATATAAAAAGAAATTATGGAAGATTATGGTTTGCTTCACCTTAATTTTTCTTTTAAGATTATAATTCCTAAGAATATTCTAGCCTAGAACCCCTCGATTCCAGACTCCCTTCAATACTTCTTCAAAAATTAATTATATATAATCATATTTATAAATATGGTAAATCTTATTAAACTAACCCCCTCTCCGCGCCAGCGCGCCAGCCTTTTTTTTTCTGTGTTAGAATTTGGAGGACTCGCTTTTTTTGTTTTTTTAAACAGAGATAAGGAAGATAGTTTAAATAAGAAGCACTTAAGTGGACTCCAACCTTAACCAGAAATTTTCTAGCTTAAAGGAATAAAAAAAGTGAGGGACTAGCACACTTCCATTTATTTGAGATTATGAATCTCACCTTCTAAGTGGAAAGAAAACCATAATTAAAGTTAGTTTAAATTTAAATTGGACTTAGAGAGAGTCGCGCAGCGACTCCCTAATAAAATATTAAGAAAAAAAAAAAAGCGATGTTAATATCCCCCCTTAACTTAGCTGGCGCAGTAGCCTAGGCCGCGTAGCGGAGGGTTAATTTTGAGAAAATGATTCGACCCATACAAGGAAATCAGAAGAAGGTACAGCCTCCACAACAATTGGCATGAATCCATGCCATACACCGCAGATTTCTGAACATTGACCATAAAATATACCAGGTCTCTCAGCTAGGAAAGACACTTGGTTAAGCCTACCCGGCACAGCATCTAATTTTAATCCTAAAGAGGGAACAGCAAAAGAATGTAAAACATCAGCACCAGTTACAATTAATCTTATATGGCAATCAACAGGTATAATTAATCTATTATCTACATCTAATAATCTAAATTGACCTAATTCTAAATCAGATTCAGGCAACATATAAGAATCAAAATCTATAGAATCACCACTATCTGTAATAAAATCTGAATACTCGTAAGACCAAAACCATTGGTGACCTACTATTTTTATTGTTAAAGTTGGAGAAATAACTTCCTTTACTCCTCTCTTTTTTTTTTTCTAAATTTAGATACAAAAAGCGAGAGAAGATTTGGACTATATCACCATCCCTATCAGGGGTCATGTAAAACACGAGAGATTAGGTGGATGTTACGCGTGTAGTCTCTGAGGAACCTACTCTTGCATTGGATATACAATTTGGTTTCCTGCTGATTGTCTATTACCCTATAGAGGTTTTTAATCTATAGGATTATCTCTAGGATTTTAACGTATATTATCTAGAAATATACGTACCTATAAGCATTAAGAGTTTCCAGCATATAGCGTAATTATTCAATTAGCCTTCCAGCTAAAGGGGACAAAGTTTTGTCTATTTAGGATCTAGCTTATATAGCATTGATTGGTGGAAATGCGGAGTAACAATATTCCGAAATAAAGGCATGGATTTACCAGCAATTTTAATCATAGGTTTGCCTGCATGTTGCTGGATTGTACTAAACAGTCCAAAACGATAATGAAGCATGGCTACCAATAGGTAACATTCTTTAAATGTGAAACCTTCTGTATGATAATAAAACCCATTAGGTGCCCCAGATCCGTCGTCCATTGCTCAATAAGCTAGAGAGATTGGATTGAGATATTGTAGAAGATCTGTAGAAATAACTTTTATATAATTATTTCCATTTATATTTTTTTGATAAAACAATTCGTGCAATGGAATAAGAGCAGGATAACTACGAGTCATTATTTGGACGAAAGGATAAGAAATTCCTTTTCCAGCGAAAGCAGGACCAGGATTAATTAGAGGAAATCGACCACAGTAGGGACTAAGAGTCAGATATACACGCCAGATATATTCAAATCGTTTTATAGTTTGAGTAAATACAAAATATGGTGTAACAGAGGTTCGCGTGTAATGTATCGACCCATCTCCTAAGAGATGGCCCACTAATCGTGAGAGGAGCTCATTATTAAATACTGTGATATCTCGTGAATGCTTATTGAGTCTAATATTGTTGTTTGCACCTATTACACCGAATGGTACTATTTCAGTAGATCGAGTTATAATCTTACTGACAGGAATAGATGCCAAGGCTGTTAGAGCTAGATCAGGGAATAGGCCAGGGTTATCCATTAAATATAACAATCTGAATGAAGGGAAAGCAATAGCTATTAAAATTAATGCTGGTGTTATAGTCCACACTAATTCTAATACAGTTCCATGTGTTAAATATTTATGTGCTATTGGGTTTTTGTTAGAATTGTAATAATAAATTAAAGAAAATAGAACCCAAAATACAGAAAAACTTATTACAATTAAATAAAATCCTATAGTATTATGTAAAGTAACTAAACCAGTAAAACCTGGTGCAGCACTATCTTGAAAACCTAATTGCCAAGGTTCTGCAACATCGTTAAGAATAATATTAAATATAGAAGTAAAATCTTTCATTTTTATATTTAAATTTAATAAATAAGAATCTTAATTAATATCTATGCGCTTGCGCGACCCTGTTTCATTTGGATCACCCTCCAAACTTTATTTTTAAGAATTAAGAACTTTAGGCGTATAGGGCATTCGCTCCTATTGCTACGCATGTTGCAACTCCCTACCATTACTACGGCTTGTCCAAAAGCGATTGCCCCGCTACGCGGGACAGGCAGCACTTTTTAACTCTTTCTTTATTTTAAACAAAAGCACACTGGTGAAAATTAGAACAAAGGGAATGGGTGAAGCGAGTCGCGTCTTTTTCTTAAATTAAATTTAAAGCGCTATAGTAGCCCAGTAGCCTTTGGCAACAGGGGCCGCTCGCTTTTTGGAGGGGGGTATTAATTTTATTATATTATAATATGAATATAATTTACAAATTTAACTAAAATGCTTACGCTCAACCGGGAGAAGGCCACGCTTTGCGAGGCGCCCAGATTTTTATATCTTTAATTCTTTTTTTTTTATTTTTTACTTTACAATTTTATAGAAGCAATAAAAAAAGAGAGGGTAGCATCGCACCTTTTTATTCTTATTTTATAATAATTTAAAAAGAAAGAAAGAGGTCTCCAAAAAGCGCTGACTCCCTTATTCTTATTTTTATTCTTAAATTAAGAATAAAAAGGGAGCTGACGCAGCTGACGCAGCTGGGTAATAGAAAGAGGTTGGACCCTATCGCTCAGGCCCACCCTAAAAAAAAAAATTGGAGTGGCGCATTTGCTAAAGCATTTAAAGCATTTAAAGCACTTAAAGCATTTAAAGCATTTAAAGCAGGGAGCGAGTCTTTATTCTTATAATTATTAATAATTTAAAGAAAAGCGAGACAACCAATCTAAGCAGGGAGCACTTAGTTCTTATTTTCACTTAAAATTTCATTCCTTGCAATGCAACATTCTTTTTTTTTATTCTTTTTTTTTTTTATTTATTAAATTAGAATAAAAGAGAAGTAAAAGGCGCAAGGTTTTAAGACATAAATACGATAAGATATAGACTTTGAGTTAATTTTTATTTTACTTTTAGATCTATAATAAATAATTCTATTATAGATTATAAATATTATAATCTTATAATTTAAAGGAATCGAACCTTATAAATTTTTATAATTAAACTTATGATATACCTAATTCTCCCTCTGCTAAAGCGGCTAAAGCATTTAAAGCGGCTAAAGCGCTTTTGGAGCCTAGGCAACTTAGGGAGTCAGCGCTTTTAAATCTGAAATTAAGATTAAAATTAAGATTGCGCTTTTTTTTAGAAAGACGCCCGCTTTTAAATTAGCTATATAAATATAGAAGGGCCAGATTTTAGTATCTTAGGATTATTTTAAATGATAAATAATAATAAAGAATGACTACGTAACTCGCCTTTTTATTATTAAATTTAGAATAAAAAAGGCGTGGAGTTCTAAAATATAAATTTCCCAAGAGTGAGGTGATTCGAACACCTATCCTCGATTTTGGAGATCATCATATTAGCCTATTAATACTACACTCTTTAATTATTTTACACTAAATTTGAAACTTAATTACGAACAAAGAGACTTGAACTCTTAAGGGTTTACACCCACTTCTTCTTAAGAGAAGATTGTTTACCAATTTCAACATATTCGTTTTTTTTTCTAACCGAATCGCTCTGGCGCCTGCAGCCAGCTTTTATTTGAAATGCAAATCCTGTCTATTCTTATTAGGCCCTATCTTTTCTTAAATTAATTTATTTAAATTAAATATGATTTATGCGTCAGCGCTTTTCTTTAAAAATAAAGAAAGACTACGCAGGGATTTAATAAGAATGGTCGCTTAGAGAGTTTGGAGGTATCTTTGTTCTAATTTTCACCAGTGCGCTTTTGTTTAAAATAAAGAAAGAGTAAGTGTGGAGACGCTTTTATTTTTTATTCTTAAATTCAGAATTAGTGTGGAGGTGTCGCTTTGCTGTTGCCTTGTAGACAGGGCTAAATAATATTGTTATTTTTTTATAATTTATTTACATAAAACTATAATATACATTCTTCTTTTATTAAGAATTTGTTAATTTATTTTTAAATTTTAGGTTTATAATAATTATATAAAAGAGAAGCTAATATCAAATTGTATTTTTTATACATAAATTTAAATAAATTTTTATCATTTCCTCCAGCCTAATGATCTCTCTATTTTAAGGTATCCTGCCTCTTTTTTTTTTAATAGTACCATGCTTCTAAAACGAGGGCCCTGCTTTTTGTATTCCTTGCGTAGCAACATTCTTTTTTTTTATTCTTTTTTCTTTATTTTTATTCATTAATTTCATTAATTTCATTAAGAAATCTTAAAATAAAGATTTCTTAATGAAATATCTGCGTCAGCGCTTTTAATTAAAGGTGATATGAATAAAAAAAAAATTCATTATTTAAAAAAATGAATATTTTAAAAAGAATAAAAATAAAGACTTGCCTCGCTCCAAAAAGCGAATCGCGAAGCGACCTAAGCAACAGGCAGGCCACCCTCCTATTCTTAAATTTTATTCTTAAAATAAGAATAAAATTGCGAGGGGCGCCCTAATAAGCGGAGGGCCATTTAAAGCAGGGTGGTTAAATAAAAAAAAATAAAGAAGGGCTATCAATTTTATTCTTAATTTAAGAATAAAAATAAGAACTCTAAGGGCAGAATCTAATTTTTTATTTAAATATAATTATATATTTAGCTATCTTGAAAAAGAATTAAGTTTATCTTTTTAATTAAAATGAATTATAATCCTTGCCCTCGCTTTAGCGAGCCTACGGCAACTGGGTAAATAAAGCGCTGACGCAGCTGACGCAGTAGCTGGCTGCGCCAGCAACAGAGATAGAACTCCAAATTTAAAATTAGAAAGAGTCTTGTTTTTACAAGAAGGAAACCAAAATATAAAAAAAAAATTAATATAAATTTAATAATTAAAAAAAACATTCGGACTCGCGTTGCCTGCGAAGCAGGCTACGCACGGAATAAAATACTAATTACAAAATCTAAATTGAATCCTCTAGACCACCAGCCAAAAGCAGTCGCTTTGCGAGGGTGTCAAGGAAACAGTCTATTTAATTTTAAATCTTTAAATGAATTAAAAAAAGATCAAACAAAAATAAAGATATTTAAAAATTCATCTTTTGACTCATCTTTTAATTCAGTACAAGGTTTGAATACTAATTTATCTCATCTACAGCTCCTGCCAAAGGCAGACCCTAAAAATCAGCAATCCTTAGTCCCCTTAACTAAACCGGATCTAGGGCTTGTAAAGCAAGCTGCTGGTTCTAAAAATAAATTTAGATTGACCTGCTTCGCAGGTCCAAAAGCGCTGACGCCGCTGACGCAGCTGACGCAGCTGACGCAGAGAGGGAGCTATCCTAAATTTAGTGCAATATTAAGAGCAATAAGATCTATTCGGTTAAATAAAGACGAATGGAAATTAATTAGATTTTTAAATCAAATGAAAAAAAAATTAAAATTAAGAATCGCGCACCCTTTTAAAGCGGCGTCAGCGGCGTCTTCGTCTGTAGATCGCCTATCTTTTAGCGAAACCTCACTCCAACAGCGTATCTTTGGTAGCAGGAGTAGCAATCCTCCTTTAGAAAAAAAAAGAAAAAGTAAATTAAAAAAAGAGCTAAAGAAATTCGCTAGATTCTTGCCTCTTCAATCGCGACAGCCTAAGGCTGGGCTAGAAACCCCTCTCCTAAATAGGGAAACTCCATTCGCGCGAGCGCATCCAACCCGCCTAAGCTTACTCCAAAGAGTAGACGGTAGAACAAAAAAACTAAATAAGGCAACCACCTTACAGACAACAAAATTTTACCCCAAACCAGCCCTGGCATCTGCGGAGGGTATAAAATCTAATTCTCTAAAACAACTAATTTACAAAATCAATGAGACTCCACAGAGAGAGGGTAGCTATAATAAAATATTTAGTTATAAAAATATTATTAGTAAAAATATATTATTACGAAATATGAAATTTAATTTTTTAAAATCTACTTTATCTACTATTCTAAAAAAAAGAATAAGATTAATGAGTGAAATATTGGAAGATAAACCAATTAAACACTATGGTCTTTATTCTTATTTAAATTTTTGCATTTTTTCTCCTACTCACCCTGCCTTTGGCAGGGGCGGTAAGACTAAATTAAGTTTAAATAAATATAAAGGAAGAAAATTAGGTAGTTTTATCAAATATAATCAAATTATAGGATATAATTTTAATTCTACAACTCCTTTTTATCCAGCTTTCTCTAATTGCTGGGCCCCTTCTGATTGCGCTAGTAAGGACTCTGTCTTGTCTGCGATGCAACCTAGGCTAGACAGCCCCACAATTCACCAGGCAAAGACAGGGTGCTTTGGGAAGAGGCCTAAAGCTACAGTTGCCGTAGGCAAAGGGGAGCTAGATTTCATTAGAGGTGGATGGTCTAACCTTAATTCTTATATTTATAAAAATTTTAATAACAAAGATGGAGTCGCTAGCGTTGCCTCGCTAAAGCGAGACAAAGGTAATATTAAAGATATTTATAAATTATTATTCTATTTATTTAAAAGTATGTATTGTCTAATTAGTAAACCTGTTTTAAATTATACTAATGATAAAATAACAATACAATTATTTTATTATTTAAATATACCTAAGAAAAAGGTTTTTAGATTATTTTCTATTTCTTACATTAATTCTATTAAAAAGAAATGGTTTACTCAACCCCGCGCGCCTCTCCTACCCAAGGGTTGGAAAGATGGGTTATATCCCACACTACCATTAGGGTCGCACAAGCGCAGAGACAAAGAAGCAACCCCGAAATTTACGGGAGGTTGGGCTTTTCTAGACACTTTACTAAAGTCTAAGCCGGAAGGGACTAACAATCCTCTCCACCATTCGCCCAGGCGGTCTGACTCCGGCTTGCCTCGCTTTTTGGAGGCCAGCGGAGGAGGGAGAGGCAATACTAAAATATATATCAGATGAAAACTAAGAAAAGCTATTTCTAGATTAAAATTTAAAATTATTAGTGGCTTGCCTGGGTCTCCCTACCCTAAGGGTCGACCTCGCAAAGCGAGTGTGGGGAAAAATTTATTATTTAATTTAAGAAAATTTAATTTAACTAAAGTATACCAAAATAAATTTAAATTAATTTGTGCTATTTTAAGTAATAAGTTTAATAAACCTGTAGAATTGCAATTAATTAGATTACATCATCCCTATCATGATAGTAATATTTTAGTTAATCTTTTATCTTTAAATATCAAAAATAAAAGAAAAAAAGCTAGAGTAGCTATTCAAAAAATTTATAATAAAAAACCTGTTAAAAATTTAAATGACCCTAAATTAAAAAAAACCACCCTGCCTACGGCTGAGTCGCTTGCGTTGCCGAAAGCAAGGACAGGTAAATTAATACCAGCTTTTTTATCTGGTTTAAATATTAAAATAGCAGGTAGATTAATGGGTGAACCTATTATACCTAGAATGACAACTAAAGTTTACAGTAAAGGAGCTACTGCTACTGGTAAGGTTAATTACTTAGATGTGGCTAGAATAACAAAAAAAAACAGAAAAGGAGCTTATACTATAAAAATTACATCTGGACAAAATTTCTTTTAATCCTGTAGATAAACAATTATTTTTCTTTTTGTGCGCAGCAACCCCCCCCCCCCCCCCAAAAAACGGGGCGCCCACAGTTTCAATTTATCTCCTAACTTTAGGTTTTATTTTTTAAAGTAATCCTAACCTTCTAGTGTAATTATTCCACTCTTCAACCGCGTTCTTATTTTTACTTTTTCTTTAATTTTAAAGAAAAGTGAAAATCAGCGCCATTCTTAATCTTTTTTTTATTCTTAATTATAAAAAAAACCTGGCACTCCTATAGAGTAGGGAGGTTGCTGCGCACAAAAATTGGCTGGCTGCAAGCGCCAGAGCGAGTGCCTGCTTAATGCTGGACTCTTTAGGATTTATTTTTAAATAAATAAAGAAAGATTTCTTAATTTAATATCTGCGTCAGCGCTTTTAATTAAAGATTTCTTAATCTTTATTTTAAGATTAAAATAAAGAAAGACCCTCGCCAGTTGCTGGTTGCTGGCGCAGCCAGCTACCAGCAACCAGCTACAGGCGACAGGTAAATGTGGAGGCGCTTAGTAGCCCAGTTGCCAAAGGCTAAAGGGCAAGAGACTAGGCTAGAAAATTATAGTTTCACTTTTGGATAGCTAAAAACAGGTGTTGCTTCTCCCACCCGCTCTGCTAAAGCGGCGTCAGCGCTTTTTGGAGCGGCCACTTAATTTATTATTAATTTAAATTCCAAAATAAGAATGGTGGTAAATTATAGGTTTTAATTTTTAATTTTTCAATCTTATATAATTTTATTTATAGCTCTGCTAAAGCGTCGTCAGCGGCGTCAGCGGCGCCAGCGCTTTTTTTATTCCTGCGTCAGCGCTTTTTTTTTATTCATTAAGAAATCCTTAAATTATTTATATTTAATATAAATAAAAGAACAGTTAATATTATTATTCCTTATTTATTTCATTTTTTTTCTTCAGGTTACGCATCCTTGTTAAAGCAGAAGCTTCTTGGAAGAAAGATCTCTATTTTCTAATATTGCTTATCCCTAGCGTTTGAAGTAGTCGCGCTTGCGCATTCTAAATTTGACCAGTGCGCTTTTTTTTTATTATTTTTTTTTTATTCTTTTTTTTTTTTCTTTATTTTAAGATTTCTTAATGAAATATCATCTTTTAATTAAAAAGTGATATGAATAAAAATCGCTGACGCAGAAAAATATTCATTATTTAAAAAAATGAAATATCATCTTTTAATTAAAAAGTGATATGAATAAAAATAAAGAAAGAGTCAATGTGGAGAAGCGATCCTCTCTGCTTTGAGTTTTCCTTTTTATTTAGCTTTTATATTAAGAATAGTAAATTAAGTTTTATTGGTGTGTATGCTAGCTTAAACCCAAAGGAGGTTAGACCCTCAGCATTATTCTATTTCGAGTCCTGCATTAAGCAGGGTGGGATAAAAAATAGAATTAAAATATAAAAACCATTAAAATTAAGGGCAGGTGATCCGATTGGTAATGGTGGTTCTCTGTAAAAGAATTGGTTAATAGCCGTTAGAGGTTCGATTCCTTTTCTGCTCATCATATTAAAAATATTTTTTTTCTTTAAATTTATCCTAATTTCGTTGGTGCGCTTGCGCGACTGGCAAATACTTGAGCTGTTGCCTAGGCAACAGCTGAGTTGTAGCCACCAAAAAATATAAATTGAATTTTTTTTGACTCTGCTAAATTAAAGATAGCCCCGCCTTTTATATTCTTAAATTAAGAATATAAATTAAGAAAGCGGGAGGGCTTAAACTAAATAAGGTGACTATCTAGGCCCTCCCTCTCCTTACTCGCCCTTGCCTACGGCAACTGCGCTTGTCAACTAAAACACCTGTTGCCTAGGCTACAGCTCCAATTAGGCCTTAGTTCTTATTTTCACTTCTCTTTTTATTCTTATTTTAAGAAATAAAAATAAGAATAAGAATAAAATGAAAAATTAAAGATAAGAGGTTTTTTTAATAATAAATAAAGAAAAGGGTGGGCACTTTTTTACCTATTACTGGTGAAATTTAGAATTAAGGGTTCGCGAAAGCGAGCGCTGAAGTTGACTCGCGCAAGCGCAGTTGCCGTAGGCAAGGGCCGGGTTTTATTTTATTTTTTATTCTTATTTATTAAATTTAAAATAATCCTAATAAAAGTTAAAGATACTAAAAAGGGAGGGCGGTTTGAAAACCTCGCATCAAAACGCTTAATTGGAATAGCCTAAAGCCCGCCCTGTACTCTCCGCAGATGCAGCATCATAAGCTGTTGCTGGTAGCTGGCTGCGCCAGCAACCAGCTACTAGACCTGCTTCTTTAATTTTAAATAAATAAATAAAGAAACCAAAAAAGCAGTCGAGCCTGCTAAGGCAGGTTATCCTTTAGGGGCGGCTCCTGTTGCCTAGGCAAGAGTGGGTAAAAGAGGAGGTGTATAGAAACAAAATAAATAAAAGAGGATAAATTTAAATTTTAATTCTATTTAATAAAATAAATTTAAATTTTATATAAGCCCCACTCAAAAAAAATATTTTTTTTTCTGTCTATCTCTCCTAAAAGCCTTAGACGGTTGGGGTCGCGCAAGCGCATAGGGACTATATTATTTAATAATTTTTATTAATTTAAATATTCAAGCGAGATGGTGTAATTGGTAACACAGCAGTCTCATGAGCTGTTATTTAAGATTCGAATTCTTATCTCGCTTAAATTATTTGCATTTTATACCGCCCTCCCTCTTTTTACTCTTTCTTTTTTTTTAAGATTTCTTAATGAATTTTTAAAAAGAATAAAAAAAAAAATAATAAAAAAAGCGCACTGGTCTCAAAAAAGCGGGTGAATCAGAATGCGCATGCCTCTCCTCAAATTCTTATTTTTATTTATTAATTTAAGATTAAAAAAAAAGGCAGGAGAGGCGCTTTTGCTCTGATTTTTTATTATTAATATAAGATTTAAAAGGAGGGCCTACCCTTAGAATAATTAATCTATGGATGCGCTTGCGCGACTCAGAAAAGCAAAGATATCAATAAAAAAAACGCTTTAGCAGAGATCGTTGCTTTATTTCTTATTTTATTATTAAAATAAGAAATAAAAATAAAGTCAGCAGTCGCGCAGCGATTAGTTCTTATTATAAAAAAAAACTTCTGTTATTCTTTATTCTTAATTGGTTTGATCGCTACGCGACCCTAACAACCACCAGTTTACTTTCTTTTTATAGTTCAGATAGATGGAGCATTTTTCTCCATATGATAACTGGAGCAGTATTAAAAAAAAAAATAGCCCTATTTTACTAAAAGTAGGCTCTGCCTTTTTTATGATTGAAAAGAATAAAAAAGCGAGCAACATAAGCAATTTCTTTGGGAGTCAACGCCACCCTCCGCTAAGCGCCCTCCTCTTTTTTGAATCGAAAAGCGCTGGCGCAGACCATTCTTATTTTTAATTATAAATTTTACAATATATGCCTGCTTTTTTATACCTTTCATCTTTTAATTAAAGATGAAAGGAATAAAAATTTAAGTGATAATAAGAATGCGCTTGCGCGAGTGGGCACACCCACCAAAAGCAATACGCGACTCCACACTTATTCTTAAATTAATAATAAAAATAAGAACAAATGCGCCGCTCTGGCGCCTGCAGCCAGCCAATATATTAAGGTGGTTTTAGAGTCGAGCCACCCTCCCTAGAAAAATGTAAATTTTAAAAATTAGATCCAATAGAAGAGTATTATATAGTATAAATATATATAAATAATATAAACGAGTATAGTTAAATGGTATAACTTCTACCTTCCAAGTAGAAATTATCAGTTCGATTCTGATTACTCGTAAAAATAAAAGAAAATTTTATTTATTAAAATTATAAAAATTGATAACAATTTAACTTAAATTATCACGCCTAAGAGTTCAATCGCTGCGCGACTCTAGCTCCCAAAAGCGCCTGCCTTTTTTTATTCTGAAAATAAGAACAAATAATAATGGCGGCTACCTCCACTCGCGCTAGCGCATCAGGCCCGCCGGATTTATTTATTAATCTAAATAAATGAAAAACCACTCTAAGCGATTCTGAAATTAATAAATAAAATAAGAATTCGCATACGCTAATACTCCTTATAGAGGCCTCTTCTAAGGGCAAAGTCTAAATATGAGGGGGGGGGGGGGTAAGCAGATAATTAAAGTAATTTAATTAAATAAATTATTCATTTTATAATCTCATTTATATTATTATAATTAGATTTGCCATAATTAATCTTTCCACCCTCCCGCGTAGCGGCCTTATAGAGGGTTCTATTATTAGGTTCTGCTAATTTAATTTAGCATAAATAGAATTTAGTACCTACCCCTATTAATAGCTTAGATTATTCCCAGCTTTAGCGCACCACTCTTAAGGTCGTTTCTACCATCGTCTCCAAAAGAGGGCCTAGCGATAGAATAAGCAATTCGCAGCAAATTTCACTCTTAAATTAAACTTAATTTTTTATAAAATAGGAGTCGGCCTCCTATTCTTAATTCTTAATTCTTAATTTAATTATAAAAAAAATTGCGAGGCGGCCTTAGTTCTTATTTTCACTTCTCTTTTATTCTTATTTTAAGAAATAAAATAAAATAAAGAAAGACTCGCTCCAATTAGCTTAGAGCAAGGAATGAAAATTTAAAGAGAAGTAAAAAGGCTGGAGCGACTGCCTTTTTTTTATATAAAAATAAAAAAAAAAAGAAGCAGCAAATTGGGTTTGAGCTGTCCTTATTCTAACACACTTTAAAAAGTCTTAGACAGGCTGTGTCCAAAAAGCGCTGGCGCAGCTGGCGCAGAGCTACCTCCTCTAAGCTGTAGCGACCCTTATTTAGTCTCGCGTAGCGAAAGCGATAGAGGTTTCCCAAAGCGCTTTAGCCGCTTTAGCCGCTTTAGCCGCTTTAGCCGCTTTAGCCGCTTTAGCCGCTTTAGCCGAGAAGTGGTATAATATCTGAAATTATAATAAACGCTTTAATTAATTTTAATTAAATATTATTTTTGTTTTATTGCGCTGTCCAAAAGCGATAGCCTAGGCTAAAGCAGAAGCAGCAAACCTCTACCTATAAATATTCTTAATTTAAGTTGATCATTTGACCCTTAGTGCGCAGCAACCCTCCACATTTGCCCTGATTTAATTATTAGAATGCGCTAGCGTTGCCTCGCTTTTTGGAGCTCAAATTTTGAAGCTACAGGCTTCCCTAACTCTAAAGCTTTTAGTGGAACAAAAGAGAGGCTAAGATTGGACACTCTCTGAAATTTCTTATAAAATACGAATAGTTAAATACCTAGCGAAGCATTCCGCAGGCCAAAGCAGGCCTCCTATAAAGCAGTAAGAGTTCAGCGTTACCCTCCACACTCTTTTAGTTCTTAATAAGAATAAATTTTAATTGCGCCCTCTTCCTCCTAAAAAAAATGAAAGGGAAAAAAAGCAGGATTGCGAAATTGCCTAGGCTACAAGTCTTTATTTAATCTTAAAATAAAAAGCAGCTTAAATACTTAAATGCTTTAAATGCTTTAAATGCTTAATGCTTTAAATAGGCTAGATATTGCCTGTAGCTGGTAGCTGTAGCTACAGGCGAGTAATTAGTCATTCTTATTTAAAGAAATTAGGACCACTCTAATTAAAAAATAGCAGCTTTAAATGCTTATAAGATTAGGAAAGGTAGAAAAAATTTATAAACAAAAATAAAAGCAGAGATTGATTTTTCTTTCTTATTTAAAGAAATATTAATTATATAAAATAATATAATTTAATTTCCTTAATTTATTTAAAATTTAAAGAAAATATTCCTACTAATTAAATATTATGCCTCAAATTTTTCCTTTTTATTTTGTTAGTCAAATTTTTGTAACATTTATATTATTATTTTTGGTTATATTTGTTTTATCTAAATATATTTTACCTAATAATTTATTTAACCAAGTTATTAGAAGCTATATAGTAAAATTAACTAATAAAATTAAATAAATTTAAAAATTTAAATTAAATTTTTAAATTTTTAGCCTGTAGCTCCAAAAAGCGCTGGCGCAGCTGGCGCAGAGCAATCGCTTAAGACGAGTCATTCTATTAAGCAACAAATTAATTAATATATATTATCTATTTATAATTGTATTTCAAATTGCGCTCTAAGGATAAATTTTTTAAATCTAGGCTCGCTTTTCTTAATTTATATTCATAATTTAAGAATATAAAAAGACCCCGCGTTATTTCTTTTATTATTAAACTAAATTACTACCAAAATTTGGCTGGCTGCAGGCGCCAGCTGACGCAGATAATCCATAGAGGAGGTTAACTTTATTTATTTATTAAAATTTAAAGTACTCGCGAAGCGACCCCACCCTTAGTCTAAGCGATTAGGATTATACCAAAAAAAAATTGGTACCAACAAAAATTAAAGGTGGGGCGTATTTGTTCTTTATTTAAGATTAAAATAAGAATAAAAAAGAGGGTCTGCTTTTTAATTAATAAATAAAAATTAAGAATTTGCTACGCGCTTAGCAGAGGATTGCATTGCTAGGCAGCATTTCATTTGCAAACTTTCTCCAGCATTGCTAGGCAGAGGATAGAGACCACAATTTGCATAGGATTAAAAAATTAATGAATAAAAAAAAAATAATAAAAAAAAATTCTAAATTTAATAACCCCCACCCTTTACGCTAGCCTAGGTCTCCCTAAGTCCCTTAGGATTATTTTCACTTCAAATTTTAGATTAGTACAAAGGATGCGCTTTTTTGGATGAATTTTTTTTTTATTCATAATTAAATTTTTAATCCTAATAAAGAAAGACCCCTAGAGCCCCTCCTAAATTGAGTTATAAAACCAGCTTTATTATTTAAATTTAAAATTAGCTTTTGGAATCTTTAGATCGCTCAGACATATTAAAAGACAGTCTAATTTGGAAATAAGGGCCTGCTTTTTTAATTTAAATTAAAGATTTCTTAATGAAATTTCTGCTAAAGCGGCGTCAGCGCTTTTAATTAAAAGATTTGTCTGCTCCAAAAATCGAGGCAATCGCTTAAGACATACTTTAATTTAGCATATTAATATAGCCAAGTTAAATTAATAACTATAGATTTCTCACCTCTTTCTTTATTTTTATTATTTTTTAAATTATTCATTAAGAAATCTTAAAATAAAGATAAAAAAAAGCGCATACTTGTTTTCACCAATGCGCTTTTTTTTATTCATTAATGAAACGCGAACCGAAGGAAATTTTTTTAAAAGGAATGAAAAATTTATAGATAAATAAAAAAAAAGATCACCTGTTTCTTAAAAAGCGATACCTAATTGGAGGCGCTTTTGGAGGCTTAACTTTACCTTATCCCCGGGGTACTTAGGGTAAATAAAGCAAACTTAAACAACCCAAATTCAAAACAAACGAATTCACCAATATAAAAGTATCGATGATGATATGGTAATAACATTATAAACAATAAAATAAACAGTAATTTAAAGGGGTTATTAAAGAACAAAAAAGCAAATTTATAAAAAAGGAGGTATATACCAAAAGCTTTATTCTGAAATTAGGAATTAGTAAAAATAATTAATAAAAATAAAAAATAAAAAAATAAAATTTATTAATTAGCTTTGCTAAGAAATAAGCGATCCTAAGGTAAACCTTAATATTAAAAACTTCCTGAAGTAAAACATTTTATTAAGGAAAGGAAAGGAAATCAACCGAGACTCCGAAAGTAATGGCGAGTGAAATCGGATTAGCCTAAATTTTATTGTTAGAAAGATATAGCACCGACGCCTTCGCTTTTAGAGAGCGACTGTCTTTATATTTAATTAATCCTTTTATCTAGTCTCACACCCGCCCTCTATTAGGGGGATAAACTAGGGGTAAATCAAATAGACAGGATACTAGACCTCTGTTGCCGAAGGCTACTGCGTCAGCGCTTTCTTATTTAAATAAAATAAAAATATTATTAGAATAAAATTGACACTGTCTGCAAAGCAACAGCAAAGCGGCCCTTTTCTCTTTATTTAGTTATAATAAAAAAAGATTTCTTAATGAATAAAAAAAAAAATAATAAAAATAAAGAAAGGGTAGGCGCTGACTCCAAATAAGGGTGTGTTGGAGAAAATATCTTAATATTAACTTGAAATATATCTTTTTATTTAATAAGAGAACAACTCATCATATATTTAATTAGAAAATTTATTGACTTTATTTTATATTTAGTCTATCATTTTCTGAGATAAAGGATTCTAGAATCAAAATCTAACGGATCCTAACCCTGCCACCTTTTAAATTCTTAATTTAACATTAAGAATTAAAAGGCGCTGGATTATAAAAAATAAAATATATTGAGTATTTCGGTTTAAAAAAGAAGACAAAAATTATAGTTATATGCTACCATGTAATTTTTGTACTAAATAAGGTTATACCAGTCCTGTAGAGTTAATAACAAAAAAAAAAAAAAAAATAAATAATAATTAAA
>Ga0233356_1000077_pt1 | contig 25488 bp, 20 predicted proteins | sample GEONSFMMS_FD_180700 | JGI IMG/M metagenome (GOLD analysis project Ga0233356, IMG submission 180700) | Soil microbial communities from Shasta-Trinity National Forest, California, United States - GEON-SFM-MS | ecosystem: Environmental > Terrestrial > Soil > Temperate forest > Bulk soil | place...
TTTAACCCTTCCCCCCCCCCCCCCACCTAGTGGTCCCGCAAGACCTCTTTAAAAATAAGGACCAGTTCGCATCTTTATTTTTTATCTTAAAATAAAGATTTCTTAATTTCTTAATGAAATGAATGAAATTAATGAATCGCCTGCCCCGCCTTTTATATACTGAAATTAAGAATATAAAAGGCGGGGCTACTCGCTTTTTGGAGGCAGGCGATATAATAAAAAGCGAGGCCTAGGAATACTAGCTTTGCTACCCGCCTCTATAGAATAAATCGCTTTAAGAGGAATCCTCGCTCCTGTCTCTCCTCTTATTTTTAATCTTAATTTAAAAAAGAATAACGCGGAGGGCCTAAAGCGGCAGGGAGATAAGCGACAAAATAAAGATCCTTCTAAAAAAAAGAGTAGCGCAGCGAGTAAATAATTCAAACTTTTAGGGTGTAATAGTTAATGAATTGGATAAATTCTACTAATGCTAAAGAAATAGGTACCCTCTATTTAATTTTTTCAGTTTTTGCTGGAATGATTGGGACTGCTTTTTCTGTGTTAATTAGGTTAGAATTATCCTCTCCAGGTGTACAAGTATTACAAGGAGACCACCAATTGTTCAATGTTATAATATCCGCCCATGCTTTCATAATGATTTTTTTCATGGTTATGCCTGGAATGGTAGGTGGGTTTGGTAATTATTTCTTACCTATACATTGCGGTAGCCCTGACATGGCATTTCCAAGATTGAACAATATCTCTTTCTGGTTACTACCACCTTCATTATTATTACTTTTAATGAGCTCTTTACTTGAAAATGGTGCAGGTACAGGATGGACTGTTTATCCCCCATTATCAGGAGTTCAATCACATTCAGGAGGTTCTGTAGATCTAGCTATCTTCAGTTTGCATCTAGCTGGTGTATCTTCAATTTTAGGTGCTATTAATTTTATTAGTACTACTTTAAATATGAGAACTAATGGGATGTCTTTACATAAATTACCTTTATTTGTATGGGCTATATTTGTTACAGCTATATTATTGTTATTATCTTTACCTGTACTAGCCGGTGCTTATATTGTGCCGGCTCTAAATTTGGCTATTTGCTGGGAAAGCTTACTTAATATTGTAATAGAAAGTCGATCAGCAGGAAACTTAATCGATTTGAATCTTTTAAGGCTCTTCAGAGAATGTACGCCAGAGATAATCTGTTGTAATTTGATATTGTTAAATCCAAATTATGGTTCTAATTCTTCAAATAATAATTATAAATTTATCAGTTATTTAACTGGTTTAATTGAAGGTGATGGTACTATTATTGTTCCTCGCAAAGCGACTGAAAGATCTCCTAAGGGTAAACTTAACTACCCTTCAATTCAAATAGTTTTCCATTTAAAAGATTTACCTTTAGCTTTACTAATACAGAAAAATTTAGGATTCGGATCTTTAATAAAAAAAAAAGGTTTAAATGCCTATGTTTTATATATTAATGATCAAAAAGGAATTTTAAATATAGTTAATTTGTTAAATGGTAATATGAAAACACCTAAAATTTTTTCTCTTTATAAATTAATTGATTGGCTTGTTTCAAATAATAAATATTCTAATTTAAAGAAACTACCTTTGAATAAAGATTCTTTAAATAAAGATGCTTGGTTATCTGGATTTATTGAATCTGACGGTCAATTTAGTGTTAGGACAACTTTGACAGGTAAATATCCTAAAATAGAATGTAAGTTTGAATTAAGTCAAAGACAAAAAGATCATTTAGGTTATAGTAATGAATTATTTTTAGCAAATATTGCTAAATTTTTAATTGTTTCTCTTAAAAATACAAGAGAAAATACACCTTATCCTCAATATAGACTTAGAACTGTGAGTTTAAAAACTAATTTATTATTAGTAGATTATTTAAACGAATACCCTTTATTTGGTTCTAAATTTTTAGATTATAATAATTGGAAAGAAATACTTAATTTATTTAATCCTAAATTTAATTATTCCTGCCTCCAAAAAGCGAGTTGCTCGCTTCGCGAGCAGGAGAATATAGATAATATATTAAATATTAAATCCAATATGAATGATAAGAGAACTGTTTTTTCTTGGAATCATTTAAATAGGTTTTACAACTTAGATTATTAAGATAAATTCCTAACTTCTATGTGAATAGAAGAGTATATAAATTCTAACTTTGAAAATTTATTTTAAATTTTAAAGTTTCAAACTACTATCTCCTGCTCGCTTCGCGACTCGCTTTAGAGCAACTACGCTTTTTTTTATTCATTAATGAATAAAAATAAAAGAGTAGAAACAAAAAGTAGGGTGGCGCTGACTCCCTCTGCGTCAGCTGCGTCAGCTGCGTCAGCTGCGTCAGCTGCGTCAGCTGCGTCAGCTGCGTCAGCTGCGTCAGCTGCGTCTGCGCTTTTTGGTGTTGTTGCCGTAGGCTACTAGACAACCAATCTTTAATTTAAGAAAAAAAAAGATGCGACAGCTACTCTATATCAAATATTATTTTGGCAATTACAATGTTATTAACAGATAGAAATTTCAATACTAGCTTCTATGACCCAGCAGGAGGTGGTGATCCTATTTTATATCAACACTTATTCTCAATAACAAAATTATTAAACACTATTCCTGTAGTAGCCATTGGTGGTATTACACCGTTTCGCTTCAATATTTTTTATAAATGTTATAATAACTGTTTTCCTAATGCAGTAGCCCCTAATCAATCTTTTCTAGAATGGTTAGTGGGATTTGCAGAAGGCGATGGTAGCTTTATAGTAAACAACCGTGGTAACACAATCTTTGTTATTACACAAAGCACCGCTGATCTAAAAGTTCTTGAATATATTCAACAAGTTTTAAGATTTGGTCGTGTTATAAAACAAGGAGCGAATACTAGCCGTTTTATAGTAGAAGATGTGGCCAGTGTAGCATTGCTAATTGAACTATTCAATGGAAATCTTGTATTTCCTCTAAAACAAGCAAGCTTTGCTCTATTTCTTGGAGCTTTCAATAAACGAATGCTCTCAGGGTTTAGGACTCCAGACCAGTTAACAAAAGTAGAATATATCCCAACACCGGTAACTCCAACATTAAACGATTTTTGGCTTTGTGGTTTTACAGATGCTGAAGGTTGTTTCAATTGTTCACTATTAGGTAACTCAAACGCGTACCGATTTCGATTCCTTTTAGCACAATTTGGAGAAATCAATTTAACAGTACTTATACATATTACTACACTTATTGGTGGTGTAATTCGATCACACTCAAAACCTGGAATAAACGAACTTACTGTCAATGGTGCTCGTAATATGGATCGAGTATTCAAATATTTCGACTATCATCCACTACGGACTAAAAAAGCTCAATCGTATCAAATCTGGCAAGAAATTCATACATCTATTATCAATAGTGAACATATTTCGCCAGTTACTAGGAAAATATTGAAAGCCAAAGCGGCTACAATAAACAGTCTAAACTAGTGTATCCCTACGGGAATAAAGGATATGGTTCAATATAAAATTTAAAGAGACAAATTGTGAAATTTTAATAGGCAGGTGTGATTTATTAAATAAAGACCTATTAAAGTGAATACTCTGTATACCATAATTCTAGTCCATACAATATTATGACTAGTTTAAGCTTGTCTAAGTTCTTATTTAGTCTGGCTTAAATTAAGCCAGTATAGTATTATGCTGTGCAATCTTTAGAGAAAAACAGCAGTTGCCGAAGGCAAACCCATTAGGTGCCTTAGTAGCCCTGTTGCCAAAGGCTAAAGGGCAAGAGAGTATGCTTACCCCGACAGGCGTAAGGATGAACTATTGTTCATTGGCTATGCAAGTGAAAACGGTCAATGTATACTCGTACAAAGACCGTCGGTATTCTAAAATATCGCTACAGATTGGGTCACTTGTGGGTGCCTGAAATGGTGCTTAATGTACAATCGGTTCCCTATCTTACACAAGGCTACTGTGCTCTTTATGAGATTAGTCAGTAGTACATGAACCCCTCCGCCTAATCGCTGTCCCGGTTTCCACCGCTCTAGCTTTAGCCCGCTTTGCGCCTACACAATTGAGAGCGTTGCGGAATAGTTGAGATAAAGCGGTAGGCGGGCAAGAGAGTTAATAAATTAGGGGTTTTAGGGAATGGGTTCTTTGGTCACCCTGAAGTTAAATTTATAGGCTTCGTAACGTTGCAATATGCTGGGACGATTTCACTAACTAGTTTTAAATACTCCATCTTAATTGACACAGTGAAAAAGTTAAAACAAAGAAATTTATCAGCAGGTAAACCCTTTTCAAGTTCAAGCAAAGGTTCTACCTCAGAGACTTTACGCAACGAAATTGTATCTAAGACAGAGAATATTAAAACTATTTCAGTTCATAAATCTAAACATTTAAGACCGCTAAGTAATAAACAATTTGGATGTTACTTAGCTGGTTTAATTGATGGTGATGGTCAATTTAGTTCAAAACAACAACTTATTATTGTATTTAGCTCCTCTGATGTATCTCTAGCCTATTATATTAAAGAAAGACTAGGATATGGTAATATTAGAAGAATTAAAGATAAAAATGCTTATTTATTAATTATTTCTAATAAAGATGGACTTCTTAAAATTATTAATCTAATTAATAGAAAATTAAGAACTTTAAATAAATATAATCAAGTTATTAATAATATATTAAACCATTCTTTATATAATAAAGAAAATATAGTATTTAAAATGAATTTAAATAATGATTTTAATAATCATTGGATAGCTGGTTTTTCTGATGCTGATGCTAGTTTTCAAATCAAAGTTGTTAATAAAATTAATAGATCTAAACCTGAAATTAGATTAAATTTTCAAATTGATCAAAAAAATAATGATATTTTATTATTGATTAAAGACTTTTTCGGAGGAAACATTGGTTATAGAAAAAGTCAAGATACTTATTATTACGGTTCTACTAGTTTTGGCTCAGCTAGAAAAGTAATAAATTATTTTGATGAGTACCATTTACAATCAAATAAACATATAAATTATTTAAAATGGAGAAAAGCTTATATATTAATACAAGATAAAAACCATTTAAATGATTCGCTTCGCGAGTATAAAACAAATTATTGAATTAAAAAATACAATGAATAGTCGCGTCTGCGTCAGCTGCGTCAGCTGCGTCAGCTGCGTCAGCGATTTTTATTAATTAATAAAAAAAGCGAGTCCCGCCTGTAGCTTAAAATGAGGGCTGGAGATACAATTTAAGATAAAGTCCTAAGAAAGACGTAAGTTTTGGAGTATTAAATTTTAATAGATTATTTATATATAATAAACCATCCTAAATAAGGCCGCCAGTTGCTCCAAATTGGTGCTACAGGCGGGGCATAGATTATCTAAATAACTATTATTTTAATCAAAATTATTGTTATATTTTAATTATACCAGGATTTGGTATAGTAAGTCATATAGTATCAACATTCTCCGGTAAACCTATTTTTGGTTATATAAATCTAAATAGCCCTATTTGTAATATTATTTCCCGGTATTACAGAATCGCAACACACTATATGCGGGAAGGATGGGTTAATCTGTGGGGTACTAATTGTGTAAATCTAATGCTAATTGTTAGTGTATTAGTCTCATTAGTTATAATCCTTACAGTACTATATAATCCGCAGGTAACCAACGCACAGTCGAAATTTGAGAATTTTCTCGGAAATCCAAGCATGTTAGTAGGAACCTCAGAGACTGTACGTGTGTTGTCTATTTGTCTAACAACTAACCCCTCTGCGTCAGCTGCGTCAGCTGCGTCAGCTGCGTCAGCGCTTTGTGAGGCTAATCGGGAAATGGAAAAAGGAAGTGGGAATAACGAATTAAAATTACGTCAATGGATCGCTGGTCTTATTGATGGTGATGGTAACTTCCATATATCTAAAAAAAGTTATGTTGAGCTTTCTGTAGTAACGGAACCTCGAGATATTGCTTGTCTTCACAAACTAAAATCACGTTATGGTGGTTCTGTGAAAGCGACTTCTCATGCCAATGCTATTCGCTTCAGACTACACCATAAAGCTGGAATATTATCAGTTATTGGTGATATTAATGGTCTAATTCAAAACCCTGTTCGCTTAGCGCAATTTAAACAAGTATGCTTTTTATACAATATTCCTATATTGCCTATAGTAGAATTAAATTATAATAATGCTTATTTATCAGGACTTTTTGACTCAGACGGGAGCGTTTACTACAACAAAACTTCAATGCAAGTATTCATAACTGTTTCACAAAAAGATCGTTATCTACTCGATATCCTTGCTTCTGTTTATGGTGGTAAAGTGTATACGGCCAAAGCCAACAAAACCGCTAATAAATGGGTAGTCTCGAGAAAAACCGAAATACTCGGTCTGCTTGATAACTATTTTCACTGGAACAATTGTGTTTCAGCCAAAAATAATAAATTTGGTTTAATTAAACATTTCTATTATTTAACCTCAATTGGTGCCCTTAAATCACCACTTGAATCACCTCTGGGGAAAAGTTATGTTCAATTTGTGAAACGGTGGGATGCTACTAATGACTTAGACAAATAGACAAAGAGACAGTCCAAATTCCATGTGTATTTAATATATATGGAATTAAGTATATCGGTATGGTTTATGCTATGTTTTCTATCGGTATTTTAGGGTTTTTAGTATGGAGTCAATTGGTGGCTCTCCCTCAACATGAAATGGGTGTAATAAATCTTGCTGTATGCTGGAACAGTTTAGTGCTAACAAGTACTTTCAATAGTAAAAATCTTGTTAGTTATACTCAATCAGCAGGAAATCCGTATACCAGCAAAGCTGGTTTAAAGAGTCCCTCAGAGACTATTTGCAAGATATCTCGAAAATTTGAAATATTTAATAAAAATAGTAATAAATTAATTAGCAATGAATGGTTAACCTGGTTTATAGGTTTTTCTGAAGGAGATGGAGCAATTTTAACAACCAAAGGTAAAGCTCGATTTGTATTAACTCAAAAAGAAGGTGCTATTTTATATCATGTACAAGAAGTTTTAGGCTTTGGAACAGTGCGAGAATTTGATGGTTACTACAGATTTATAGTGACGGAACCTCAAGATATCTTACTTCTAGTATATATGTTTAACGGTAATTTAGTTTTACCTTATCGTCAAAAACAATTAGGCGAATGGATTAATACACAGCTCTTTAATAGCGTAGCTTACCTAGAATTAGCTCTCCTAAAGGATCCTATATTAATGAAACCTAACCTTTCAGACGCTTGGTTATCTGGTTTCACAGATGCAGAAGGTTGCTTTAATATTGCTATACAACCACGATATAATACAGTCACAGGTTACCGAGTTTCTCTACGGTTCTTATTGGATCAGAAAAATGCAGAATCTACTTTACTGCAGATTCGCGATCTCTTTAAATTTGGACAAGTCTTTGTTAGAGGAGAAACTAACGGTGTATATCGATATAATAACAATACATTCAAAGGTTTACTACCAGTACGTGATTATTTTTTAGCATACCCACTTAAGACTAAAAAAGCTGAGTCATTTAAACACTGGGTAGAAATATTTACTATGTTATTAAACAAGGAACACCTTGTACCTGAAGGGCTGGTAAAAATTCGAGCTATTGCTAAAATAATCAACAACAAAAATAGCTTAAATAATAAAACTGGCTCTGCTTTGTTTTAAACCTCAGAGATAAAGATATAGTCCGATCCCGGTTGTGAGACCGGTTTAGATGGTTCTGTCGCGTTTGGAGACTTTATTTTTAAAAGAGTCTTATTCGCAGCTTAATTTATCCCTCTGCCGATTGTTGTCTCTGCGCCAGCGCTGGCGCAGACAGCATTTTTTGTAATAATAAAAAGGCGGCGTCAATTAAGGTTAAGCTTAACTGTCTATTTAAAATGCACCACATGTTCTCAGTAGGAATGGATGTGGATACAAGAGCATATTTTACTGCTGCTACTATGGTAATTGCGGTGCCTACTGGAATTAAAATTTTTTCTTGGATGGCTACTTTATATGGTGGTAGTTTAAGATATAATACTCCTTTATTATTTGTTTTAGGATTCTTAGCTTTATTCACAATAGGTGGGTTAACTGGTGTTGTATTATCTAATGCTTCTTTAGATATAGCATTTCACGATACCTACTATGTTGTAGCTCAAATGGGCCAGAATAATTTATCTTCTATTAAATATTATTCTGCAACTGACTATATGCTGGAAACTATATTATTTGTGTATTGTTTACTATTTATTAATACGTTTTATCTTAAACCTAAGGGACTAGATCTTAGTAGGAAAATAATTCCTTTAAATAGTCAAAATAATGATACTACGAATCTAAATCATTTAAGATTTAGATTGAATATACAATCAGCAGAAAACTGTAAAGGATTCTCAGAGACTGTATGTCAGTTACCAGATATTGAAGATTATAAATTTTGAAATTGATTTGCGGGTATAATAGATGGTGATGGAAATTTTGATATTAGATTAGAAAAACCATCTAATAAGAGAATTCTTAAACAAATTAGAATTAAATTACATAATAGAGATATTAAAATATTAACACGTATACAAAATTATTTACATATGGGTAGGATTAGATCTGATAAAAATAAGCCTTATTCAATATATATTGTTTCAACTAAAGAAACTATGTTGTATATTATTAAGAATATTAATGGCTTAATTAGACTAAAAGTACCTAATTTTAAAGAGGCTTGTAAGTTATATAATATAGATTATATTGAAGCCAATTATAAGATAGGGTTATATGATCCGTATTTTGCTGGCCTAGTAGATAGTGATGGTACAATAGTATTTAATTATGCTGGAAATAGAATAGAATGTAATTTAGAATTTCAATTTAATGAATATACATCCAAATTAAATTTTGATAATACTATATTAAATTCTAAACCAGCTATCCTTAAACGTAAAATTTCTTCTAGATCAGGTGGCCCTAAAATTTTCACATCTATCGCTTTTAAATTTCAAAATGTTAATAGTATGCTATTTATATATGATTATTTTATGCATAATAGATTATATTGTGATATGAAATTCTATAGAGTCACTAAAATTAAACCATTTATAGTTATTCGTAAATTTAAATTATCTCCTAAATATAGTGTAGAACATAAAATATATTCAAATTTTGTAATAGATTGAATAAAATATGAGAATCCTTTATGATATAAAGTACCTTGTATTAACAAATATCTATTATATACGGATAAATAAATACTTATTACTGGTAAAGAGACAGTCCACAATTTATACTTTAATGTATATATTTGCATTTCCATTATGTCTTATCTATGGGTGCTGTATTTGCTTTATTTGCAGGTTTCTATTATTGGACTCCAAAAATAGTAGGTAGAAATTTTAACGATTTCTTAGGAAAGATACATTTCTGGACTTTATTTGTAGGAGTTAATTTAACTTTCTTCCCTCAACACTTTTTAGGAATGGCCGGTGTAATATTATTATTATTATTTATAAATGGAGCTTCACCTTCCCTATGGGACCTCTATGAGGCCCCTCTCTTTGCTCTGGCTAACGCTAGCTCTTTTGGAGAGGAGGGAGGAGCAGCTAACAGTTTAAATTTTTACTCTCTAGCGATTCTATCTTTATTACCGATAAAATCTTTTGGTCCTCATATCTTTCCAGAGTTTTTAAATAAACCTGTTAGAATATATCAGCCAAATTTGGATCGAAATTTAATAGGAATAGAAAATAGAAATCGTACAATAATTTATCAATGAATAAATTTAATTAATGGTAAAATATATATAGGTAGTGCCTGAAGTGGAACTCGAAGATTATTATCTTATTGAAATCTTAGTGTAATAAAAAGAAATTTACCTATTTATAATAGTATATCTTATTATACACATAACAATTTCATGTTATTAATTTTAGAGGATTTAGGTAAAACAGGTTCTGTAACAAAAGATTATATGTTAACACGAGAACAGTACTATTTGGATATTATTTTTAAAAATTATTCCACAATAATTATGAATAATTGTCCTATAGCTGCAACAACTTTAGGTTTTAAACACAAACCAGAATTTATTAATAGTAGATTAGGTTCAAATAATCCTATGTCAGGAAAACAATTTTCATCTGAATTTTTATATATGCAAACACGTAATAAAAAAGGTAAAAATAATCCTAATTATGGTGCTAAAAATCTACTACAACACTGGCTAAGATAATTAAACTTGTTTATGTGTATAATTCTGAAGATCTTAATTATATTGGATTGGCGCAGCCATCCTACTGTTGTTTGTTCTAAAACATTTAAAATAGGTCTTTTTTTAATAAGATCTAAATATATCAAATCAGGTATACCTTTCAAGGGTAAAATTTATTCTAGTATAAAAAAAGAAATTTAAATAATAATATAATAATGCCTCTATAAGTCCCTTAAATACTTATTAGATAATCAGGTGAATTGCAAAAACACCCCCACTAAATTAGTGGGGGTAATTTGCAGCGAAGATTTATTCGGTATATTGAGTCGCTCTCTGCAAGCAGACTCCCTGCCCCGCTACGCGGCTCCCTTAATTCTTAAATTTAATCTTAAAATAAGAATAAAAAGGGGAGGCTGTAGCAAGCGAGGAGCGAAACGCCTCAGAGTGAATAACGTTCAACGACTAACAGGTGAGTAATACCAACAATAAACCTGTAGTGTTAATATAACACTAGCGCCTGATCAGTTTGGGTCTATAAATTTTACAAACTGAATGACATAGTCTGAACTTAACCGTAAAGTTAAGAGTTTAGTATATATTATTATATAATATATACTAAGAATAACAAAATTGATGCCTAGAAGAATACCAGATTATCCCGATGCATTCAGTGGATGGAATCAAATATCTAGTTTAGGTTCTATAATCTCTGTGTTAGCTACTATTTTATTTGGTTATATTATCTACGATATTTTTGCAAATGAAAAATTAAGTAATAACAACCCTTGGGCTGTAATACCATTCTTTACTTCTGATAATGAATTTAAAGTTGAAAATCAACCAGTTAATACATTAGAATGGACTTTAGCTAGTCCTATCCCATTCCATGCATTTAAAATGTTACCTGTACAATCTTAATTTGAATTTTTTAGTTTTATCATCCCCCCCTTATTTGAATATCAATCTTAATTTTAAATAAAGAGAGTCGCTTGCTCTCCCACTGATATAATGCGCAAAGAGAAAAAGAGAAAGCAGGATACAAAACAGGTGGCGCTTAGGCAGTCCTATTTTTCAAATTCCTGACTCGCGCAAGCGCACTGCAGTATTTTTTAAATTTACCCTACCTCGCTTGCGACCCGCCTTTTTATTTTAATTTTAGTATAAAATAAGAACTAAGGGGTCTGTAGCTTAATTAGCTATCGAAAATTTCCAGGTTTTGAGTAGAGTGTAAAATAAAACAGTAATAAGCCCCCTTTTTAATTAATCTTTTTAAAGTTAAATAAAATAAGATTAAAGGTTGCAACTCCTCTCTTTGCCCTGTTGCCAAAGGCTACAGGGCAACGAAGCAATACGCAGCTCCTCCAACCGCATCAGCGCCGTTCTTAATTTTACTTTTCTTTTTATTCTAATTTTAAGAAATAAAATTAAGAATTAGTTGAAAAATTAAAGAGAAATGAAAAAAAGCGCTTTTGGGTGTGACCTTTCTTATTTTTATTGTTAAATTCAGAACTAAGGGCCGAGGCGATCCTGAGGAGTGATAGGTTTAAAAAAAAAGAAGCTGAATCTAAGGGTTACCGTAGGCAACTCGCTTTTTTTATTCCTTCGCTACGCGATTCTTTTTTTTTTAAAAAAAAAGCGCTGACGCAGATATTTCATCTTTATTTTAAGATAAAAATAAAAGAGTAGTAGGATCTCTCTCTCCTAAATATATTTTAAACTGCTTCTGTCTCAGATCCAAAAATTCTTGGAATTGTTATAATTATTAATTGAAAAAGCCTAAATTTTTTATAGAAACGAGTATGCTGAAATTTGGTAGACAGGTGGGTCTTAGGAACTCATAATTAAAAATTGTAAGAGTTCAAATCTCTTTACTCGTAATTATTAAATAAATAATATAGATAAAATTTATTTAATCTCTCTATTTTCACTTTTCTTTAAAATTAAAGAAAAAGTAAAAATAAGAATTGGATAGGGGATTTTATAATTAAATTTAAAAAACAAAATCAGGTGTAGCTACCTCCTATTTAGGTATAGCAATATAAGGGTCTCGCTTTAGCGAAGCAAAGAGGTTATGGCCGTACTTTTACACTTTGGCTGGCTGGCGCCTGCAGAGGCGTCTTTCTTTATTTTTATTATTAATTTTAGAATAAGTGTGGAGGGTTAAACTTGCTACGCCAGAGAAGAGTGCCTATTTATAAACCGCTTCTTTTAATTTTTCTTATTTATTAGAATAAAATAAGAAATAAGAAAAGGCTATTTCGGTCGCGTCTTTATTTAATTCTTATTCTTATTTTTATTTATTAAAATAAGAATTTAATGAAATTTCATTTTTTTTAATTATGAATATTTTTCTGCGTCAGCGATTTTTATTTTAAGATTTCTTAATGAATAAAAAATAAAGAAAAAAAAAAAATAATAAAATAAAAAGAATGTTGCTACGCAAGGAATACAAAAAGCGCTGGCGCAGCTGACGCAGACCAACCAAATTAAAAATATAGCTATCTTTCCTCCCCTCTTCTTTAATTGTAAAAAAAAACAAAAAGAGTCCTCTTTTAAAAAGGCTGTTGCCGTAGGCTACAAGCGCCAGAGCGACATCCACCCTGCCTAATCGCGTTTTATTCTTAAATAAATAATAGAACGCGTGGTTAGTTCTTATTTTTATTCTTAAAATAAGAATAAGTGTGGAGGGAGGTAGTAAGTTAATATTCTTAAAAAGGAGTTGTAAAATTTCATTTAGTGATGATCATATTTTCAATTTTAATCTTAATAGTTGCTAAGGCACTACCTGTTTTAAACACAAAAATTTATTCTATTCATGTTACTAGAATTACAACTATTGTTTTCCTATTCGCTGCTGCTTTGACTTTAAATACTTTAAATTTAGAGAATATAGGTTCAGGATTAGGGGTATACAGTGGACTATTTCAAATAACAACCATAAGTCAATTAATAGAAATTTTCCTATTTCTGATAGGGGGAGGAATATTAATGGCATGGCCTCAAAAAAAATTTAATTTCTCTTATTCGCGAAGCGACCTAAACAAATTGGATTCAACCTTGCCCCGCCTAAGCGGGGCAACTGTCTCTCGCAAAGCGACTCGCAAAGCGATAACCCGAATTTCGCAACCTAACTTGAGCCGAGATAGTTATTCTTATTTTGAACCTACAAAAAAAGCGGTGCTGGTAGCCTCAGCATTAGGAGGTAGCCTGCCTCTGAGGACCCACTATCTAAATAAAATAATACAAAAACCTTTATTAAAGCTAGACAAAGAAACTCCCAACCTAAGCAAAGGAGAGGAAAGCGGGACTGATTATTCATTAATAGTATTATTTAGTAGTTTAGGTTCTTCTTTATTAATATCAAGTTATGATTTAATATCAGTATACTTAAGTATAGAATTACAATCTTTTGGATTATATGTTTTATCTACATTATATAGAGATTCAGAATCTGCTACTTCCTCAGGATTAAAATATTTTTTATTAGGTGGGTTATCTTCCTGTATTATATTACTAGGAACAGGTATAATTTATTCTTATACAGGAACAACTAATTTAGAATCTTTATATATTATAAATTCAGTTATTGATGTTAATCAACAATATATTATACAAGGTTTAAGTTTAGGGTTAAGTTTAATATTTATAGGATTCCTATTCAAAATAGCAGCAGCACCTTTACATAATTGGTCTCCAGATGTGTATGATGGTACTCCTACAATAGTTACTACTTGGTTAACTATTATACCCAAAATAGCTATATTATTTATATTATTAGAATTACAAATTAAATTAGGAACTTTCGGCTTATTAGGGGATGGTTTAAAAACTATAATTGTTAATAATAGTGGATACCTACTAAATTTAAACCAAGGAGCTATAAATGAATTTATAAGTTTAATTTTTTCTACTCCTTTGGGAGATAATATATCTTCTTTCCCCACCGAAAATACAGCCTTAGGGTATCCCTCGGCCTCAAAATGTGAGGCGCCCTTAGGCGGTGCAACGCAGGGGATCCAAAAGAGCCCAGAACTAACCATAGTTATCAATAATAACATATTAAAAACTTTATTATTAATTTCTGCAACTTTATCTTTAATAATAGGTAGTTTATTAGGATTAGCTCAAATAAGAATAAAAAGGTTATTAGCATATAGTACAATATCTCATATAGGGTTTATTTTATTAGCTTTAGCTGTTAATACTGAACAATCTATAGATTCATTTATATTTTATATTATACAATATACTTTAACTAATTTAAATATTTTCCTAGTAATTTTGGGGTTAGCTTATATAAATAATTATACAAATTCTACAACTCGTAACATTATTAGAGAAACAGGAGACGCTGCCGCAGCTTTAGCCGCTGACGCCTCTTTAGTCACTCCAGCTTCGCTGGAGCGAGGGCACAAAGATATAATTTTTATATCTGAATTTAAAGGATTATTCTTCAGCAATCCTCTACTAAGTCTATCTTTAGCTGTATCTTTATTTTCTATGGCAGGAATACCACCTTTAATAGGATTCTTTTCTAAACAGTTAGTATTATATTCAGCACTACAAAATGGTTATTATTTCATTTCAGTTTTAGCTATAATAGTGAGTGTTATAAGTTGTTCTTATTATCTACAAATAATAAAATTACTTTTTACTCCCTCTCCAAACCCTAATGGCGCACTATCGGCCCAGACGCAGCTTACGCAGCTTACGCAGCTGACACCGCTGACGCCGCTGACGCAGAGAGGTGGAGCAAAATTAGAAATTATTTTAACTAATACTCATAGTTATTTAATTTCTACTTTAACTTTTACTATTTTATTATTTTTTATAAAACCTTCATTAATCTTAAATAGTACACAATTACTATCTTTATCTTTATTTTATATTTAAATGAATAATTTATTATTTTTATTTATTTTTGTTCCTATTCTAGCTACTGTATTATTAGCTTTAAATCTTTTATTAGCTCCTCATAAACCTGATTTTCAAAAAGTAAGTCAATATGAGTGTGGATTCGCACCTATACCTGATCAAACTAGATCTACTTTCCAAATTCATTTTATGATAGTTGCTCTTCTATTTCTAATATTTGATCTTGAAATACTATTATTATTTCCATTAGCAGTTTCACTATACCAAGTTTCTATCTTTGGTTTTACAGTAGGAATCTTTTTCTTTATTGTATTAACTGTAGGGTTTGTACTAGAAATAGGTTCAGGTGCTATAGCATTAACTAATTTAAACAAAAAATAACAATTCTCCAAACCTAATAGGGTCGGGGCCATTGTTAGCTGGAGATTAGATATATATTTATATTTTTTTTTAATTTGAACCCCCCCGCTTAGCGGCCCTGCTTCTAGCCAGGTTTTAATCTAAAATTAAATTTAATTTAGAATGGCAGACTGCGCTTTTTTTAGAAAGAGTCAACAAAATAAGATTGCTCACCTCTCTTTAGCGACCCCTAAAAGTTAGAGGCCAGTTTTATTTCTTAAATTAAAAAAATAGGAAAGTCTTTAAATTTAAATAATCATTGCTAGAAGGAGCCTTACAAATCCGGATGCTTGATTTAAGATAAACTGTCTTAATCTGGTCCCGCGTAGCGGGCCGCGTAGCGGGGCAACGCATTCTTTATGGGGAGAATAAACTGTTATAAAATTTTTATTTACTTAGTTCTTTTTTTACATAATATCTTTTTATTTATATTAGCAAATAAATAAGAAGATATGATTAAATTAATCATTTGTTTCTATTTTTAATAAGAAAAGAAAAGAAAAGAAAAGAAATAATGTAATTTATAATAATTTAATTTTTATCTTTGGAAATTTGTTAGAGTGGTTTATTAAGTTCGTCTTGAAAACGAAACCTGGTTAATACCAGGCGGAGGTTCGAATCCTCCAATTTCCGTACTCCTTCTTAAATTAAAAACGCCACTCTCCTCTAGCGTAGCTACTCTTTTTATTTTAAGAATAAAATTAAGAACAAAAGCGTATCCCTCAAATTCTTATCTTTAAAATTAAAGAAAAAGTTAAAATTGCGAGCTGCCAAAGGCAGGGAGCGAGTTAATGTGATATTTTAAGCTTAATTAGAACCAACCCTTTGACTCGCGTTGCCTGTTGCTAGCGCCTGCAGCTACAGGCTACTCAGTCAACTTACATTTCTTAGAGTCGCGAAGCTTCCACTTAACCTTAGTTGCCCTGTTGCTCCAAAAAGCGCGGGCGCTTAGCTACAGGGCCGCGTAGCGGGACCTAAAGATCAATCAGAAGACCGTAAATTCTATAAAGCTAAAATTTAATATCCTCCCTCTTAATCCTATATTTTTTTCTTAAATTAAAAAATTTTTCTTTTATTTTAAAGAGTAGTCTCCAACCAAAATTGGCTGGCTGCAGGCGCCAGAGCGAGCGAATCAGAATGCGCTTAGCAAAGGCCTGCAAAACAAGCCTAAAGAATGATTGCTTATTTGCTACTTTTTTTAGTTTGTTTTTTGTTTTAAATTTGAGGTGTTATTGGAGAAAGCCGGGGTCGTTTTAAAATTATTCCTTCTTTAAAAAAAATTCATTAAATTCTTATTTTAATAAATAAAAATAAGAATAAGAAAAAAATAAAGACCACTCATTCTTAATTTTTATTTCTTAATTTAAAAAAGAGGCCTCGCTTTTAGGAGCCTACGGCAACAGCTCCAATAAATTGTAAAATTTGACTACTGCATTAGCTGGTTTCTAAGACTGTTCAAAAGAGGGTTTGCCCTGTAGCTCAAAAATTGGAGCAACAGGGCTACAGCGATTACCAAAAACTTTTTTATTTCCAATTTAAATTCTTTAATTAAATTAAACAACCTCCCCTGCGTCAGCTGCGTCAGCTGCGTCAGCTGCGTCAGCTGCGTCAGCTGCGTCAGCTGCGTCAGCTGCGTCAGCTGCGTCAGCGCTTTTTTAAGTCTATAGGTATAGGCTGAATATTTGCGGCTTCGCTTTAGATGCTTAAATATTTAAATGCTTAGCAAGGTTTGCTACTCCTTATTCTGATTTTAAGAATAAAAAAGAGAGTTGCCCCGCTTTTCTTAATTTATATTCTTAATTTAAGAATATAAAAGGCGGGGTCGCGAAGCGACTGCGAATCTGCCTCCAATTCTTTTCTTTTAATTTAAAAATTTGAGCCTAAGCAACAGGCCCGAAAGTAGGGTTAGATAGTAAAAAATAGCTTAATAAAATAAAATATTAAATAGAAATAAAAATAGCATTTATTAAATGTAACAAAAATGACTAGTAATTTTTAATAACAAAAAATGAATATCTCTATATTATTATTTATAATAGGAATATTAGGATTTGTATTAAATAGGAAAAATATTATATTAATGATAATAGCTATAGAAATTATGTTATTATCTGTAACACTTTTAGTGTTAATAATGTCTTATAATTTTGATGATAATATAGGTCAAATTTTTAGTATATATATTTTATCTATAGCTGGTGCGGAATCTGTAATAGGTTTAAGTATATTAGTAGCATATTATAGATTAAGAGGGACTATATCTTTACATAATTAATGTATTTATCCATAATAATATTGCCATTATTAAGTTCATTGGTTAGTGGGTTTCTAGGTAGAAAAGTAGGTGTAACAGGGTCTCAAATAATAACCTGTGGGAGTTTAATTATTACATCTGTTTTTTTAACTATAGCTTTTTATGAAGTAGGTATTTGTGGATCACCCGTAAAAATAGAAATAATAAATTGGTTAGATATAGAATTATTAAATATATCATGGTCTTTTTATTTTGATCAGTTAACGGTATCATTAGGATTAGCAGTAATATATTGTTCCACTTTAATACATATTTATAGTGTAGATTATTTATCTACAGATCCTCACATTCAAAGATTTTTTGCTTATTTATCTGCATTTACTGCAGGAATGTTAGTTTTAATATGCGGTGGTAATTTTTTAGTTATGTTTGTAGGATGGGAATCAATAGGAGTCGCTTCATATTTATTAATTAACTTTTATTTTACTAGAATACAAGCCAATAAAGCAGCAATATTAGCATTTACAATGAATAGAGGGGGTGATATGTTAATGAGTATAGGATTCTTTGCAATATTTTCTATTTTTGGTTCATTAAATTATTCTGAAATATTTAGTTTGGTTCCTTTTATTAATGAAACTACTATTACTATATTATCCTTATTTTTATTAGGTGGTGCTTTAGCAAAAAGTGCTAATATTCCTTTACATTCTTGGTTACCTGGTAGTATGGAGGCTTTAAATATTGTTAAACAATTATAAATTTTCTGCGTCAGCGATTTTTTTATTCCTGTTTTTTTATAATTATAACAATTCTTATGATATAAACTATTTATCTGTTTTACCTTTTATTAATTCTATACCTAAATCTACATTACATGCTATTACAGGTAATATGTTAGGGGATGGTTCTATAAGTCTATCTAGACCACTTAAAGGATCGCAAAGCGAGTAAATTTTCTATGACTATGGATGTTTATTCTTTAAATTATTTACATCATTTAGATAATAATATTTATAGTCAATCGCTTCGCGACTGGAACTAAAATTTATCCTTATCCAAATATTTTACTTCCTCACCATAAAGATAAAAAAATAACTCAGTACCATTTTAAAACTAAAACACATCCTTTGTATACAGCATTACATAGTTTATGGTATAAGAAAAATAATGAGGGAAACAAATTTATTAAAATAGTTCCTTTAAATATATCTGAAATATTCTCAGTAATATCTTTAGCTTATTGGATTATGGATGATGGTTTTTTTGATTCATATGGAAGAACTAAAACAGTTATTCTTTGTACTGATTCATTTATTGAAGAGGAATGTATAATCCTTCAATCACTCCTAGAAAAGTTAGATATTAAATCAACTTTGAAAATAAGAAATAAAAATAAGAATAATTATAGAATTAGAATATCTAAAACTAGTATGGATAGAGTTATTGCATTAGTAAAACCACATACCCATAATGATTTTTTATATAAATTAGGTTTATAATTGATAGCTCTGGCGCAGTCGCTTCGCGACCCCCCCTTAGCACTTTATTCTTTTTGTGGCAAAGCAAAGGGACTTTTAAACAATAAGTCTTTTTAGGAAAGTAGGGGCCTCCTTAAACTTCACTGAATGCTGGAACACCCTAAAGCTTTAAATACTCATCATAAATTTAAAATATGGAAGTGAAAAAATTTAAAGATAATACAATGGGCAATCAGCAGGAAATCTAAAAACTATTTAAATTATAGTTTACAGGCTCCTCAGAGACTACACGTGAAGCTACTCGCTCCTCCCTTAGGATTAGCACTTAGTCTTTTTTTGTATTATTTTTTAAATTATTCATTAAGAAATCTTTATTTAGTCCTCGCTCCTCTCCCGCTTATTCTTATTTTTATTCTTAAAATAAGAATAAAAAGGGAGAGGGCGAGATTATTTTATTCTAAGAAATAAGAATAAAAATAAAAATTAAAAATAAAAGACTCCTTACGGATAAAGATACAAAAAAAAAAGCTGGCTGCAGGCGCCAGAGCGATTGTAGATGATATAGTCCGATCAATAGAGAAATTTATTGTTAAAAAAGCCAACACCAGTTAGTGCGTTATTACATGCTGCTACTCTAGTTACAGCGGGAATATATTTATTAATAAGAGTATCGCCAATTTTAGAATATAGTAGCACAGCTTTATTAGTTATAACTATTATAGGTTCAACTACTGCATTTATAGCTGCAACTAGTGGTCTTTTAGCTAATGATTTAAAAAGAATAATTGCATTTAGTACTATTTCTCAGTTAGGTTATATTTTATTATTATTATTAGTTAGCTTTTTCCTATTATATTATAATTTTCCCACTTTGCCTACGGCAACTCCTTAATGGAGATTGATTTATATATTCCTATTTATAATATAATTATACACTTTGCTTTGCTCCCTGTCTGCGTCAGCTGCGGCAGCTGCGTCAGCTGCGGCAGCTGCGTCAGCGCTTTTTTTTTTAATCTTGCTTTCGCAACCCTGCCTCTAAAAACCCTCCCTTAATGGTGTTGCTAGGCTACAGGCAGATGCGGAAAATTTTAAAAAAGCTGATCTTTTTTGGAGAGGCAATCGCTTCGCGACTATTCCATTCAATTTTTATTTAAAAAGAGGAGTCGCTTTGCGAAAAGATGATAAATTTAATAAATTTTCTGGTATTCGAAAATACACTACTCGCTTTTGGCGAAGCTGGTGTTAAGAATCATATTGGGTTAATAGCAGCTTCTCAGTAACCTAAAGAGGAGTAAAATTTTAAATTAGCCCTATCTTCTTTATATAAAAAATCTGCCTCGCTTTTTATATTCTTAATTTATGAATATAAATTAAGAAAAGCGAGATAGTTTTTTATCCTATAATGCTAAGACATATTTAGATAAATATAGTGGTTTTTCTATTAAAGAAAGAAAAATAATTAAAGATAAATATTACAATAAAACAGGGATTTATTTATGGGTTAATAATATAAATAATAAATCTTATGTTGGTAAATCTGTTAATCTATTTAATAGATTAAATAAAATTTATCTTTCTAATTCTTATATCATTAAAAATAAAGCAAATATGGCTATTTGTGCTGCTATTTATAAATACGGTATAAATAGTTTTTCTTTTTATATTTTAGAGATAATTGAAAAACCAGAATTATTTACCCTATCTGCCTCTGGCTTTCGATTCTCGCGAAGCGACCCTAATTAGGGGGAGCTCAAATAAAATTATGCTACAAAACAGGGGAGTCTCGTTTGGAATCTATTAGAGAAAACTATTGGCATAATATTATAAATCCATCATACAATATTCAAACTATTTTAAATCCTTTTTCAGGTATAAATCACTATAGGTTTGGTAAAAAAATATCTGATTCTACCCGGTCTAAGATTAGGCAAAGCCTTTTAGGCAGAATACAATCTGAAACAGAAAAAACAAATCATATTTTAGGTGCTCATAAAAAAAAAGTTTATTGTTATGATTGGGAAACTAAAACTCTTTTAATGGAATTTGAGGGAATACGTATAATGGAACGTAGCGTAAATAGAAATAATGCATATATAAGGCAAAAATTGGATAAAAATAAACCCTTTTTTTGTAGTATTAATGGGATTAATTATAAATTATTGTTACATTTAAAGCCGCTCTGGCGCCTGCAGCCAGCCTTTTTATATTCTTAATTTATGAATATAAATTAAGAAAAGCGCTTTAGCCGCTTTAGCCGCTTTAGCCGCTTTAGCCGCTTTAAATGACAATAAAAAAAAATAATAATATTAAATAATTTTCACCATATGATCTAATAAAATTTCACTATATGCTGAAAATCCCTAAAGACTTGTATACTCCAGTTATATTTTTAACAATAGTAAAATTTACAAGTATGATACAATGGGTAATCAGCAGGAAACTAAATTATACTGATAAAAAAAGGTTCCTCAGAGACTACACGTGAAATTCTTAATTTATTTATTTTATTTTTATCTGGCCCTTCGATTATATTAGAATTAAAAATCTAAATATTACAAGAAAAGAAGTTGGATTGCTTATAAATTTACTCCCCTCGCCTAGATAGGGTGGTTGATAGTAGCTGGTTGCTGGCGCAGCCAGCTACCAGCAATCGCTTCGCGACTAGTAGATAGTGACAATCTGAATCTAGTAGCTAGACTCTTAGGTTCGCTTGTTTGCTTGTTGCCGTAGGCTACTAGACCTGCTAAAGCTACCTCTCTTGTTCTTATCTTTATATTGGTCCTTGCCTACGGCAACTGGGAGGAGAAGAGAGGATTTACCCTAGCTTAAAGTTCTGGAGGAATAACCCTTTGTCTTTATCTTTAATTTAATCTCTTTTAAAAACTAGTTGCGCAGCTACTACGGAGATACAAACTAAGGCAGGAGCAAGAAAATATGATAATTAAGAAAAGATATAGTCCAACCTTACTAGAAATAGTTAGGAGTTTTTGATATGATGATGGCTATTGGACTTAGTCAATATAATGTAGCTCTAATGCATACAGTAAACCACGCTTTCTTTAAAGCTTTATTATTTTTAGGAGCTGGAGCTGTAATTCATTCTTTTGCAGATCAGCAAGATATTAGAAAAATGGGTGGATTAATAAAATTTTTACCATTTACTTATTCTGTAATGTTAACTGGTTCTTTAAGTTTATTGGCTACTCCTTATTTAACAGGATTCTATAGTAAAGATTTAATTTTAGAATTAGCTTATGGTCAATATAATTTTAGTGGTATTTATGCTTATATTTTAGGTTCTATTACTGCAGGTATTACTGCTTTTTATAGTTTTAGATTAATAAGTTTAGTATTTTTAACTACCCCCAATGGTAATAAACAATCTTATTTTAATTCCTGCCCTCACGCAGTCGCGCAAGCGCATTCGCAGGAGGCGCCCTTAGGGTCAAGAGGCGCTGATTTTTCACCAACAATAGGTAAAAATAAGAACGCAGCGTTAGCAGCTGACAGAGCTTTAGTCGCTGCTAAGGCAGAAGGGGGAGACTCTAAAAAATTTTTAGCAGAAAAACTTAATTTAATTGTAATTTTTCCTTTATTAATATTAGCACTATTTAGTATATTCTTTGGTTTTGTTTTCTCTGATTTATTTGTAGGAATAGGTAGCGATTTTTTCAAAAATTCTATATTTATGCATCCTAAAAATATTTCTTTAATTGAAGCAGAGTTTGCTCTTTCTTTTGATGGTCCTCTAATGGGACCTGTTAAAGCAGGTTATGGGGAGACTAGCTTATCGCAAGTCAACAATATTTTTATTAAACTATTACCAGCCATTTTAAGTTTCACTGGTGCTTTCTCTGCTTTTATTTTATATCATTTACAGCACTCTACCTTGCCTCCACAGAGAGAGGCGCCAGCAGCAACTCAGAGGCTGGCAACGCAGCAAATGCAACCCTTAGAGAAGGGGATTCCTGCCCTGACTCCAAAGGAGGGTTTATTTTTAATTAATTTAACTAACAATAAAATAGGAAAAAATATTTATGCTTTCTTAAATGGTAAATATTTTTTTGATGTAATTTATAATCATTTTTTTATTCAAAGGGGTTTAAATTTAGGTTATAATATTTCTAAAGAAATTGATAGAGGTGCTATTGAATTCTTAGGACCATACGGTTTATCAAATTATTTTTATAATGCAGGTAAAAATCTAGCTAAATTAGATACTGGAGTTATTACTACTTATTCTTTATATATAACTATAGCTTTAATTTCTTTATTATTTATATTATTTTATCCTGCCTTAGAATTGGCAACTAATTATATTGGCGCAGCCACCCCTCCCTTGGCAGGTTCTGCTACTTTTTCTGCTACTCCTACTGCAACTCCTACTGCTACGCAGGGTAATGATACACAGAGCTTAGAGGAATTAAGATTATTTATTATTTATATTACTTCAGCTTTAATTGTTCTATCACCTTATCCTCCAGTCTTTCTCTATAAAATAAAAAATTAAATATAAAATTTTAAACAACCCCCACTATTTACAAATTGAGGTTTATCTATACTAGTGCCTCTCCAAAAAGAGTGGGTGCCTGCTTAATGCAGGACACCTTTTTTATTTTAGGGTGCCTGCTTAATGCAGGACTCGATCCTCTTTTTAATTAAATAAGCAGGAGAGGTTGATTCGCGTAGCGACTCTAGCTTATAAAAAAATAAATTTAATCTATTCCCTCGCTTACCCTTCCAATGGTTTTTTTTAGATTAATTTTTAAATTTAATCCTCTGCGTCAGCTGCGTCAGCTGCGTCAGCTGCGTCAGCTGCGTCAGCGCATCTTTATTTTTATAATAAAGATTTCTTAATTTTAAAAGGAATAAAAAAAGCAGGGTAGAGATTAATACTAAAAGAGTATTAAATAGTTAAATATTATTAAAACAAAAACTAAAAAAAAATGAATTCTTCTAAAAAGAAAGTTATTTAAGATTAGTTATATTTTATTAAATTAATATGTTAGACGCTATTATAAATTTTCAACAATTTTTTATATGTTAGCTGCGGCAAAATATATAGGAGCAGGAGTAGCCTGCTCAGGATTAATTGGAGCAGGTGCTGGGATAGGTACAGTATTTGGTTCTTTAATTTTAGCAGTTGCTAGAAATCCTCAATTAAAAGGACAATTATTCACTTATGCAATCTTAGGATTCGCGTTAGCTGAAGCAACTGGATTAGCGAATAGTCCAGTATAAACTGGGTGAATTGCAAGAAAAATTTAAAAAAAAAATAAGTAAATTTGCAGCGAAGCTTAACTCAACATCATATAGATAAATTATATGTCCTGTTAATAAATAGGAGAGTTCTGAACGTTAAACGACTAGAAGGCGAGTATATGTTAACAATAATCCTTCATAAGCGCCCAGCATTAAATAAAATATTTCAAATTAATGATGACATAGTCTAATCAACAGCGTGAGTTGTTGTAATAAAATATAACTACCCCATCCCTAAGCCCACCCATATAGTAAAACGAGTTTGCTTATTTTATCTTTTTTTTTTTTAATAAATAAGCAAGATTTCTTATTGATATTAATGAAATTAATGAATCAATACCGAATTCTTAAAAATAAAAAGAGCGACCTTGCTTAGGGCCCGCTTTTCTTAATTTATATTCTTAATTTCAGAATGTCAAAGGCGGGGTCGCGAAGCGAGTCCAGAGTTTCAACAAATTTAAGTTCTTTTAGAAAAGCAGCAAATGCAAAACAAAGGATTCTAATATTAAACAATTTTAAACAATTTTAAGATTTCTTAATGAATTTTTTCTTTATTTTTATTCATATCACTTTTTAATTAAAAGATGATATTTCATTAAGAAATCTTAAAATAAAGATAAAAAAAAAAGAATGAAAAAATTTAAGATTTAGACTCGCTTCTGGCTTGCTTGCTTCTAGCTTGCTTCTTCAAACTAGCTTCTTGTTTGTTTCTTCAATCTTCAATCTAGCTTCAACAAGCTTCAATCTTGCTAGCTTGTTTGCGCAGACAAAAGAGACAGGTTATATTAAAATATATTAAAATAAAAAATAATAATTTTATAATGTATTCGCATTAATGATGGCATTCTTATTATTATATTCATAATAATTATTTCAAATTTTGTTTAATTGCCCCCCGCCTTTAATTTTATATCTTAAATTAAGAATAAAAAGACTTCTCTTTAATTTTTCATTCATATCACTTTTTAATTAAAAGCGCCTGCCTTTGGCAGGCAGATATTTCATTTTTTTAAATAA
>Ga0233356_1000078_pt1 | contig 25284 bp, 26 predicted proteins | sample GEONSFMMS_FD_180700 | JGI IMG/M metagenome (GOLD analysis project Ga0233356, IMG submission 180700) | Soil microbial communities from Shasta-Trinity National Forest, California, United States - GEON-SFM-MS | ecosystem: Environmental > Terrestrial > Soil > Temperate forest > Bulk soil | place...
TGCATCGGATTGCCGCGTTGCTCGGCATACGTGGCGATGAAGGCGCCGGCGAGGAAGAGGATGGACATGGCCCAGAAGACGGCCCAGCCGTGGCGGAGCTTGCCGGTCATCGATCCGAGCGTGTAGCAAAGGCCGGCGCCGAGGGCGAAGATGAGGAACATCTCGAGCAGGTTGCTGGAGGGCGTCGGGTTCTCGTACGGGAACGCCGAGTTGGCGTTGAAGAAGCCGCCGCCGTTCGTGCCGAGTTCTTTGATCGCTTCCTGCGATGCGATCGGCCCTTGCGGAATCTTCTGGACCTTCCCTTCGACCGTCGTCGCTTCAACGCTCGGATGGAAATTCTGGATCACGCCCTGGGACAGGAGAAGCGTCGCGGCGGCGAGACAGATCGGGAGAAGCACCCATAACGTGCAGCGGGTCAGATCGACCCAGAAATTGCCGATCGTCTTCGCGCTGGCGCGGGCGATGCCGCGAATGAGGGCGATGGCGAGCGCGATCCCGACGGCCGCGGAAGTGAAGTTGTGGAAGGTCAGCCCGACCATCTGCGTGAAGTGCGACATCGTCGATTCGCCGCTGTAGGCCTGCCAGTTCGTGTTTGTCGTGAACGAGACCGCCGTGTTCCACGCCAGATCGGGAGCGACCGCTCTCATCTTGTCGGGATTGAGCGGCAGCAGGTGCTGGATGCGCTCGATGAGATAGGTCAAGAACAAACCGACCGCGCTGAATACCAGCATTGCGATCGTGTACTGCTTCCAGTCGTGCTCTTTCTTCTCATCGACGCCGCTGACGCGATAGACGAGCCGCTCGACGGGCCGGAGCACCGGATCGAGGAACGTCTTATCACCGCAGAAGACGCGCTTCATGTAGAGACCGAGCGGCTTCGTCGCGGCGAGGATCAGCAAAAAGTGGACGGCAATTTTCAATAGTTCGAATGTAGTCATTACAGCTCCTCGGCGCGGAGCAGCGCGTACAGCAGATAGATAAGGGCGAACACTGCGAGCGCGAACGCGACGGCGGTTTCAAATGTCATAGCAACCTCACACCTTGTCGCAGGCGCGCGTGTACCAGATCGCGGTGGCGAAGAGGACGATGGTCAATGCGATGAAAATCAGATCCCACATAACGCCCTCAGAACTTGACCAATAGCGCCGCGGTGAAACGGGTTTCGTTTTTTCTCAGATCGGGCTGCCAGCTGTCGACCAGCGAGCCGGGAGCACCCGTATTGCCGCCCGGAGGCGTTACACCGCCAGAGCCGGCCCAATAGGGTACGTTCGCATGGCGGTGATTGAGCTCGTATCGGAATGTGACGTTGTCGTTCGGCATGTAGTCGAACGTCGCCGAGGCATCCCAGGCCCGGTAGGGATCACCCGGATTCGCGGTGAAGTACGGAGTGCCCGACGCCGCCGTGGCTCCATTGATCGGCGGAACAAGGACAAGATAGCGGCCCGGATTGGTGATGGCGCCTCCGCCGAGCGTCACGCCATACTTGTCGTGATTGAACCACCAGCGGTTGTACAGCATGACGCCGATGAAGTACTGCGACGGCTTTGCGGGGTCACTGCCGAAGCACTGTACACCACCACCGTATTCGCAGCCGATGTCGAATGTGAAGGAAAGCGCCGACTTGCTGAGCTTCGAGTCGGGCGTGTCGCCGTATTTCCATTCGACGCTGCTGTCGGAATGCGCGCGTTTCCGCTTGTTATTACCGAGCGTGTCTTTGCCGTAGAAGTAGTTGTTCGACAGGATCGACCAGTTGCCATTCGGCCGCCACAACGTTTGCGATCCGATTCCGGGCGCATCGTTGAACATGCCGTACGACTGCCAGCCGTTCGTTAACCAGATCTCCTCCTTGAAATGATCGTTCGGGTAAATCTGGATGCGGATGCCATTGAAGAACCACGGAGTATTCGACGACACATACGATGGCTGGTATGCCCAGTTGTCGTATTGGTAGTAGCTGAACAGACCGACGTAGGACATGAAGATGCCCGCGTCGACGTTGATGCCGTTCATCTTGTCGAAGTGATAGCCGCCGTATGCTTCGGATACATAACGATAGGCGTTGGCCAAGTCCCACTGGCCGCGCGAGGGACTGGCGTCGTTGCGCGGCGTCATCGTCGAATACATGCCGAGCTGCGTGAGCAACCGCCCGCGCACGTTGTTGTAATGGAAGTCGCCTCCGACGCCGAGTTGCTGTACCTGCACTTCGCCGGTGCGGCCTAACTCGCTCGAGCCGACTAGGGTGTGGTCTTTCGGGTGATTGAGGTCGTAGACATAATTAGTATCGACGCGGATCTCGCCGGTGAACGCCGGGAAATCGAATGTCGGCTTGTGCTGCCGGCTATTGCCGTTCAGCCAGGTGAAATCGGCGAACGCGAACGGCTCCGGCTTCGCCTCGGGTTTTTTCTCGGCGGCAAGCGGCTCCTGAGCGCCGGAGTCAGGCGTGCTTACGATACAAGAGTCGGAAGTGGTCACTGTTTCACTGGCGTACCCAGGAACCACAGCTGCAAAGAAGAGGATGACGATGGAGGACAACACGAGGTTGGGGCGACGGATGCTGCTCATTTTTTCTCCTTAAAAATTACCGGGCTGAATTTCTATTCGCGGCTGCGCACGAACAGCGCCGGCGCGATGATCCAAGCGATCAACAGCACACAGCGAAGTCCTCCATTGGAGGGCGAGCCGAGAAGGGCGAACCACTGGTGTCCCGAGTGGGCGGTCATCGCGATCTCCGTGGCGATTCCGAGCAACACCCAGACGGTGCCGGCGAAGAGCGCGTGATCGAGTGTCGATTGAGGAGCCGCGATCCGGATGTAGGCGCCTGCTGTGGACACAATAGCCACCGCTTCGATTGCCACCGCGACTACCGGGGATACCGCATACATTTTCTCATGCGTGATCGCGACGAGCAGTGCTGCGACAATCCAGAAGACGGCCACCAGCGCCACTCTCGTAACAGTGCGATGCTTCGTCTGTGCGATGTCCGTTGTAAGCGAGCGAGTCATGGTGGTCATCACCGCCTCCTGACTCGTTTCAACAGAGAGCGGCCCCACTCGTTGTTAAGAACACCCAACACCGGCGTGGCGAAGCGCTTAAGAGCGCATTAAGAGTTTCGAAAGGTCAAATAGGCTCGGCGATAAATCGATAACCCACCCACGGCTCCGTCACGATGTAGCGCGGCTCGGAGGGGTTCGGCTCGATCTTCTTTCGCAGTGAGCTCATGTGCACACGCACCGTATCGGCGCTCGTGCTGGGGGCGGAGCGCCAGACGCGGGCGATGATTTGTTCGATGAACATCGGTTTGCCGGCGTTGGTGGCGAGGACCTCGAGGAGCGAGAACTCGGTCGGTGTGAGGCGCACTTCGCGGCCGCCCTGCACGACGCGGCGGCGATCGAGGTCGATGGTCAGATCGGGGAAGGCCAGCGTGGTCGACGGCGGGGCGGTGCGGCGGAGTTGCGCGCGGACGCGCGCCAGGAGCTCGGTCATCGAGAACGGCTTGGTCACGAAATCGTCCGCGCCGAGGTCGAGGGCGCGGACCTTGTCGGGATCGCCGCCGCGGACGGAGAGGACGATGATCGGGACGCGCGACGAAGCGCGGATCGCGGCGATCAACTCGAATCCGTCCGAGCGCGGCATGGCCAGATCGGTGAGGACGAGATCCGGAACCTGCGACTGGAACGCGCCCATCCCCTCGGCGCCGTCAGCCGCGGTCTTCGTCGAATAGCCGGCCGCGCGTAGCTCCTTCGACAGCGAATCGCGGATGGCGGGATCGTCGTCGACGATGAGGATCACGTTCGAGATCGTCATGGTTGTTCCGCTCCGAGGATTGCCACGGGCAGATCGATGCGCGCGATCGTGCCGCCGCCAGGGCGAGGAGCGAGACCGATGCTGCCGCCGTTCGCGACGGCAAGGCTACGCGCGATTTCCAGTCCGAGGCCGCGTTGAGCGACGTCGGACGTTTCCGCGGCGACATTGCCATCCGCATCGACCACACCTGGCGGGAGGCCCGGACCGCGATCGAGGATTTCGATGCGCAGCTTGTCCGGGTCGAGCGGATGCCGGTGCGCGAGCAGCTCGATCGTCGCGCCGGGCGGCGAGACGCGATGCGCGTTTTCGACGAGATTCACGAGGATCTCCAGCGCCAGCGAGGGATCAACGTTTGCGTCGGGACAGTCGGCGTCGACGTGTACGATGATCGGACGCGCGCTGAAGACGATCGGCAGATTTTCGCGGGTGGCGCGAAAGAGATCGGCGAGCGGTGTCGGCTCGCGGTGCGGTTTCGCTTTTCCGGCTTCCAGCCGCGCCATGGCCAGCAGGTTGTCGATGCGCCTCCGCAATCTCGCGGTCTCCTCGGCGATTGCGGCGACGTCGTCGAGCAACTCGTGGTCGGTTCCGGCGCGGCGTCGGATCGACTCCGTCCGGATCGTCACCGCGGTGATCGGCGTGGTCAGGTCGTGCGAGATCGCACGGAGCAGCGAGGTCTTGAGCGATTCGCTTTCGCGCAGCGCCTGAACGTGCGCGTTTTCTTCGAGGAAGCGCTCGCGCTCCACTGCCAGCGCCACGAGCCGTGACGCCGACACGAGCGCCTGCCGCGATGCCTCGGTGCCGCGCGCCACGAGCGCGCCGGTGGTTTTTCCGCCGACGATGAGCGGCAGATAGACGTCGCGCCCGAGCGGCGACGGGAACTCGAGCGGCTCCATGTGGCGTCCGACGCCGGCGATCAGATCTTCGATCTCTTCCGGCTTGTCGCCGTTCCAGGAGATGACGTTCTGCCGGAACGGGCTGCCGTCGAACAGCACTAGTCCTCCGGCGCGCGCGCCGAGGAGCGTGAGTGCGCGTCCGGCCGCTTCGCCAAGGGCGCCGACGCGGTTCGTGGCTGTGAAGAGATCAATGCTCAAGCCGTAGAGCGTTTCCAGCTCTTTGCGCCGCTGCTCGGCCTTGTCCGCCTGCACGCGCGCCGCGACGACAAGCCGATTCACGGTCACCGAGGCGACGAGAAACGCGACCAGCGCAAACCAGTTGGCGGGGTTCTCAATCGTGAAGGTGTAGAGCGGCGGGAAGAAGAAGAAGTTGTAGCAGAGCGTCGCCGTAATCGACGCCACCGCGCCCGCCAGCAGACCTCCTCGCACTGAGATGAGCAGAACGACGATCAGATACGCGAAGCCGATGGTGCTGGGATTGAGATTGGCCGCGCGTCCGGCCGCTGTGACCAATGCCAGCGAGCCGAAGGTCGCGATCCAGGTGGTGAGCCGGGTCGTCACGCCGCAAGTGAAACACAGGACGCGATTAAGGAGGGATTAAGAACGCGCTGTCACCGCCCCGCCGCCACCCGCCCGTTCGATTCGCCGAGGCTGGCCATCCAGCGCGTGCGCCATTCGTCGAGTGAGACGCCAGTGATGAGCTCGAGCGCGTGGACGTTGTTTGCGCGATGGATGCGCACCAGGCGGCTCGTGCCGAGCGTGGTGCCGAGGTACTTCGTGAACGAGTGGGAGAGGATGTAGAAGCTGCTGCGGTCGCGCTGCGAAAGGTTGGGCGAATCGCTGTCGAACCAGGCGGCGGCCGCGTTGGCGCCGCGGGCGCGTTCCAGGACGTCGCGAGCTTGCGTGTCGACGCGGTCGTTGCCTTCGCTCAGCACTGGCGCGTAGTAGCCGCCGTAATTCGTCGCGACGGATGAGGCGACCCATGACGCGAATCCTTCCTCGAGCCACATCGCGCCGCCGTCGCCAACGACAGCGTGTACCAGCTCGTGAAGGTACGGAGCGGCATGGTGTTCGACGCGCTCGCTGTCGATGAAGACGCGCGCCTCGTGATGAATCGAACCGGGATAGCGCGGATAGGTGTGGGAGATGTCGATGCGCGGCGAGAGATAGATGAGGATGCGCTGCTTGCGCGGTGCGACGCCGGTGAATCGGGCGATGTCGCCGGCGCCTTTCTCGGCGAGGTCGGCGAAGTCGTCGAGCTGCGCAGGAGTCAGCGATCCGTCGAGGCTGTGCACCTCGACGCTGTCGCGAATGCGGATCGCGGCGTTCCGGTCGACCTCGGTGACGGTCCGGGAATCGTCACTGAAATCTGCCATCACGGTGGAGGCCGACAGGATTACAATCGCGCCAATCATTACTCGCAAACGGCATCTCATCGGCGCAAATAACTGCATCGGGAGTGCCATATCGTCATCGTCCAAAGCAGTCTCGCATCCAGTCGGTTCCCGGAAACGTATGTCTAACGCTGTCCAACAAAATTTAGGAGGAGAATCCCATGAATAGTCGTGATCTCGCCAAGTATCTCGTTCTCGGTGGTGTCGTCGCCGGCCTCAGCGCCGGAACCAGTCTTCGTGCCGACCAATCCAGGTCGACCTCGGCCAGCCTGAACCAGGCCACGTCGCAGGCCGTCCAGATGGCCGACACGGCGAAGGCCGCCGACAAGCATGCTTGTAAAGGCCTCAACTCGTGTAAGTCGCACGGCAACTGCAAGTCCGGCGACGCCGGTTGCGCGGGCAAGAACTCGTGCAAGGGCAAAGGCGGCTGCGCGTCGAAGGAGTACAAGCACGACTGCGCCGGCAAGAACGCCTGCAAGGGTCAGGGCGCCGGCGGCAAGAACGATTGCAAGGGCAAGAGCACTTGCGCCGTTCCTCCGGCTCCGCCGAAGGCTTCGTAACGCGTCTGCTTCACGGAGGGCAGGCGTCCTGCGCGCCTGTCCTCCAATCCCAACGGACACCCAATGAATCGATTCAACTTCCCTGACCTCGGCATCGGCGTGGGGCTGCGCACCGTCCACTTCAGCCACATTCTCGGCACGCAGCCCGACGTCGATTGGTTCGAGGCACTCTCCGAAAACTACATGGACACGGGCGGCCGTCCGCGCTACGTGCTCGAGAAAATCGCGGAGCAGTATCCGATCGTGCTGCACGGCGTCTCGCTGTCGATCGGCGGTACTGATCCGCTCGATTTCGATTACCTCCGCAAACTCAAATCGCTGGCGCGCACGGTCAAGGCGCGCTGGATTTCCGATCACCTCTGCTGGACGGGCGTGAGCGGCCGCAACGTCCACGATCTGCTGCCGATGCCGTACAACGCGGAGTCGCTGCGGCACACGGCGGAGCGCGTTCGCATCGCGTCGGATTATCTGGAGATGCCGCTGGTCGTCGAGAATCCATCGTCCTACGTCGAGTTCGCGACGTCGACGATGACGGAGTGGGATTTCCTGGCGTCGCTCGCGGAAGAAAGCGACTGCGGGCTGCTGCTCGACGTCAACAACATCTACGTCAGCTCGTTTAACCATAGTTTCGATCCGAACGTCTACGTCGACGCCATTCCGGCTGACCGTGTCGTGCAGGTCCATCTGGCCGGGCATCAGAATCACGGCACGCACATCATCGACACGCACAACGATTTCGTGATCGACGAGGTGTGGAAACTTTACGGCCGCGCCTGTGCGCGCACCGGCGACGTCTCGACGTTGCTGGAGTGGGATGCCGATATCCCGGACTTCGAAACGGTGCATGGTGAAGCGCGGAAAGCTTCGGCATTTCGAAGCAAGGGGAGTAGGGAGTGGGGAGTAGGGAGTGGAAAAACTGGCTCCAGTCCTGATCTCCCACACCCCACACCCGACTCCCTATACCCCGACGACGAGGTCGCGTATGCCGCAGTTTGACGTCGCGCTCGCGCCTCTGCAGGAGTGGATGCAGGCGGTGGTCACGCATCCTTCCGACGTCGACGAGGCGGTTGGCGCGGCGGAAATCGCGGTCGATGACGTCATCCTGCCGTCGCACAGCCTGCAGCCGATTCAGCGCATCGGCATCTATCACGGCATGTACATGCTGCGGATGATCGAGGCGCTAACCGTCGACTATGCCGCGGTCGCGCAATTCCTCGGCGAGCACGCGTTTGAGCATCTGGTTCGAGAGTACGTGCAGCAGTTTCCGTCGCGCAGCTACACGTTCAACCGTTTGGGCGATTCGCTGCCGGAGTACATCGCATCGTCGACATGGAAGCGCCGCACGTTTCTGCGCGACCTGGCGAAGCTCGAGCTGGCGATGACGCACGTGTTCGACGAAGGCGAGGCCGAGCCGTTGCCGGCAGACGCGATCGCGTCGATTGCGCCGGAGGAGGTCGCCGACGCGCGCATCATTCCGATTCCCGCGCTGCGTCTGATCGCGCTCGACTACAACGGGAACGAGGCCTTTCAGGCATTCCGCGACGAACGGCCGATGAAACCGCGGCGGCAGAAATCGTGGCTGGCGGTTCATCGCCGCGATTACGGCGTCTATCGCATGCCGCTCTCGCGCGAGGCGTTTACGTTTCTCGAATGCCTCGCCGCGCGGCAGACGATCGGCAGCGCCATCGAAACGTTCAATCGCCGCTTCCGGCGTTTCCCCGAGCAGTCCGAGCTCTTCACCTGGTTCCGCGACTGGAGCGCCGCGGGCCTCTTCACCGCAATCGAGGTCGAGTAAAGGAAAACGATGACGGCCAAACTGGATCGCTGGTATGACCTCGCCACGACGCGCGTCTTCGACAGATTGCGCAGTCCGCTCTTGCTCGCGCTACGCCTGGTTTTCGGCTGGGGACTTTTTCAGACCGGCAAAGGAAAACTGGAGAACATCGATCGCTTCATCGATTTCCTGACGCACCTGCACATCCCGATGCCGGCCGCGAACGCGTATTTCGTCGCGTCGCTCGAATGCGTCGGCGGTCTGTTGCTGCTCCTCGGCCTGGCGTCTCGGCTGATCTGCATCCCGCTGGTCATCAACTTCATCGTGGCCTACCTCACGGCTGACATCGACGCGGTGAAAGGTTTCTTCAAAGACCAGGACGCGTTCACCAACGCCGCCCCATTCCTCTACCTGCTCGTATCGCTGATCGTCCTGGCCTTCGGCCCCGGCCTCTTCTCCCTCGACGCGCTGATCGCGCGCCTCCGCGGCCGTTCTCCGCGTCCCCGCGCTTCCGCGTGAACTACTTAACCGTCGCCAACGGCGCCTGTGAAGCCGGCGCATTCGGATAGTCCAACCGATCGATCATTTCGCGAATCGGAGTCGACACTACCGCGATCCGCTGATCTCCGACACCCGCGAACGCCCCGGTCGGAACGGCTTTATCGATCTGCGCCGCCACCCGCACTTTCGCGCTCTTCGGATCGAGCAGCGACACCGCATCGCGCTTGATCAGCATGGCCGGGACATAGACATCAGCATTGCCGGGGATGTGACGCAGCACCAGCCGCGACACCGGCACGCCGGGCGCGGAGAAGGTGATCGTGACATCGCCCGGCGGCACATCGAGCAGCAGAAACGCGCCCGTCTCGGCTACGCCGCCCGAAACATATGGCGCGTTCTCGACCCAAACGTTCGTGCCGCGGAACAGATCGCGCTTGCGGGCCGCCTCCGTTTCGACCGTGTGGTAGGCCGTGCTCGGGCCGGTTTCGACGTCGACGATCCAGCCGCGGACGCTGATCGGATCTTTGTGGACGTGCGGACCCTTCGGTTCCGACGGCCCGCCGCAGGCAGCAATGAGGATGGCGAGTATGAATGTGCAGAGCTTTGCGTTCACCGCAAAAGCATAGACTGAACCGCGTTGTATCCCCTGGCACTCCTGCGCGACGCGAAACGAGTTGGGTACGTCTTCTCCGGCGGTTCCTCCCGCTGCGCTTTCCAGATCGGCGTCATCGAAGCGCTCGCCGAGCTGGGCGTCCGTCCCGCGCTGGCCATCGGCGTCTCTGCCGGCGCCTGGAACGCCGCGCTGGTCGCGGCAAGATGCGAATCGCGCATCCGCTACTACTGGCGCTCCTTCATGCGCATGCCGCACATCGACCTGCGCAACCTGCTCGTCGATCACTCGCCATTTCGTTTCCGGAAACTGCACGAGCGCACGTTCGAGCGCTTCATCGGACCCGATCGCTTCAAGCAGCCCGACGCGCTTCCGCTCTTCGTCTCCGTGACGCGCTTCCGTGACGGCGCCAATGTCATTTTCGATGCGCGCGACGTCGACGATCCGCTCCAGCTCCTGCTCGCCACGAACTACCTGCCTCCGTTCTACACGCACCGGCCGGTGATCGACGGCGAGATGTACGGCGACGGCGGACTCTCCGACAACGCACCGTACGAAAAAGCGCTGGCCGAGGGTTGCGATGCGGTGGTGGTGGTCACGCAGAAAGGGGAGTCGGAGGGCGGATTGTTCAAGCGCACCGGCGACTACGACCACATCGTCACCGATCCTCGCGTGGTAGTCATCCGTCCTCGCCACCGGCTGCCGGTCAGTTTCACGGAGCGCCGTTGGGACGTGCTCGACGTCCTGGCCCGCATCGGCTACCTGCGCACGCGCGAGGTCCTCCTCGGCGAAGAGCACATCGAGACTCACCTGCGCGCCGAAGGGGAAGCTCCGAGCGCCCGGGCACGCCGAATCCTCCGTGCGATAATCCCTAAGTCCCTATGACTCGTTCTCTCTCTCTCCTGGCGATCGCGTTCGCGTCCTCGCTCCTCCTCCTGGCCCAGGCACCGACGCCCGCCCCTCCCAATCCCGCCAATCTGGCCACGCTACGCACGGCCAGCGGCGACAAGACGATCACCATCGCGCACCAGAACGGCAACACGTATTTCGCCGCCGATGAAGTGATCGCCGCCCTCGGCGGATCGGTGACGAAAGACGGCAACGGTTTCAAGGCCGCGCTGAACAACACCGTAGCCGCGTTCGGAACCGACAGCCGCTTCGGCGTCGTCAAAGACGATCTGATCGAGATGCCGGTCGCGCCGATCACGATCGACAACCGTCCGTTCGTGCCGTGGCAGTTCTTCCAGGGATTTCTGATCCGTGCCTCCGCCCTCGACGCCACGTGGGACGCGGCGGGAAAAATCCTGCAGGTTCATCCAGCGCAGACGACTACCGCGGGAGTCACAGTCTCCGTCGCTAACGTGCAAGGGATTTCGAAAGTCGTCCTCACGCTCACCGCGCCGGCCGACTACAACATCGTCAAGGAGCCGGGCGCGTATACCGTTCGTTTCAAGACCGCCATCCGTGCGCCGTACGTGGAGCAGGCGCACGACGATCCGAACGTGGCGAAGACCTCGTTCATCGGCAACGACCTGCGCATCCAGCTCACCGCGCCGGACGTCGTCGCCGACGCCTACCGTCTCGAGAATCCATTCCGCGTCGTCCTCGATCTGCGCAAAGGCGCCGCCGTCGCACCCGGAACACCGCAGCCGATGAATTCGACGCGGCCGGTGGAGGCGCCCGGCATCCACACGATCGTCATCGATCCCGGCCACGGTGGAAAAGAAGTCGGTGCGATTGGTCCCGGCGGCTTGATGGAGAAGGACGCGACGCTCGCGCTTTGCCAGCGGCTCGCCGCTGCGCTCGAGGCGAAGCTGAAGACGCGTGTCGTCCTCACGCGCAACGACGACACGGTCGTGCCGCTCGATCAGCGCACGGCCATCGCCAATCAGTACCACGCCGATCTCTTTCTCTCCGTGCACATGAACGCCGCGATCGTCAAAGGGGCGCATGGCGCCGAGACCTACTTCCTCTCACTCGAGGCCTCGGACAAACTGGCCGAGAAGGCCGCGGAGCTCGAGAACGCTTCGAAGACCGCTGCAGCTCCTGCGGCATCAAGCGATCTGAAGTTGATGCTGTGGGACCTCGCGCAGCAGGAGTACCTCAACGAATCGAGCCGCCTCGCGCAGGCGGTGCAGGAAGAGATGAACCGCATCACCGGCATTCAAAGCCGCGGCGTGAAGCAGGCGCCGTTCAAGGTGCTGGTCGGCGCCACGATGCCCGCGGCGCTCGTCGAAGTCGCGTTCATCACCAATCCCGACGAAGAGTCGAAGATCAAATCGGACGCATTCCAGAAAACCGTCGTCGACGCGCTGACGACCGCCGTCGAACGTTACAAGACCGACTACGAAACGCGCATCGGCATCGTCCAGCCGCCGCCCGCTGCACCGACGACAACCGCACCAGCGGCGCCGACGACCACGGCCACGAAGCCCACTACGAGGACGGGAACGTAGTGCGCCGCGCGGTAGTGCTGCTGGCGATCCTCATCATCGCGGGCGGCTGCAAGAAGAAACCTTTGTCGGCGAATCTCAATGCGGAGAACAAAGTAGAGGTTCGTCCGGTCACGCTTTTCTTCGAAGGCCCGGACATGCTGCTCGTCCGCGAGACGCGCAACGTCGCCCTGCCGGAGAACCCGGCCGGCGCGTTATCGATCGTCGCACGCGAGCTGCTCAAGGGATCGTCGAACGCCGGCGTGCCGCCCATTTTTCCGCGCGACACCGTCGTTCGCGCCACCTTCCTCCTCCCCGACGGCACCGCCTTCGTCGACCTCGGCGGCAACACGCTCGCGCAAGGTTGGGGCACCGGCAGCCACGAAGAGCTGATGGCGGTCTACTCCGTCGTGCAGACGGTGACCACGAACTTCCCCGACGCGAAGCGCGTGCGAATCCTGATCAACGACGAACCGGCGGAGACGCTTGCCGGGCACGTGAATTTGTCACGCGCATTGCTGCCGTCAGCGACGTACGTCGCGCGGTAGAGAACTTCACGCGTGCTCGCCGTACAAAGCTGCGATACTCGCCGGAGTGGCCGCGCGCGAAGGCGCGCTCAACAATCTAGCCCCGCGCTCGGCGCGGGGTTGTGACGTGCCGACGAATGTGCGGCCGCGGAGGCGGCCGCCACATGATCTCGCGCCGCGCAAGCACTTTGTAGTGGCCGCCTCCGCGGCCACGAACTCTATTCACGCTCGTTTCCCCGCCAAGCGCGGGGCTAGATTGTCAAGCGCGCCTCCGCGCGCAGCCGGGCGTCTTTGCCGACACCGAATGTTGGATCGCTCTCCTTCATTCGTCTTTGCTGTAGAGATAACGATCAACATTCGAGGCGAGATCGACGGGAACCCGGTCCCACGCTTCAGGCGGCAGACTTGCGCCGAGGTCGACCATCGACTGCCAGAGCGGCGGTTGGGAGTCGTCGTAGCTCTCGTCGTCTATCTGTGAGGTGTCGGAGGACGCAGGCTGAGTCGTCATCACGATGATCGTCCGGCGCAAAGATAACCCGAGGTCGTACGCTACGTTGCCCTTCCCGGATACGTCTCCTTCAACTGCGGCGGCATCTTCGCCTCTAACCCGAGCGACTCTTCCAACTCCACCGCGTTCACGATGGCCTGTCCGCGGAAGTGATTGTTGGTGACGACGTATGTCTCCTTTGCAGTCGCCATCGTTTGGATGCGGTCCACCCACGGCGCCAATTCTTCCTTCGAGTACAGGTAGTTGTAGCGCTCCCACGTCTCGCCATGCGCGAACCATTTCTCGTAATTGCGGCCGTGCAGGCGCGCGTAAGCGAGCGGGCCCGTCATCGTGTCGGACGGCTTGACGGAATCGTGAAAGAGCGGCTGATCGACATTCACCCACGCCACATCGTGCTCGTTGAGGAATTGGAAGAACTCCTCGGTCTGAAACGTCGAGTGCCGCACTTCGAGCGCGAGCGGGTAATCATCGAATGCCGTGAACAGCGCCGCCAGTTTGTCGCGCGATTCCTCGCTGTTTTTGAAGCTCCACGGATACTGCAGCAGCACCGCGCCGAGGCGGTTGGCGTCGGCGAGCGGATCGAGGTAGTTGCGGAACGCGGTTACGTCCGCATCCGCGATCGCCGCGTCATCGTGCGTAAATCCGCGGAAGACTTTCGTCGTGAATTTGAAATTCGGATTCGACTCCACGCGCCGCACCCACGACTTCGCGTGCGTGGGCGGCGGGATGCGGTAGAACGGCGAGTTGATCTCGATCGTGTCGAAGAACGAGGCGAGATAGGCGAGGTGATCGAACTTCGAACCGTGCGGCGGATAGACGGTTCCCTCCCAATCCTTGTAGCTCCAGCCGGCCGGTCCGATGCGAATCTGATGTTCCATATTTTGATGGTCAATACGTTGACGAACTTATTTTGAGCAAGGCGTAATTCTTTGCCTGTGCTGGACATCTATGCTAAAAAGCGGCCCAACGAACCCAGCGAAAAACAACACCTTCCAGGAACCGCGATAGAGCGTTCGGGGGGCGTGCTGTGTTCGTTACCGAAGGGAGGCTGGTCGACCTATCCGATTTCGCTTGTGAAGCACCAAAGCGGGGGCGAGGTCGCGGCACCCCGCACACACTCTGAGCTGCGGCATCACATTCTTCATCGTACGAACAAAGGAACAACTTAGGAGATCAAGGTTCATGGATACATTCAACGACAAGTCTCTCAACTGCGCCGATTGCGGACAGGAATTCGTGTTCAGCAAAAACGAGCAGGCCTTTTACTCAGAGCGTGGCTTCACGAACGAGCCGAAGCGCTGCAAGAACTGCCGCGACAAGCGGAAGACGGCGCGCGACGGAAACGGCGGCGGCGGTGGCCGTGAGCGTTCGATGGTGAGTGTGACGTGCGATAGCTGCGGAGTCGCGACCGAGGTGCCGTTCACTCCCGTCAGCGGCAAACCTGTCTACTGCCGCGATTGCTACAACCAGCGCCGGTCCACCACCCGCTCCTCGAGCTGGGCGTAAGTTTTTACTCCATCACTTCAACCACGGCGGACTTCGGTCCGCCGTTTTGTTTAGGCCCGTATACAATCCCGCCCGCTTGGCCCGGCCCCTCGGCAAACCCGTCCGCAACATCCTCGATCTGGTCGGCAACACGCCGATGCTCCAGCTCGCGAACATCGCCGGACCTGACGTCGCCGATCTCTTCGTGAAGCTGGAGTTTCTCAATCCCGGCTTCTCCGTCAAAGACCGCATCGGCGTCGGCATGATCGAGCGCGCCGAGCGCGATGGCAAGCTCGCCAAAGGCGGCACGATCATCGAGCCGACCGCGGGCAACACCGGCATCGCTCTCGCGCTGGCGGGCACGCGCATGGGCTATCGCGTCATCCTCTGCGTCCCCGAAAACTTCTCCACCGAGAAGCGCGAAGTGATGAAAGCCCTCGGCGGCGAAGTCGTTCTCACGCCGAAGGATGACGGGATGAAAGGCGCGATCGCAAAGGCGGAGGAGTTGTCGAAGACGATTCGGGGATCGTATGTCCCGCAGCAATTCGCGAATCCGTACAACACCGAATCGCACTACGCCACGACCGGTCCGGAGATCTGGGAGCAGATGGACGGCCGCGTCGACGCCTGGCTCGCCGGCGCCGGCACCGGCGGCACGTTCAGCGGCGTCGCGAAGTATCTGAAGGAGCGCAACCCGAACTGCTGGTGCGTCGTCGTCGAGCCGCAGGGATCGATCCTCAAAGGCGGCGAGGCCGGACCGCACGAAGTCGAAGGCATCGGAGCGTCGTCGTTCATCCCGCCCGTGCTCGACATGTCGCTGGCTGATGAAGTGATCCAGATCTACGACGATCCGGCCTTCGTGATGGTGCGCCGTCTCGCGTCCGAGGAAGGCGTCCTCGGCGCGTCGTCAGCGGGAGCGAACGTTGCCGCGGCGCTGCAGGTCTGCAAAAAGCTCGGGCCCGGAAAACGCGTGGTCACGCTTATCCCCGACGCCTCCGAGCGCTACATGTCGAAGGGCATTTACACGAAGTGGGCGAAGCCGGGTGTTGGGGAGTTGGGAGTGGGGAATCGGGAGTCGGAGTAGTAAGGTCCTACCCGACGCTGCTCCCACACCCCACACCCCACACCCTACTCCCCACCCCCCGAAAGGAATTCACATGGGTTTCTCCACCGATTGCATCCACGCCGGCCAGGAGCCGGAGCCGGTCACCGGCGCCGTCACCTATCCGATTTTTCAAACCTCGACGTACGTGCAGCCGGAGCTCGGCAAGAACAAGGGCTTCGAATACGCGCGGACGAAAAATCCGACGCGCTCCGTGCTCGAAGCGAATCTGGCCGCGCTCGAACGCGGCAAACACGCGCACTGCTTCGCCTCGGGGATGTCGGCGACGGATACCGTCTTCCGCATGCTGAAGTCGGGCGATCACGTCGTAGCCGGCGAGAACATGTACGGCGGCTCGTTCCGTCTGTTCAACAAAGTCTGCGAAAAATTCGGCCTGCAGTTCACCTACGTCGACACGGCGTGCGTGGAGAAAGTTCGCGCGGCATTGCGTCCGAATACGAAGATCGTCTTCCTTGAGACGCCGACGAATCCGATGATGACGGTGACCGACATCGCCGCATGCGCCGAGGTTGCGCACAAGAATGATTCGCTGGTGGTGGTCGACAACACCTTCTGCTCGCCGTGGCTGCAGCAGCCGCTCGAGCTCGGCGCAGACATCGTCGTGCACTCGACGACGAAGTTCCTCAACGGCCACTCGGACTCCGTCGGCGGCGTGGTGATCACGAACGACGACGCCATCGCTGAACAGATCGGCTTCCTGCAGAACGCCGTCGGCGCGATCCTGTCGCCAATGGATTCGTGGCTGATCCTCCGCGGCGTGAAGACGCTCGCCGTGCGCATGAAACAGCACGAGGAGAACGGCCGCGCCATGGCGGATTACCTGTCGCGCCAGCCGAAAGCGCTGAAGACGTACTACCCGGGCCTGCCCGAGCATCCGCAACACGAGCTCGCCAAACGCCAGATGCGCGGCTTCGGAGCGATGATCTCGTTCGAGCTCGGCTCGCTCGCCAACGCCAAGAAGTTCCTCGACCGCGTCCGCCTCTGCTCCCTCGGCGAATCCCTCGGCGGCGTGGAGACGCTGATCTCGCACCCCGAAACGATGACCCACGCCTCCGTCCCCCTCGAAACCCGCACCCGCCTCGGCATCACGCCGGGTTTGGTGCGCATCTCGGTCGGCATCGAGGATGTGGAGGATTTGATCGCGGATGTCGATCAGGCGTTCGCGGTGGTGTAGCGAACCTTTCACCACAAAGGCACAAAGATCACAAAGGGATTCCTTTGTGCCCTTTGTGTCTTTGTGGTTCAAAGCTTTAGAGGAATGACAGTCGCCCCTCATCCGTTTTATCGTCGCCCCATGAAGAAGCTTCTTCTCGCGGTCCTCACGATCGCCTTCACGTTCGGCGCGACACTCGCGCAGGGCGAAGGGGCGTCCGATGAGACGCGGATGACGTTGCGCGGCGAGTTCGTGCGGCTCATCAATCGCGACCGCGCCAGGTTTGGACTTCGTCCCGTTCAGCTCGATGCGCAGGTCTCAGTCACTGCCGACGCCTACTGCCGCGCGCAGATCCGCAACGGCACGACCGGACATTTCACGACCGACGGCGAGGCGCCGTACATGCGCTACTCGTTCGCCGGCGGCAATGACGGCGTCAGCGAGAACGCCGCGGCGTGGTCGGCCAACTACAGTTTCGGCGATGGCGCGCTCTACGACATGATGCGGCGCTCGGAAGCGGCGATGATGGCCGAGGTCGCGCCGCATGACGGGCATCGCCGGACGATTCTCGATCCTGCCGCCACGCACGTCGGCATTGGCCTGGCGTGGGAGAAGGGTGAGCTCCGGTTGACGCAGGAGTTCATCCGCCGCTACGTCGAATGGCTCCGTCCGCTGCCGCGCCGCCTCGCTAATGCGCAGCCGGTGCTCTGCAGCGGATACGCGGTCAAGGGCTACGACGTCGAGGCCATCACGGTGCATCACGAGCCGCTGCCGCAGCCGATGGCCGCGGCGACCGCGAACGCGATCCAGTCCTACAGCCTCCCGAACGCGCGCCGCGAATATCTGCCGCGCCTAAAGGGCACGTTCACGCGCCGCACCGAAGGCGGCATCGAGGAAGTTCGCGAGGAGTACAGCGACGGCCGCCGCGGCGATTTCCAGGTTGCCGCCGACGGCAAGTTTGCGTTCGCCATTCCGCTGCCCGACGGTCCCGGCGTCTACACCGTCGTCGTGTGGGTCCGTCCGCACGGCAGCACCGGCGATGCGATTCCCGCCAGCGACGTTTCGATTCGCGTCGCCGCTGCTGCGCCGACGGCGATCAGCGGCACGCGCTGACGTATACACTCCCGCGCCATGTGCGGCATCAACGCGATTTTCGCGTACGGCGACGCGGCGCCAGCGGTCGATCGCGATGAAGTGATCGCGACGCGCGAGTGCATGCACAGCCGCGGACCTGACGCCGGCGACGCCTGGTTTTCCGACGATGGCCGCGTCGGACTCGGGCATCGCCGTCTGGCCATCATCGATCTCTCGCCCGGCGGCGCGCAGCCCAAGCATTTCGGTGCGCTGACGATCGTCTTCAACGGCGAGATCTACAACTACCGCGAGCTTCGCGCGCAACTCGAATCGCGCGGACGGCGGTTCACGTCGCAGTCGGACACCGAGGTGCTGCTGCAGTTGTATGACGAAAAGCAGGAGGCAATGCTTGGCGAGCTGCGGGGCATGTTCACGATCGCACTGTGGGACGGCACGCGGCGGCGGATGCTCCTGGCGCGCGATCCGTACGGCATCAAGCCGCTGTACTACGCGGACGACGGCGTGACGATTCGCATTGCCTCGCAGGTGCGGGCGTTGGTCGCGGGCGGGAAGGTGTCGACGCAGTTCGATCCTGCTGGTGCCGCCGGATTTTTTCTCCGAGGAACGGTGCCGGAGCCGTTCACGATGTATCGCGGCATTCGCGCGCTTCCGGCAGGTTCGTACATGTACGTCGATGCGAACGGCGTTCGCGAACCGGTCCAGTATTTTTCGATCGCAGCCACGCTGCGCGATGCTGTCGAACGCGATGTGCGGTTTACAGAAGACGAACGCCGCGAAATCGTGCACGACGCGGTGCTCGAGTCGGTGCGCTATCACATGGTCGCGGACGTTCCGGTCGGAGCGTTTCTGTCCGCCGGCATCGACTCGACTGCCGTCGTCGCGCTCGCGCGCGAGACCGGCGCGATGGACCTGCAGACGATGACGCTCCGCTTCGAGGAGTACCGCGGACGCGTCAACGACGAAGCGCCGCTGGCCGCGCTCGTGGCGCGGCAATACGGTGTCCGGCATTCGATTCAGGAGCTGACGCTGGCCGACTTTCGATCCGAGCTGCCGCGCATTTTCGCGGCGATGGATCAGCCCACCGTCGATGGCCTGAACAGCTATTTCATCAGCAAAGCCGCGCACCGCCTCGGGCTGAAAGTGGCGATGTCCGGCGCCGGCGGTGACGAGCTGTTCGGCGGCTATACGTCGTTCCGCGACATCCCGCGCTGGATGCCGGTGACGTCGGTGCTGGCGCGCGTTCCCAACCTGGGAGACGCGGTGCATCGGCTCAACAGCGCCCTGTCGAAACGCAGTCGTCACATCAGCCCGAAGATGGGCGAGATCGTCCGCTACGGCGGCAGCTACGCCGGCGCCTATCTCGTCAAACGCGGACGCTTTCTCGCCTCCGAGTTGCCTGCGCTCCTCGGCGACGGCATCGCCGCCGAAGGATTGGCGCGCCTCGATTTGCTCCGTCTCATCGAACGCGCCGTCACTCCCGATCCCGGCAACGCCTTCGCGCGGGTGGCGGCGCTGGAGTCTTCGCTCTACCTTCGCAACCAACTGCTGCGCGACATGGATTGGGCCTCGATGGCGCATTCGCTGGAAGTGCGCGTGCCGCTTGTCGACGCGCATCTCCTCCGCAAAGTCGCGCCAGCGCTGGTGACGCGCCGCGAGCGCGGCAAACAACTCCTCGCCGCCGCTCCGCGCCCGCCGCTTCCGCCCGAGGTACGCGTACGGCGCAAAACGGGCTTCACGTTGCCGATCAAGGAGTGGATGACTCAGGAAGCGGCCGGTCCCGTCGAATTCGGCAAACGGAGCTGGGCGCGCAAAGTCTACGAAGTGATGTTCAGCGCGGAGCGCGGACATTGGTAGACGTCTATCGCTGCCCAAACTGTCTCGGCGCGTTGACGGCTGAAACCGATTCGCTGCGTTGCGGTCGCGAGGACATTGATTACCCGGTCGTCGACCAGATCGCCGATTTCATGCGCGGCGCGTACTACGATCAGTTCGATGAGAACACCGTCCTTACGGCGGAGCATCGCCAGGCGCTGGAACGCGAAAATGACGGCGCCATCGCGCGCATCAACGACTTCTACCTCTCGCTGATCAACGAGAGTTCGTTAAGGATTCTCGACGCCGGTTGCGGCAACGGCATCTCGGTCGATCTCCTCACCGCCGCCGGCCACGACGCGTACGGCATCGACTCGTCGGCGTTGCGCCGCTGGCAGTGGCGCGAGCGCGTCCATCGCGAACGCCTCGCCGTCGCCGACGGTGCGAAGCTGCCGTTCGCGGACGCGTACTTTGACGTCCTGCTCTGCTCCGGCGTCCTCGAACACGTCGGCGTCGAGGAGAGCGGGGGAGACGAATATCGCGTCAAGCCGCTTCCGAATCGCGATGCCGCGCGCCGAGCGTTCCTGGCCGGCCTGCTGCGCGTCCTCGCGCCCGGCGGCACGCTCTACCTCGACTTTCCGAACGGAGCGTTCCTCATCGATTTCTGGCACAACACCCGCGGCGGTTCCGCGCGATTTCACTCGACTGGCGAAGGCTTCCTGCCGAAATTCGCCGAAGTTGTAAAACTCGCCAACGATCTCGATCCTCGCATCGCCGTGACCGCGGTGAGTCCCAACGGACGCCTGCGATTCCGCCAGGTGCGACAGCATTGGTACGGCCGCGCCTTCGCGCTGCCGATGCAGTTGCTGTTTTCCGCGATGGATCACATCCCTCGGCTTGCGCGATCCGCGATCAATCCGTTCCTGGTGATCCGGCTGACGAAGGCGTAGAGTGACGAACTGGCACGATCGCTGTACGCTATCCAGCTGATGACGATTCAGGTGAACCGCCCCGAAGACTTGGTTACAGAGATTGACTCGATCTCCGGCGACCGCGATCAGTTCATCGCCGATGCGATTCGGCAGGTACTCCGAAAGTCAAAGAGGTCGGACGAAGAGGAAGTGGCTTTGATCAACGCAGTCGCCGATGAGCTGAATGCTGAAGCGGCAGACGTGCTGGAGTATCAAGCCCTGTCGTGAAACGTGGTGACTTGTACCGCGTACGTCATCCCTCGAAGTCTGATCCTCGTGGGTCGCGAGTCTTCGTCATCATCAGCCGCCAGGCAGCAATCGAGTCGCGGCTTTCTTCTGTGATTTGCGCGCCGGTCTACTCGTCGTACCACGATCTGCGCTCGCAGGTTCTCGTAGGCATCGACGAAGGACTAAAGCACGATAGCTCGATCCACTGCGACGAGTTGCTCAGCTTACCGAAGAGCATTCTTACGGACTTCGTTGGATCGCTGAGACGATCGAAGATTCTGGAACTCAATTACGCGCTACTCGATGCGGTCGGTTTCACTGTAGATAAGCTGGAGTGAACCGACGCACCGCGTCGCGTTACTGCACCACGATCGTCCGCTGCATGCGCAGTAGAATTCGCCGCCGATGCCGCGCTTTGCACGAGTCCGTCCCGCCGTCATCGCGGCGCTGCTGATCGCCATCGGCGCGATCCGGATGAGCACGACGTGGCGCGTCTTTTCCGCTACCAACGACGAGGCTACGCACCTCGGCGCGGGACTGGAGCTGTTGGAGTTTCATCGCTACACGTTTCAAAGCGAGAACCCGCCGCTGGCGCGCGTGGTCTTCGGCGTCGTCCCTTGGCTCAGCGGGATGCGCTTCGATCCGCGCGGTACCTTCACGGATCAGATCCACAGCGTCTTCTACTCCCACGGCGAATACAAAGCGAACCTCTTCCGCGCGCGGGCGGGGACGATCGTCTTTTTCATCATCGCTGCCGTGGCCCTCTTCTTCGCGGCGCGCGATGAGCTCGGCGACGCCGGCGCTCTTGCCGCCACCTTCCTTTTCACGATGGAGCCGGTCATCCTCGGCTATTCCGCTCTGGCCACGCACGATGGTCCGGCGGTAGCGGGACTGGCCGTCGCGCTGCTCGCCTTCGGCCGCTGGCTGCGAAAACCCGATCTGAAATACGCCCTCATCTTTGGCGCCGCCTTCGGCTTCAGCATCAACTGCAAGTTCTCCAGCATCGTCTTCGTGCCGGTGACGTGCATCGCCGTCGCCGCCGTCCGCGTGTTCCGCGATGCCGCCTTGCGGAAGGGACTTGGACGCGCCATCGCCACGATGGTTCCCGCGGCGATCGTGACGCTCTTCGTCATCTGGGCAGGCTACGGCTTCTCGGTACACACGGTGGAAGAGCTGCAGCCGTGGGTCGATTCGTATCCGCTGCCGTTGCAGCATGTCCTCGCGCGCATCGGTCCCGCCGCTCCGCTGCCGGCGCCGGCCTTCTTCATCGGCATCAGCGCTCTTCACAAAACGAATAAGGAGGGATTCCAGAGCTTCCTCTGCGGACGGCTGGGGACGACCGGCTGGTGGTGGTACTTCCCCTTTGCCGTTGCCATGAAGACGACGATCGCTGGACTCGTTCTTTTCCTCGCGGGTGGCTGGTTTGCGATGCGGGATCAGACATTGCGCGGGCCGTTTACGGAGTGGAGTCTTGCCGCGCTCGCCACCGTCGTCGTGGCGATGCCGAGCTCGCTCGACATCGGTATTCGCTACATCCTGCCGTTCTATGTGCCGTTCGCGATCGCCTCCGCTGCGTCGGTGCTGGCCATGCTGCGCGCCTCGCGCGTCACCGCTGCCGTCGTCATCGCCCTCCTGGTCTGCCACCTCGGCGCCTCGGCGCTTGCCCATCCCGACTACTTCCCATATTTCAATGCCTTCGCCGGCCGCGATCCCTCGCGGTGTCTCGTCGACAGCAACATCGATTGGGGACAGGACATCCTTCGCCTTCGTTCGGTGGTGCGCCGGAAGCACATTCCGTCGCTCAGCGTCGCGCTGATGGGTCCGGCCGACTATGCCGCGCTCGGATTTCCGCCCATCTACCCGATCGACATGTATGTGCGTGCGCACGGCTGGGTCGCGATCAGCGATCATCCCCGACAGGTGATGCAGCAACAGGGCGGATGCCGATGGTTGCCGTCGCAGCCAACGCAGCGCGTGGGTAAGTCGATCTCGCTTTACTACATCCCGTGACAGAGCGCTCTAGAATCGCCGGCATGCTGCGCTCATGGCTGAGGTTCCGGCCCGGACTCGTGGCCGCATTGCTGATCACGATTGGAGCGCTGCGGATCGCCACAACGTGGAGGACGTTCTCCGATACGGTCGATGAGGCCACCCACATCGGAGCCGGCCTCGAGCTGTTGCAGTATCACAAGTACGATCTCCAGCCGGAGAACCCGCCCCTTCCGCGCATCGTGATGGCGGCCGCGCCACTGGCCGGCGGCATGCGATGGTCAGCGGAGGGGAACCGCTATCAAAAGGTTCATGACGTGTTGTACGCACACGGCAAGTACGAGCGGAACCTGGTGTTGATGCGCGTTGGCAATCTCCTCTTCTTCATCCTGGCCGGCGTCGCGCTTATGGTTTGGGTGTGGCGTGAATTCGGAGAACGCGAATCGCTCATCGCCGTGCTGCTATTTACGACACAGCCGGTCATCCTCGGTTACGCAGGGCTGGCCACCTTTGATGTCGCCGCCGTCGTGGGCCTGACGGTCGCGTTGATCGCGTTTTCGGCTTGGTTGCAAAAACCCGATACCGCTCGCGCAGCCCTGCTCGGCGCCGGCTACGGTTTCAGCGTCCTGATGAAGTTCTCCTGCATCGGCTACGTGCCGGCTGTCTGCGCGGCGATGTATGCCGTTCGGTTGCTGCGCGATCCGGAGCGGCGAAACGAGCGGCTGCGCGCCCTGGCGACGCTGGTTGTCGTGCCGCTGGTGACGTTCGCGGTCATCTGGGCCGGATACGCCTTTACGCTTGGCCGTCCGTCGGACCTGCAACACTTTCAGCAGGAGTTCGGCATTCTTAATCGGCTCGTGCTGCGGCATTTGCCGCCATCGACGCCGCTGCCGGCTCCGAATTTCTTTCGCGGCATCGGCGGACTGTTCGAGATCAGCCACGCTTATTTCGAGTCCTATCTGTTCGGACGCGTGAGCACCGAGGGATGGTGGTGGTACTTCCCGGCCGCGGTGGGCCTGAAGACGACGCTCGCGTTTTTCGCGCTGATCCTGGCCGGTGCCGGCGCGGTGTGGTCGAATCGCGCGCGGCGCTGGGCCATGGTCGAATCGCTGGCCGGTGCCGGGGCGATTCTTGCCGTGGCAATGCCGAGTATTCTCGACCTGGGCGTGCGCTACGTACTGCCGTTGTACATTCCCCTCACCGCGGCTGCTGCAATCGGAACGGTGGCTCTCCTCGACAGCGCTCGCAAGGAGATCCGCTACGCCGCGATGTTGTTCGTCGGTCTGCACATCGCCGCGTCGGTGATGGCACATCCCGACTACTTTCCCTACTTCAACGCGCTGGCAGGACGGGAGCCCGGACGATACCTGGTCGATAGCAATCTCGACTGGGGTCAGGATCTGCTGCGTCTTCGCAGTGCCGCCCGCACGCTCAAAATCAACCGAATGGGGATGAGCCTCGGATGGCACGACTACGACGCTCTCGGATTTCCGCCCCAGCACGACGCCATTGCATCCCGTCCGGAAGCCGGATGGATCGCCATCAGCGAGCATGTCTACCGTATCGGCCACACGAAAGGCGAATGGACCTGGCTGGACCCGTACGTAATGACACGAATCGGAACATCGATCCGTCTGTATTACGTGCCCCGGATCACCGCGGCAAACGAAGTGAAAGGATCGCCCGCGGAGACGATTCTTCTTCCGATCGCCGGCACCATCGGCGCGATGGGCGCTCCGGGTGGCGTCTTTTTTCGCGTCGATCAGACCATCCGCAACATCGGGACGAGCCGGGTTCGGGTCTCGCTCAGCGCGTGCGGCACCAGGACGTCGCCCTGCGAGCTTCATCTCGATCCCGGACAGTCCGAACGCCTCGCCTCGGAGCCCGGGCAGCGGCCATTCATCCTTGTGATGATTCCCCGAGGGACGGCAAAGCAGTTGGCTTTCTCAACGGTCGTTCATGCAGGCAACTGGCCCACCGTCGAAATCCCCGCGATTTCCGAGAGCGCCTTTCAGCAGGATCGAATCGTGATTCCGGCCGTACCGACGAACGCCAGTTTGTATCTGCGAGCCTGGCAATTCTCTCCAGCTTCGGGCACGCCGATCGTCGTCCGCGTCTACTCCCCACGAGATGGAAAGCTGATCGCCGAGAAGGCGTTTCCGGTTGATGATGCTGGCTACTTCGCGAAAGGCGATCTCCAACGGGAGTTTCCGCAACTTGCCGGAAAACCGGTCGATATCAGGATCGAATCGCCCGGCGTCAAGCTGTGGGCCATGATCACGACCACTGACTATGAAAGCGGCAAGATCGTGCTCTCCCTGCCTCGGTGAGGTTAGTTCACCGCCACCGCTTCCGGCTCCAGCGACAACTCCACCTTTCCGTCTGCGTTCACATTCACAAAGACGATGTCGCCCGGTTTGACGGT